>Ga0307511_10001235_pt1 | contig 27035 bp, 35 predicted proteins | sample 13_EM_MG_FD_200266 | JGI IMG/M metagenome (GOLD analysis project Ga0307511, IMG submission 200266) | Populus trichocarpa ectomycorrhiza microbial communities from riparian zone in the Pacific Northwest, United States - 13_EM | ecosystem: Host-associated > Plants > Roots > Unclassified | place...
CCCCCCTGCATTGACGGTTAGCCCGTCACCAACAATCCAGATGATTTACGATTCTTGTCCTAATCGCCCCTTCCCCGGAACTCGTCACCTATTCAGTCGAGAAGACACCGGGGGAACCGACCCCCCAAAATGGGAGTTAATTAACTTCGGTGAGAAAATTCGAAACAGTCCTCATTTTGCCCCAGTGAATCAATTGAGAAATGTGGGTTTTATTTCTGCGGCAGTCTTTGGATACGATTTTCGTCCCCAGATTTATTCAGACCCCGCCCGGCATCGACGACATATGGACCAGAAATGGTTTTTTTTGGCAGATCTCGTCACCCATATTCTAGGGTCTCCCGCAGCACCGGTTCGAACGTGCCCTGGGGTCCCTTTTCGGCATCAAAAAAACGTCGTGACGTATCCCCACCGTCAGTCCCCCGGTAACGCCCAGCACTGACAACCAGTACCGACGACCGCCAACAACGATCGCACCCGTTCCACCGTACGACTTTCGCATAGTCGAACGTAACTCCTAATCTTTTAGCCGTCTCTAGCTCAGCTCTGGACCGTGAGGGGACAGGCAACTCGAGTGGACCTACCCTGGTGGTGGTCCGGCATCCGGTAGCGGGGCGCTGGCCACCAACGACCCATCGGTACCTCGAGCTTGCATCAGTGGACACACTCCAGCACGCACGAGTTTCGCCTACGGCTAGGGAAAATCAAGCGACGTATGCGATGGTCTGTGGGAGTTTGTGGCATGTCCAGAAATGCCGACAATTTTTCTTCAAACTTTAGACACTCCGTGCAAGTCAATATGCTTCCGCCTTCGCTCCGCGTCAACACACAGTGCCTGTGCGTTCTACGCAGATGTGGGCCTATCGGACACAAGCCTTGGTGTTATAGTAGTGCTCGAACTCACCCCGAAAACGAGTGCACGATGTGCGTCCGCGAGGATTCTGCAAGCATGGAACAGATCGTCATCAAAGTGTAATCCGATCTATAACAAAGCGCGGTTCGTTAACCTTTTGCATAAAGGACATCTGAGGATCGCTCAACTTTCTTGTGCGGGAGGAAGGTGGTTCGGACTCCGCGAATGTGGAACGTTGGGCTTCTTGTCCACTTTGGTAAAGAAATTGGAAATTTCCGGTCGGACATTGCGATCGATTGTGCCGTTCCGCCAATCACATCGGACCAAGCCTCCAACTCTTCCCTCACCGCACGATCCCACAAGTCGGCGATGCTCTCTATCGCTATCCGAAATCCTGTCGCCCGTCGCGTTCCCGTTGCCGCTACCCAAATGCTCGCCCGTGGTCTCTCCAACGATGGTTCCGTCGCTCAGTCCCAAGGTTTCCGGTCAGCCACCCTTCGGTTCTCGTGGTTTGGCGGAGCTTCCGTCCGACAAAAAGGAAAAGGCCCACGAGAGTACGATATCATGAGATTCAATACTTCCCCAGGAGTGTTTACTGACGTTCCGGTCGTGTAGATGAGTACATGCGTAAGCGCGCGAGCAGCTCGACCGGGCTACGCCTGGAACCCGGCCTCTTCAAATTCGCCCGATCCGTCTCTTTTCAAACATTTCTACCCTCTATTTATGTCCTCCGTAGCCAGGTGAGCCCTCTCGGTCGCGGGTATCCAGATTAACCACCAAAAACCCGGAATTTACCACTTCCTTCGCATATTTATGCTCACCCGTTCAGATTCCACGGACTGCTTCCAAGTCGGCGAGGTCCCTGTCATCCTCCACTGTCCTCCAAAAAGGTCTGCCCCTCCGCGGAATCCGCCCAGGCGCAATATATGCTCAACTTTGCCGTTTTCTCTCGCGTAGATTTCGTCCAGGACCGATACCTCAAGGAACTCAAGGTTTACAAGCCAGCGCCAAATGTACCCCGTCCTGCGTCTTCACCCGTCCCTCAACCTCAACACTCATTCCCACCCCGTCGCTCTTCTTAGGCCGCTGATGACCTCGTCGGTTCCATAAAGAGATCTCCGCTCTCGCTCCGCCCCGGACTCCCGCCCTTCTCGCAGCAGACCTTGCATCAGAACTCGCCCAGTATGACGCGACCGAGCCTGTTTCCACACCACTGCTGACGCCGGCCACGTCGCTCCCGGAACGACCAATGCCGACACATTCCTGTCGCTCCTGGAGGCTGATATCACAAAGGACGAGACTCACCATTAGACCCGACTCTGCTCGATTTGATGGAGGAGTGGTATGGTATCATGTAATGACCCTGCAGGTTGACAGAGCAAATAGACATTGGCATTCTGCGTCTCTATCTGTGCTCCCAGACTCCGCATTCTTGAAACTACATTGAGGAGAACAGCAGGCACAGCATGAGGGGTGAGCGCCGACTGCCAATACTAGGACTCACCTTGTACGGGATAACTCGGGCAAGTTAACCGGAGGTTGGTCGAGCTCTGCCACCAAATTCCCACCGAGATGGGGATCGTGGTCAGCTCATTTCGATGAACAGGAGAAACCCGTCCGTGGGTTTCTGACGCGGCCCCCTCCTCCCCTACCAGTGCCAACCCTATCACCTCGCAGCCTCGGACAAACCCCGCGAATTGTGCCTCTGTTCGCGGTGCAGATACGCACATTGGAGTAACTGAACTTGCCGCCCCCGCAAAGTGGTTCGCAAGGGCAGTACGCATGACTCCATTACTGGTACGATACTTCGAGCAGGGGTCGAAACCGTGAGCTGAAGACTTCGGGGCGTTTGCGAGTGGAAAGGGGAAGCAACCGGCTCAAAGACGGCCACAATTGAAAGCGTGAGGCGAAATCCGGTTATCTTCCCTCATGTTCCTTACGTAACCAATTCAGCTATGTACCGTGACCAGAACGAGGGAACGGCGTGGTTTCCATGAGGCTGGGAGTGCATCCCCCTTTTAACATCAGCAGCGAGTTGTACCCCTCCCTTTCTGCCGCCGCGATCTTCCCACTTGGATGAGCAGTCATGAAGGCCTTGGCAGACCCTTCCAAGAGTGAGTCCCCCATCCAACTGAACTCGAGAAGTGGTAGCCGACCGTTGGACGATCTAGTCGAGTTCCCCCCCGTTGGTCCCGAGAACCTCATTCGATTGGGGGAAGATTTGTTGCACGTATATCCTATTTACTGCAGGGGCATTATAAGTAGGATCAGGAGCAGGAACCAAGACAGGAATGACGAACGCATATCGTCAATCTCCAAGATGATATCAAGGGGTAAAGCTTCTCCGACGGGTTTGTCCTCAAGGGAAGCGACTGCATTGGCGAAAATGTTTCGTGAGGTACCCCTCCCCCGCCAAATATACTCTCGGTGTCTGACGCCTCTGGTTAGGCCATACCCGGAATGGGCAACGCGAGTATATTATCGGACCCGTGGACTAGACTTTTGACCCACGCCCTGCTCCGCGGATCGCGAGTCTTCCCCGGCTTGGAACTGTGCGACAAACCCCCGGACTATACTTATGATGGATTCACAGACATCTGGAAGGGAGAATATGACGGGGAGCCAGTGTGTGTTAAAGTGGTTCGGAGGCGGCAACTGTCCGGCCTGAGGATCGTCGAAGGGGTATGGCGACTGTTTTTTTTTTTCAATCGGAGGCGTGCTCAGTTCGCTCGATACCAGATATACCGCCGTGTGACCGAACAGAGCAAGCTCAATCCTCATCCAAATGTGCTCCGCGTCATCCGAATTTCGGAGGAGGAGTTTCCGGTCTTCATCATGAGCCCGTGGATGCCAGATGGGAACATTACCCAGTACACCCAGGCGAACCCGAGCGCCGATCGTCTAATGCTCGTACGTGTCCATTAGTGGAGATTGATGGGAACAATGTATCGACTGCTCTTGCAATAGCTTGCACAAGTGTGCCGAGGTCTCATGCACCTTCACGGGTTGGATATCTCACATGGTAGCATCGCTCCGGTAGGAAAGACGAAGGATTGGGTGGACCCCAATGCTGATGCTCACTTATCTAGAACAACATCCTGATTACCAGACACAGTCAGGCATGTCTCGGAGACTTCGCGATCGCGGAGTCGTTCGAGCGGTCGTCATATACGTCCATTCATTTCAAAACTCTTCGATATATGGCCCCGGAACGTATCGTCGATGACCAAGTTTCGGTCTACTTCCACACCGTCATGGCCCCCGCCTCAAAAGAGAGCGATATTTACTCCGTTGCAATGTCATCCCTCTCGGTGTGTACCTCGTTTGGAAAACATCCTGATACTTGATATGACCACCCCGTTACGATCAGGTCCTCACCGGAGTATTGCCCTATCGTAGAAGAACCACGAGGGAGATAATTACCGATGTTCGTGCCGGCAAACGACCATCCCGTCCAACAGATTCAGGCCAGAGTCAATGGTTGCAGGACCCTGTTTGGGATGTAATCACACGTGGCTGGGATGATGAACCAGAACGACGATGTCCACTCTCCGTTTTGTACGACACATTCTCATCACTAAGCCAAGAGTCGGAAATCCAGAAGCAGGTCAATGAAATGAACGAGGTAGGCTCCTCCATATCACTCTCCACAAGGCTAACGTGATCCACAGCGTCTCGAGGACGGCGCGCTGCCGGATTGGGAGCGAATGAAGTTATTCAATGAGCTTTGCAAAACATGCAGCCGACACCGCGTGGTCCCAATATCCATGCTCATCCCCGACTGTTCGGAAGGCGCCATAAAAGTCGCATCGGGGGGCTTTTCTGACATATCACAGGGTAAATACCAAGGACGTCGGGTGGCTATCAAAGTTGTACGCATTTACGTCCGTGACCTGGACGCCATCCGCAGTGTGAGTATTTCACTACACTATTGTACCATCCTGGATGAACTGGTTGCAGGGATTCTGCCGGGAGGCAGTCGCCTGGAAGCATCTCCGTCATCCCAACATCCTACCACTGCTTGGAGTGACATTAACCGAACGCCGATTTGCTCTCGTCTCCGAGTGGATGGAGAACGGAACCATCAATGAGTTCATCGAGAGGGACCGGGATATAAATCGTGTCAAGCTTGTACGTTGCCACTTGGTCTCGCAGTGGCCTCACTGATGAGCCATTCAGTTGGTTGACGTCGCGAGTGGCTTGAAGTATATGCACGATCTCCACATGGTTCACGGAGACCTGAAGGGGGTACGCAGTTCTGTCGAATCAAACGCCTGGGCATCTCTCACTCGTCTCCGAAGGCGAACATCCTAATCAACAAGGACCAACAGGCTTGCCTCGCCGACTTCGGTTTCTCGACCATCACCGGTGTTGCAACTTACGCCGAGGCCACTCGGGCGCCGCTGAATGCAAACACCTCACTCGTGTCATTTACTGCAGGGGGGACTCACTGGTGGATGAGTCCCGAACTTCTGCATCCAGAGGGGTTTGAGATTCCAAAATCAGAGAACCGGCCTACCAGGCAGTCCGATTGCTACGCTCTCGGGATGGTGATCTATGAGGTGGGTGTTCTTGCGAGCATGTTCGTTGCAGTAGACAGCTAACCGGGGATAACCTAGGTATTATGCGGACACTACCCCTACGTCGAGCTCGAGTGGAATGTTATGACTCTCCCCCAGATTGTGATGGGGCTCCGACCGAAGAAACCAGAGGGGGCGACGCGACTTGGATTCAGCGACGAATTGTGGAGGATAGTTGAGTTGTGCTGGCTGGGAGACCGCGACAAACGGCCCGGGGTGGAATATGTTCTTGCCAGCTTGGATTACGCTGCGTCGTCGTGGGATACGAGGAATTTCTAGTTCTGGAAAAGAACGAGGCGCACCATTAGGCTGGCCTTGGCTGATCTTGACGGGGGGGGGGGGGGGCTGGTACGGAGTCGTGGAATAGTTTCGCGGGTTGGCAATGAATAGAACTTGACGTTCTGCATCCATATTGACTCGTCCACTGGATCCTCCACTCGTGTTCTTTGAAGCCACGCAGGCAGGAACAACATCCGTAACACGACGGCTAATCGAAATAACCGATTCCGGGACGCATCAGTCGTGTGGGATGGAGATTCGCCGGAGGCCAGTCGACATTCAACGTTTGCCAAGTTTTTTTTGCCAATCACCCGGATTTCTCGTGTGAGGACCGTTAGACATTACTTATACAACTCGGATAATGGCTTCGGTTTGTAACGAGTGAGGGCAAGTACGTCCCTCCTGGGAGCAACGGCACTGTGAGAGTGTGAATTGCGATGTTGTACCTGGGACAGCAAGTCAACGAGCGAGAGTAAGGGACAGGACAGCGGCAGTATACCAGGAGTTGGAATTGCCCAACGCAAAATTGACCTGACCTGCAGTCGTGTTGCACTTCTCGTCGATCTCGTTCAGGCCGCCCACGCGCTTGAAAATGCCGGAAAACTTTCCTCGGAGTATCTCGCGATGCGTTGACGGAAGTTGCTGTCCTTAGAACGATCGGGCTGGATGATCTACCGTACCTCCCACCGACTGAGCCACCTCTCGCGTTGAACTGTAGGGTCTCTAGGGTCTTGACACCCGACGCCAACAGCACGAGTGGACGGCTTGGAACCTTGTGCAAGTCCGTGCGGCGGAACAGAGGTCACTGAACAAATTAATGGGGTGCCAAAGTCTCAAAAAAAACACGGAGCGCTCGACAACTTCCTTGTAACTCCGATGCGGGGAAGTGAACGAGCTCCGGATCTGCTGTGGTGCAAGATCCCGATGCTGTAATGTACTGGAAAGGGAGGGGAGAGAGGGAGCACGATCGCTGTCGAGGAGCACCGTGCAGCTCGGACAACGTGGTGGGTTATCGGCTTGACAGGAAGTGTACGAGATAGCGTTCGATGCGGGTATCGGAGTTATCGGACCCAACCGGCTCAATCTGGATTGACGGTAGTGAACAGCCCTGGACATCCAAGATAACGCTGTGGCCATAGAAGATGTATTACGAATCGGGTGACCACTGTTTACAGGCTGAAAATCTTCAGTGCGCAACCGGAGAGCGTCAAATATCTGCGCCGGTCCAGGACAAGCCATTAAATGTGTCCGCCACATACCCGTACCAGCGCCAGAGACCCAATTTGCAGATGCGAGCTTGTGGCTGTAGGTAATGGAGTCAGCTCGAGAGAGGGTGACGAATGGGATAGAGGGGGGGTATACGTTCTTTCTTGCGCATCGTACATCGGGGTGGGCTGTGTGCGTTTTATATCACGGCGAGATGGGTGCCAGGGGAGTTGGCAAACACGACTAACTTTTGGAAAATCCACCCATTATCTCCACAATCGACCTACCCCGGCTTCGACAGTTATGCGTCGTGTTGTGGCTTTTGTTTTCTTCAATAGTTTCATGGGACGCAGAGTCTGGGAACGCGGACCAAGCGGTCGAGTGAAGTGAGGGACGGAGAATGCCAATTTCTATTCGTTCTGTCAACAAACGGGATTATTACAAGACACCGTGTTGACCCATCCATCGAGATCAAGTGAGTCGGGTAACGGTGGACCGTGTCCTTGGGATACCAGCATCCAGGAAATGACGAGGCTGTGTTGGGGTCAGCGGATCTGAGAGTAACGCGGCAGGCATCAGCGGTGATGGCAGGAGGAATGGGTCCGGAGGCAACGTATGCACCGTGTCGGCGGGATGGGTAGGAGCGGGTGGCTCGTTGACGGAACTGACACGGTCGTTGGTGGTCAGAGAAGCGAATGAGTTTTGAAGACGTTGAAGGGCGGGTGAGCGCGGGGCGTAGTCTAAGTTCCTCGAGGTACAAGTCCTGGACAAAATCTGCGTGGGACGAAACGGTGGAGAGTTGTGAGTAGGTCGACGTCGCCGGATCGGTTCCATCCACACGATGGATCCCAATATTCAACTCAAGCAAACTCTTGGGCAGAATACGGAATTGAGAGCCTTGCGAAGATGGGAAGGGGAGGAAACCGGTCTCTGTGATGATAGTGAATGATAGCAACTTCGCGATCACCGGGCGCCTCTGACCCAGACATCTCCCTTTCCGTCGTCGCGTCCTCCCCCACCCTGGACGGGCAATCACTAGTCATGACCGAAGCGAGCCCTGTCCAGAGTGGATCACCAGCCCAACAGAGCTCGAGCAATGCTGACGGGCGGGTGACTTAGTCGAATCCCCGCCCCGGTCGATCCCGAGACGATCATCAACCAACTTGAGAAGCAATTGTTGCACCCTCCCGAGCGAACACCACCTTTTCGTGGCAGAGGAGTGTTATACATCGTCGATTTCTCACCTAACTCCAAAGGAAGGAACTCTTCCGATGGGTTTGGTACCAACGGAAGCGACAGCGCTGGCTATCTTTCCACAGGCTGCTACCTCCATCGTCGCGCCTATAGTTCAAACTCCATGTCCACACCATCCTCCGCGAATCACGAATCTCCCCCAACGTTGAGCTACGCGACGAATCCCGAGTTAGGCGCGCGGATATCTGAAAGGGGAATTACCATGGGGACCCGGTGTGTGTTGGGTGAGACACCTCAACAATGCCAGATGGTTGCAAGAGACATACTAAGTACGCTTCATATCAGACATTTCGCCATGGAACGAGCCCAAATTCCCACCCGAATGATTGCCCCCTTCTTCTAGTCTCTGCAAGTCTCGAAGCCAGAGATCCAGAGGCGTGTTATCGAAATGGATGAAGTAGGCTTTTTCACGTTCTCCACTCTCCCCAAGGCTGATACGAGCTGCAGGGTCGAGGGTCCCGTGCCGTACCAGATCGGGAACGACTAAAGTTATTCAACCAGATTCGAAAACGTGCAGCCATCACGGCGTGAGACCGAAGCCCACGCCCATCCCGGACTATTTGAAAGGCTACATGAAAGTCGAATGTGGGAAGCACATTGCAGGGTACACATTAAAGACGTCGGGTGGCTATCAAAATCGTGCGTGTGGTCCACACAATGCAACCTGACCGCAGCCGCACCATACTTTTTCGCAGCGGCAGTTGTCCTCGGATTAATCGGAGGTCGGAGAATTCGACCAACTCTACCTTTGCTCACGCTATCTGAGGCGCTCATCGCATTGGATCGTAGGGTCTCTATGTGGGCCGTCTCCTTCTTTCTGTAGATGAAGGGTCAGGAGCTATGCTAAACCACGAGAACCGAAGGGTGGGACTGAGTGATGGAACCATCGTTGGAGAGACCACGGGGTGACGGGAACTTGGGGAGCGATAGAAAGCATTGTTGACTTTGTGGGATCCTGCGGTGAGGAAGAGCTGGACGCTTTATTTCTCCCGTCCAGGATATCGGTCCGAACCGGGCTACGCTTAGCACACGTCCTCGCTTCAAACTCACCCTGATCCATCTCTCCTTCAAACCTCTCTACCCTCCCCTCCTGTCCTTCGTCGCCAGGCACGCCCTTTCTGCCGTGCGAATCCAAATTCGCAACCCGCATCCCAGAAATTTATGTCTTTCTCACATTCTTGCGTTCACCCGGACTGCTTCCAGGTCCGCGAGGTTCCTGTCATCCTTCCTCGGAAAAGGTCTGCCCTGTGGAATCCACCCAGGCGCGATATATGCTCAACCTCACCGTGTCGCCTAGGAGTTGTATCTCAAGGACTCGGGATTTACAAGCCAGGGCCAAAGGTATTACGTAACGCATCTTCACCCATCCGTCAACTTCAACACTCATTCGCAACCTTATCCCTCTCTTAGGCCGCCAACGACCACGTCGGTTCCATAAAAGAGCTCTTCGCTCCGCTCCATCCCAAACTCCCACCCTCCTCGACCTCATATCAGAATTCGCCCCGTATGACGCGACCGAACCGGTTTCCACTCTTTCCACCACTACCGCCGACGTTGGCCACGTTACTCCAGGAACGACCGACGCAGATGCACTCTCGACTTTCCTAGAGGTTGATATCCCAAAGGGCGAAGCTCACCATTAGACCACTCTGCTCGATTTTGATGGAGGAGTTGGTACGGTACCGTGTAATAATCCCGCAGGTTGACAGAATGAATAGAAATTGGCGATCTACATCTCCATCGATTCGTCCACTGGATCTCCGCTCCCTGACTCTTCGAAGCTATGTTGAGGAGAACTACGACCACAACATGAGGGCCTGGGGCATATCGGCTGGACGGCACAGCGTGGGTAAGTTCACCGGGGGTTTCGCAGAAACGTCTGCGGATTTCTGATGCAGTCCCCTTCCACTCCATTCCTGATACGAAACCTCAGGCAGAGGTCAAAGCGGTAGGCTGATGGCCTCGGAACGCTTGCGAGCGGAAATGGAAGCGACCGGCCCCAAAGTGGTCGCGATTGAAAGCACGAGGCAGCTCCTCATTCAGATAGAGGATATCCATTTCTGGTGGAACGCCATTCAGAAGGGAGCGATGTTTACCCCGCGCGACGGCTTCTTTCTCCGTATGTGCCTCTTTTTGGAACCGTTCGTCTAATAGACTCGAGCTAGAGCTGATCGTCGTAGGACCACGGTTTGGACCTGACGTAAACGACGCGAGATCTCTGTTGTAGTCAACAGGAGCAGGAGGTCCAACTTCAAGGATGGCAAACCGGGCGACTTGAACACTCAAAACTGCAGAAACCTCATGGTCTGAACCGTCCCAAACACAGAAATGGAGCGGCATCGATAACTCGAGAACGGTTTACGCGTTCACGTGCATGCGGCCGCGTTCTCATAGTGAGGTTAGATATGTGTGATGGACCTCGGTGGCAACGCATCCCACTACCCAACGAAAATGGCCATTCATCTGAAGAAAAGGACCGACTGACTTCGACCCGCCGATCCAAGTACTTACTCAGAGCCACCGCGGCTGGGATTGGACCAAGCCTCCGAGTCCGTCTACTTACCTGGCGGAGAAATAAAAGGTCCAACTCTTCCCTCACCGCACGATCCCACAAGTCAATGATGCTCTCTATCGCTATCCGATATTCCGTCGCCCGTCGCGTCCCCAATGCTCGCACGTGTTCTCTTCAACGATGGTTCCGTCGCTCATTCCCAAGGTTTCCGGTCAGTCCTACCCTTCGGTTCTCATGGTCTGGCGGAGCTCCCGACCCTTCATTTACAGGAAGAAGGAAAAGGCCCACGAGGATACGACACGTTCAGCACTTCCCCAGGAGTGCTTGCTGACGTTCCGGTTGTGTAGACGAGTACATGCGGAAGCGCGCGAGCAGCTCAACCGGGCTACGCCTGGAACCTGGCCGCTCTTCAAACTCACCCCGATCCGTCACTCCTTCAAATCCTTCTGCCCTCCATTTGCGTCCTTTCGTCGCCAGGCAAACCCCCTCGGTCGCGCGTATCCAAATTCACCGCCAAAACTCCCGGAAATTTACCATTTCCATCACATATTTGTGCTCACCCGTTCAGATTCCACGAACTGCTTCCAGGTCCATGAGGTTCCTGTCCATGTCATCCCCCACTGTCCTCAGAAAAGGCCTGTCCCTCCCTGGAATCCACCCGGGCGCGACACATGCTCAACTTTGCCGTTTTGTCTCGCGTAGATTTCGTCCAGGACCTGTACCTCAAGGAACTCAAGGTTTACAAGCCAGCGCCAAAGGTACCCCGTCCCGCGTCTTCACCCGTCCCTCAACCTCAAGACTAATTCCCACCCCGTCGCTCTTTTTAATAAACCATTCAGGTTTCCCTAATATTTAATCGGTTCCGTAAAAGAGTTTTCCACCCCGGCCTCCTGGCTTTCCGCAGACCTGGCATCAGAACTCGCCCAGTATGACGCGACCGAGCCTGTTTCCACTCCTCCCACCACCACTGCTGACACCGACCACATCGCTCCCGGAACGGCGAATGCCGACCCATTCCTGTCGTTCCTGGAGGCTGATATCCCAAAGGACGAGGCTCACCATTAGACCCGACTCTGCTCGATTTGATGGGGGAGTGGTACGGTATCATGTAATAATCCTGCAGGTCGACAGAGCGAATAGACATTGGCATTCTGCGTCTCTATTAACTCGCCCACTGGATCTGTGCTCCCAGGGCCGCATTCCTGAAACTACATCGAGGAGAACAACAGGGACAGCATGATGGATGAGCACCGACCGCCAATACTAGGGCTCACCTTGTACGGGATAACTCGGGCAGGTTCACCGGAGGTTGGTCGAGCTCTGCCACCAAATTCGCACCAAGATGGGGAACGTGGTCAGTTCATTTCGGTTAGCGGTTTACAAGGGAGAAAACCTTCCGTGGGTTTCTGATGCAGCTCCCTCCCTCTCTACCCGTGCCAACCCTACCACCTCACAGCCTCGGACATACCCCATGAAGTGTGCCTCTGTTCGCGGTGCAAATACGCACATCGGGGTGACTGAACTTGCCACCCCCGCATAGTGGTTCGCAAGGGCGGTACGCACGACTCCATTACTGGTATGAAACCTAGAGCAGAGGTCGAAACCGTGAGCTGAGAACCTCGGGGCGTTTGCGAGCGGAGAGGGGAAGCAGCCAGCCCAAAGACGGTCACAATTGAAAGCGTGAGGCGAAACCCTCAGTACCTTACGTAACTTCAGGTATGTACCGTGACCAGAACGAGGGAACGGCGTGGTTCCCATGAGGCTGGGAGTGCACCCCCCCTGCAACCTCAGCAGCGAGTATACCCCTCCCTTTCTGCCGCCGCGATCTTCCCGCTTGGACAACCAGTCATGGAGGATAAGTACTGGGCAGACCCTTCCAAGAGTGAGTCGCCCATCCAACTGAACTCGAGCAGTGGTAGCTGACCGTTGGACAATTTAGTTGAGTTCCCCCCCGTTGGTCCCGAGAACCTCATTCAACTGGGGGAAGATTTGTTGCACGTATATCCCATTTACTGTAAGAGCAGGGAAAAAGGCAGGGATGACGAACGCGTATCGTCAATCTCCAAGGTGATATCAAGGGGTAAAGCTTCTCCGACGGGTTTGTCCTCAGAGGAAGCGACTGCATCGGCGAAAATGTTTCGTGAGGTACCCCTCCCCCGCCAAATCCCCTCTCGGTGTCTGACACCTCTGGTTAGGCTGTACCCGGATTGAATGGTGCAGGTATATGTTCGGACCCGTGGACCAGACTTTTGACCCACGCCCTGCTCCGCGGATCGCGAACCTTCCCCGGCTTGGAACTGTGCGACAAACCCCCGGACTACACTCCTGATGGATTCACAGACATCTGGAAGGGAGAATATGATGGGGAGCCAGTGTGTGTTAAAGTGGTTCGGGGACAGATGCTGTCCGGCCTGAGGAAGGTCGAAGGGGTACGGCCACTGTTTTATTCAATCGGAGGCGTGCTCAGTTCACTCGATACCAGATATACCACCGTATGGTCGAACAGAGCAAGCTCAATCCTCATCCAAATGTGCTCCGCGTCATCCGAGTTTCGGAGGAGCTGTTTCCATTTTGTATTATGAGCCTGTGGATGCCAGATGGGAACATTACCCAGTACACCCAGGCGAACCCGAGTGCCAATCGTCTAATGCTCGTACGTGTCCATTAGTGGAGATCGATGGGAATAACGTATTGACCACACCTGCAATAGCTTGCACAAGTGTGCCGAGGTCTCATGCACCTTCACGGGTTGGATATCTCACACGGTAGCATCAATCCGGTATGCAAGATGAAGGGTTGGGGAACCCCAACGCTGATGCTCACTTCGTCTAGAACAACATCCTGATTACCCGAGACGGTCAGGCATGTCTCGGAGACTTTGCAATCGCGGGGTCGTTCAAATGGCTCCCATATAAGCTCAATCGTTTCAAAACTGTTCAATATATGGCTCCGGAACGTATCACCGATTACATGGCTTTATGCGTGGTGGTCAGCCCCTCAAAGGAGAGCGATATTTACTCCGTTGCAATGACATCCCTCTCGGTGTGTACCTCGTTTGAAAAACATCCTGATACTTGATACAACCACCCCGTTACGATCAGGTCCTCACAGGAGTATTGCCCTATCATAGAAGAGACATGAATGGGATGATCGCCGATGTTCGTGCCGGTAAGCGACCATCCCGTCCAACAGACTCAGGCCAGAGTCATTGGTTGCAGGACCCTGTTTGGGATGTAATCACAAGTGGCTGGCATGATCGACCAGAACAGCGATGTCAACTTTCTGATATGTACAATACATTCTTGCTACAAAGCCAAGAGTCGGATATCCAGAGGCAGGTCAATGGAATGAACCAGGTAAGCTCCTCCACATCACCTTCCCCAAGGCTAACGTGATCTACAGCATCTTGAGAACGGCGCACTATCGGATCGGGGGCGAATAAAGTTGTTCAATGAGCTTTGCAAAACATGCAGCCGACACCGTGTGGTCCCGACGTCCATGCTCATCCCAGACTGTTCAGAAGGCGCCGTGAAAGTCGCATCGGGGGGCTTTTCCGACGTATCACAAGGTATATACCAAGGGCGTCGGGTGGCTATCAAAGTTGTCCGCATTTACGTCCGTGACCGGGACGCCATCCGCAGCGTGAGTATTTCACTGCACTACTATACCCGCCTGGATAAACTGGTTGTAGGGATTCTGCCGGGAGGCGGTCGCCTGGAAGCATCTCCGTCATCCCAACATCCTACCGCTGCTTGGAGTGACATTAAACGAACGCCGATTTGCTCTCGTCTCCGAGTGGATGGAGAACGGAACCATCAATGAGTTCATCGAGAGGGACCCGGATATAAATCGCGTCAAGCTTGTACGTTGCCACTTGGTCTCGCAGCAGCCTCACTGACGAACCTTTCAGTTGGTTGGCGTCGCGAGTGGTTTGAAGTATATGCATGATCTCCACATAGTTCACGGAGATCTGAAGGGGGTACGCGGTTCTGTCGAATCGAAAGTCTGGGCACTCCTCACTCGTCTCCGAAGGCGAACATCCTGATCAACAAGGACCGACGGGCTTGCCTCGCCGACTTCGGTTTCTCGACCATCACCGGTGTTGCAACTTACGCAGAGGCCGCTCGAGCGCCGCTGAACACAAACAGCTCACTCGTGTCATTTACTGTAGGGGGGACTTACTGGTGGATGAGTCCCGAACTTTTGCATCCGGAGGGGTTTGGGATTCCAAAATCAGAGAACCGGCCTACCAGGCAGTCCGATTGCTACGCTCTTGGGATGGCGATCTATGAGGTGGATGTTGTTGCGAGCATGTTCGTTGCAGTAGACAGCTAACCGGGGATAACCTAGGTATTATGCGGACACTACCCCTACATCGAGCTCGAGCGGGATGTTTTCACTCTCCCCAAGATTGTTCAGGGGCTCCGACCGAAGAAACCAGAGGAGGCAACACGCATTGGATTCAGCAACGAATTGTGGAGGATAGTTGAGTTGTGCTGGCTGGGAGACCGCGACAAACGGCCCGGGGTAGAATATATTCTTGCCAGCTTGGATTACGCTGCATCGTTGTGGTATAAGAGGAAGTCCTAGCTCGTGATAAGGGACTCGAGTAGTATGCATGTTGATGACCCCATTCCATCCTCTCTCTTCTTATCCGCACCTCCGTTACATTTGTGTATTGAGTATATAGTGGGATAATATATGTCCATCGGGTACCGTCTAGTTCAGAGCTTGGGGGGGGGGGGAGTATGGAGGCAGCAACGTTACGAAATCCTCGCAGTGATCGAAGACTTTGACTGGATCCGCGACCTCTCCGATAACTTGGACATCCTATGAGGTAGCCTTGACCTTCTCAACACGTTGACGTGGTCTCGATCTCTGAGACTCTGCCGCGCTGAAAGTCTGGCAGTAAGGGGGATAGCGTATCAACCAGGTGATGGGTGGATTGGCCGCACAACTTTTGCGTGTTCATACAAAAGTAGAGAACATGATATAAACCGGGTGTGACGATACGTATGGTAGGCGCTGGGGAGTTTACTCTTCCTCCTCTTCGTCTCCACCCTCCTCGCGCTTTGCGGCAGCAGCGGCCCGCTTGCGCTTGACACGACCGGAGCGACCACCACCGTAGGGGGAGGTGAGAGAGAAGTCGATGTGTTTTTGGGAATCAAGTCGGACAACGAAAGAGGGCACATTGACGATTTGCTTGCCAACACTTAAAAAAACATGAGAACTCTACCGGACGCGCGGAGAAGAGCCACGTACCGGATGTGTCGTTGCCTGATCAACACACGAGCATGGTGAATACTCTTGGCCAAGCCGCTCTTGAACACCTGTGTCTGCAAGCGACGCTCCAAGAAATCTTCGATCTTCAAAGCCAGCACGTAATCCAATCGCATCCGGTTCTCGTCGAGCACACCAATTCGCACGAGACGGCGGATCAAGGCGTTACCCTCGAAAAGTCGTTTGGGATCCTTCTCATCGAGCTTGAGGAGTTCACGAGCGGCACGTCGAATCTTGGAGAGAATGAGGGAAATTCGCCACAGCTCCCTCTTGTTGCGGAGACCGTACTCTCCCGCGAGCTGGCGTATCGGGTCAACGGCGTCTGGAGGGTACGGAAAATGCACGGACCTTTAGCTCGGCGTCGAGGCGGGCTGATTCAAAAGGTCGACGCGGGACCTTGTAGCTGTTTGAATGGTAATGGGGCACGGCAATTCATCAGCACGATGCGTCCCTCCACACTGAAGTGGATCTTGAGGCAGTGAAATAAGCTCACGTCTTACTGTGGTTCCGTGGTGCCCTGCACAGAGAGTAAGCATCAATAACGACGAAGGGTCTGATCACCTACCTTGGCATTTTTCTTGAGGAGGTCGGTCGGTGGAATGGTCGTGTTGTGTCTGGAGGAGTGGCGGAGGGATCGTGGGTAAAACTGTACCGTTAGCTGGAAATTGCCGAAGCCACTCGGAAGAAGCCGGCTAATCACAATCATCGACTTTCCCACTCTTGCTACGCCCGTCCTTCAAATCCTCTGGTGAGCACACCGACGTTGCACCGGTTTTCCTTGCACTGAAAATCACATCCCTAAGCCGTCAAAATGCCGCACTCTTTCGGTTATCGGGCGCGTACCCGCGATCTCTTCAAGCGTAAATTCAAGCGTGCGTAGTTTTGTCGAACGTCTCCCAACCCTTTTGGCTTACCTCAGGCTTATAGAGAAGGGTCTCATCAAACTCTCGACCTACCTCATCAACTTCCGGGTTGGTGACATCGTCGATATCAAGGCCAACGGAGCCCAGCAGAAGGGTATGCCACACAAATATTACCATGGGTTTGTCCCGAGATCTCGCTTCGTACCACACACGATTTACACGTCACTACAGTCGAACTGGCATCGTCTACAACGTCACCCCTCGCGCTGTCGGTGTTATTATCAACAAGATCGTCGGTAACCGTTACATCGAGAAGCGGGTAAACATCAGGGTCGAGCACATCAGGCACTCGGGGTGCCGGCAAGAGTTCTTGGACCGGGTGAAAAGGAACACTGCTGTAAGCGCCGAGGCCAAAAAATCCGGTGGTACGGCGATTTCCACGGTGTTGTTGAAGAACCCTTCTCATCTGTTGTTTCAGAACGTGTTGCCCTCAAACGAGTACCAGCACTACCTCGCACTAGCCGCACTGTCGAGACGGCGCACGGCGGTCCTGAGACGATTGTCCCCGTCCCTTATGAGACTACCATTTGATTTCTGTACTGGCACCATATGCATACAATCGAACCGCATAAGATCGTTATGGTTTGGGTCCGTTCGCAAGAGACATCCGGCGGAGGCCTAGATTTGGGCCTATTGGCTTCCCTCTCTGCTCAGGTACGTGGGGATCGCCCTGGGCGCCGCTCTTTGCCCCAACTCAAGTTTGAGCGCGCGACGACCGAGTACTGGGCGCTAAGCTGTCAGGATCGATCCCCTCCTTCGACGCCCGGAGGAAATGCTGGCCACTAGATGGCACCAACGACCTCACCGACTACGTCTACGAGTTGGGATTGATTCCCTCATTCGGACATGATGCAATATGCGTGACGTCATGGTGGATGTGGGTGATGGTAGGTGATGGTCAGGGGTTTACGTGGGAGACTACTCGGCCTCGATATAAAGTCGCGAAAAATGAAATCCAACTCGTGTCTTCCTCTCCCCCCAAGTCCCACATGTCGTCCCGAGCCTTCTGCATACCCGGGGTTTTATTCCTCCTCGCGGCCACCTTGCTGCTTCTTATCACCTCCATCTCCCTCCCCACTCTCCCCGCCATCGACTTCGTCAGGGCCCATGTCAAGTCTGGGAACGTCGGAGTAGTGGACGCTCAAGGCAGCACCACTTCTTCGTCCATCAGCCAGTTGAGAGTAAGCGGTCTGTTCTTTGACGCGTCCGGATGACTCCTAACAGGCGTCCACACAGTTTGGATTGTGGGCCTACTGCGCCATCGAAACCTCTTCCGGAAATCGCGATTGCAGCGCCGCCAAACACGCTTACAGCGCCACCGTTCGGGATAACGGCTCAGGTGATTCGGTCAAGATCAAGTCAAGTTGGACTCGAGGCTTGGCTGTTCACCCAGTTGGTACGTCATCCAGAAGTTCATATTCATGAGCCTTGTGTGGAGCTCTAAGATGTTTCCCTCCATTAGCTACAGTCGTGTCATTCATTGCTCTCCTCCTCTCCTTCTCCACTCACATTACGGTCACCCTCCTCGCGTCTCTTGTTGCGTTCCTTGCCGCCCTCCTCACCTTCATCGCGTTCGCGATAGATATCGCCCTGTACGCGCTCGTCAAACACGAAGTTAAAACCCTGAACAACTCGGATTTTACCACCAACACCGCGCCGGCATTCTGGATGACGTTCGCTGCGTTCATCCTTTTGCTTCTTGCCGGCTGTACCGTTTGTTTCGGCAGGAGAAGGCAGAGTAGGTTGCATTCCGCCGACCCTGGTCCCCGCAAGTCCAGGTTCGGAGGGCTCGGGCGCATGTTCAGGAGGACCCCCCGGTACTGAGGTAGTCCCCAGTACTGAGCTAATTGCACGAGATACCCGACGTGCTTGGCCTTCTGTCTTCCCACTTCCCTCGTTCCAAGTTATCCTTTTGTTTCGTGTCAAATCTGCTCCATATCCGTGTCCCTGGAAAAAATTCCCACATTTCTGTAGAACTCCGGACACTCCCCAGTAGTGTACTTTTTACCCACCGCTTCAAATCACCGACTACGAAATTCACGAATGTCATAATTGTTTCTCCAAAGTGAGATCACCGTACGTATATCATAGACGTGCGACACGGCAGACAGCCGGTTGAAGTTTAGATGACAGGAGAAACGAAGAAAGATAACAGACGAAGGCAAAACGAAGGCGTTAATCCTACAGGGCACTCTCCCACAGATCTTCGGAAGATCTGTACTCTGTGGGCAGGGTTTAGAGAAGGGTCTGCCCATCGAGAGACCACGATCATCGTCGCCACAAGAAGAAGGTCCATGAGCATAGGAGCCAGGGCACCACCCTGAGTGGTATGCTATGTACAACGGTAGTGAACCAAATCAGACGGCATCCTCCTGAATGGGCCTTCCTGGCTTCGCGGTGAGAGACTTGTGAATGTGTGGCATGACGCCTCCCCCAGCGATGGTTGCCTTTACAAGAAGGTCGAGTTCTTCGTCTCCCCTGATGGCAAGCTGCAGGTGACGTGGTGTGATACGTTTAACTTTGAGATCTCGGGCGGCGTTGCCTGATGGGTCCGGGTCCAAACGCATGGTGATTAGGCTCAGGGATAGAGGATGGCAACGGATAAGCGATGAATTAATGACGCACCGGCTAATTCGAGGACCTCCGCGGAGAGGTATTCCAGGACCGCTGCCAAGTAAACTGCCGCTTTTGCTCCGACTCGCATGCCTCCCTTCGTCCGTTGCTTGAGGTATCGGTGGAGACGGCCAACTGGGAACTGAGTGAAGCCAAGGACGCAAGGGAAAATGGTTGAGATGGCAGGGCAATATAGCAACCGACGGGGGGGGGGTGTTAGTCGCAAAGATGCGGAACGAAATTAAAGGACGGACCTGAAGCCCAGCTCTGGTACTACGCGTCAGAACAGGCACAGGCCTCCCAGACGACACAGACATTCCTCCAGAGTTTGCAACCATCCTGATTTATGCGGAACCTGAAAGGTCAACGATTAGAAATCCGCAATAACGGGCGATTTCCGTCGGCCCAACATCGATAAACGCATGGGAAACTCCAGAGGCAGTTCCCGTTGTGGAGATAAGATACTCACAATGAGGCCCAGTGGCTCAGCAAATACGGGGTGTGCAAGGATGGAGGGCGAGAATTCCACTCGGTCGGGTGCGGAGATGACGGATGGAAAGAGAAATGACCGTGGGTGATCGAGAAGCGGAGAGGGCCTTGACGCGTGACGCGTGACGAGTCGAACTCCCACGCTCTGTTATCGTTCGTTTTCGAATCTCAAATTTTATCGGGTGATTTCGAATCTCGTAAATGTGATCGCGCGATCAGACGTTTGCCTTCCTCTCCCCCTTGGACGTTGCAACTCTTCACGGTAACACGATTGCTCTTGGCTCGATGAGTATTTTCCAATCCGCTGCTGTGATCTCGCAATCCACCAGCCTTGACCCTCACTTGCAACCTGCGCGCACTTTGGCAGCCGGAGCGCCGGGATAGGCATCTTCGTATTCGGAAAACCCACAGAATCTCACTGGGTGGTACCAGTAATCCTAAACCTCGGCGAGTCAAGCATGCCGCGACAGTTTGCGGAAAATGAAGGCGCCATGTTCTGCGTACTAGTTGGAACCCAACCCCCAAAGGCGCTACTGACGTGTATTTAGGAAAGCCCACCCGACGTCTCGTACTGACCCTCCTCTCCCGTTTGACCTCCACAAGTTCCGGATCCCCAGCGCCGACCTCATAGTCTGTACTACGCGTGAGTGGTCGAGTTCCCTCGCCGTCACTGGTAAGGTAGTGCCGGCGCTTCACCATCAACGGCTAACGTGCACATATGGGCGTCACGCCGACAGCTTCACACATTTAAAATCAACTCGTGAAAACTACTGGAATGAGCTTCCCTGGGTCCTCGGAGGAGCGTGTTGGATCGACATGTGCCGACGCGAGGAGGGTTATTGGCTCCTGCACGGAACTCATCACCACTCCGAGGTTAACCGGCAGCAGGAAATTTGTACGAGGCGGGTGCTTACAAATTAATGGCGAAGGAGGAAAGGCACGAACGATCAACGACCGCCTCCCCCCCGAAATCCTTTTCGCGATCTTCGACATCGATATCCTCGACTTTGCGACTGTTCCACCCAACCTGGTGTTTCCTAATTTTTCCCGGGTCGTGTCGCTGACGCACGTCTCTCGTCTGTGGAGGGCGGTTATTCTTCAAAATGGTCGATTATGGTCGAATGTCCACATTAAGGGCCAACCACTTGACATGCTGGCCACCCAGATTGCGCGCTGTCAGCGGGCTCCTCTTTACGTTTTCATCGAAGCACCCCCTCGACCCACATAAAGTCCCCACGCAATTTGGAGCTCCAGACAAATGTCCAAGAGGCCGCGCGGCTCGTTCGGGAGCGCCGGGATCAGGTCAAACGCCTGGAAGTACGCATGGACTGTCGAGCGTTCGCACAGCAACTTGGCTACGAATGGCCCAGCCTCGTGGACTTCGTTTGGATCGATCCTTGTCCCTCGGTGTCGTGCCCCCATGGATCTATCCACGTGTGCTCAACCAATGGAAGTTTGCCAAGACTGAAGAACCTATCCATCGAGAGAGGGATCGAATGGCCGATGAACGTCGCTACGCAACTGACGACGTTCAAGCTAATGGGACCCATCGACCTCGAGGCTTCAGCCCTCGCTGGTTTCTTCCGGAGGAACACGTCGCTTCATTCCCTCAACCTCAACAAACTGAACGTATTAGGATCGTCTCGTACCAGGCGGGAGCGACCGATCGAGTTACCGTACCTGACCAAACTGTCGGTACACAACGCGACGTCCGTATACATCTTATCCCTCCTGAACCTCCCATCACTCAAACAACTCTGGGTCACCTCATTCATGGGACGAAGCGCACGGTCGGACTACAGACGGTCCGAGCCCTGTGCTCGACTGCTGCTCACGACCCTCAAAGCGGAATATCACGCCTTCCCATTCAAGAAGGTCACAGTGGAGGGGGCTAGCGGGTTGGACACTCAATCCCTCCGCTTTGCCGAGTCTTCCCCCGCGACTCGGGGTGCAGCAATGTTCAGATCACTGGCGAACGTCTCATTGGTCTCTGTTACCTCCCTCTCTCTTATCGACAACATGCCAGAGGAGATTACATCACTACCGACCGCAGAGATATGTGCTCTGCTCGAGCACCTCCCAATAGTAGGAAGGATGCGCATTTGTCCGAGCGGTTTGGCTCTTGAGGTTGTGTGGCGTTTGCGTGACGATTTGGAGTTGTGTCCGGAGTTGAGGGAGTTGGAAGTGACGGTCACAAGTCGGACTTGCAGGAAGGTTTCGGGGATAATGTTTGAGATGGTGAAGGCTCGAGCTGTTGACGGTGATGGGATGATGATGAGGAGGGTTGAGTATTTACTTCCCAAGGGCTCGCAGCGTATTGAAGAGGTAGGGGTTCGAATGATGTGGAGTCGGTTGTGGGAGAAGGCCGAACTCTGGAAATACTTGAGTGGCGAATGAGTGGCCGATGTTTGCTTGTAATGGTCGTTTGTTTGGTGCTTGATCATTGTCGTTCCCTTTCTAATGTACACATCGCAACACCACCAGAAAACGTTCGACTGCCGTTGGCGACTATTGAACCGTTTGTTTCAGCAGTGAGCGGATCCGTGGTACTGTGCACGTGGACAAAGCTGACCTCGCCCCCGCGACCGCCATGTCTGAGGATCTACACAGTCAATTCTGCTTGCTGGAAAAAGACCACTGGTTACGCTTTGATTGAGGATAAGGAGGTACGGGGTTCCGCGCCTCCTCGGGCGACCAGGTCATCGAGGATGCCACTCGAGCAGCGATTAGCCAATGACTCGTTTCACCATCCGCCTCCAAAATCGAGTTCGGTCTGTACCAGATGCTCTAGTCTCTCATTCCGGTCGGACTTTTACTTACGATTGCTCAACCACCAGAACGATTCGACGATGAAATGGGGCCCTCCAAGCTATCAGGAAGACATCCGTAAATTTTCGGTGACGCCTGGCGGAGCACATGCCCCCAGTTGTTAGCAAGCGACAGACCGGAAGAAATGGATCTCAGAGAACACCTCATTATTGCCTTCCGAAACCCCCTGTTCCGCTTCATTTTATTCGGAACACCTATGCACTTGAGTATCCCTTGGACTTAATCGGATATCGTCTGGCTAAGCACAGACGCAGACATACAAATTGTCAGGGCTACATTTGAGCTCAAAGTTTCGCTTGAATCGCATCAAACAATTTCGCAGCGGCAGGAGTCGTTTTTGGTTGCTTCACTCATTACAAGGGTATTTGAGTTTACGATACCTCCGATACCAACCCCACACAGGTCACCCCCTCCTGATGGGAAAATGTGACATTCCGCTGCAGGGTGGGGATCCACGATTACCTGCGGTACAGAGGTCAGGATACAATTGGCCGTTCGTTTGTCACTTAGTAACTAATTTTCCCTTTGCGCTGTGCCCCCACACTCTGCGACCCGGTCGGCCGAACGACTGAGGGAAGGGAATAGTATCGCACTTGGGCAGGAATTTATCCAACATATTACGCCGCCCTCTCCCTTCTTTTTTGTTATCATCCCATCGCTTGGACTGATATCGGTACGAGAGTAAGATTGTAGGGGGGTAGGGCGAATAGACGTACGTAATATGTGTTTTCGCCGTCCGCGAATGTCCACTTGATGGGCCGGTGGCATGTTGCCCAAGGGCACGAGGCAGACGTTTTCTGCTACCCCTTCCATCAAGTCACCGGTGCTTTCCCCCACTTCTCTTCTCTTCCATTGCCCTATCAAGGTGCGGTCCGGATCTGATCACGCCCACTAGTATCCAACTGGCCCTGCAAACCAACCTAAGGTCTCTAAAATCACATTGAAATTTGACGCCTTCTACGTCGAGCATCTGACACTCGTCTATTGTATCTCCTTTCTTACTCACCATAGTACATACGCCCGGATCTCTTTTTCATGTTACCCCCTTACCAGTATTCGCACCCGTTCCGTAACGCCGTAGACGCGGGTCACATGTTTACACAATTTTACATCAGAATAGCCATTCCTTTCCAGATGTATGTATCTCGTTACCCTCCAACACTCTGGCGCGACAGCACCAGACATCCCACTTACAATTAGAGTGCGGCGCCAGGTCCTTCAAGTTCCCCATAAAGGTTTCTGTCCAGGCGGCCGCGTGAACTTTGTCCGCTGCACCATCCCGGCTGACCCGACGGTGTTGGACGTTCGCTCCGGCGAAACTAGCCAAAGGTGAATTGACCGGATGTGATTGGCCAGATGTTTCATGCAGTCGCCGGGTCGGTTGGAACCCACAGTGTGGTCAGCGTTACCCATACCGATAAAACTCATCATATCATCATATGTACGGCACGCCCGCAACTTGAGGTTGGTCATAATATAGTATTCATAGTGCTCTCTTCCCTTGCAAATACGCCACTCCTTCCGTGAAGCGCGTTCACTAAATAACACTATATCGGGACACAGCTGATCAGCTTGCAGTAGATAATCACCGCCCCTCATTCTTTTCGCGAGATTGGTCATCTATAAGGCGTGAGATGAGAGATGGTAATCCTGTGTGTATCCCAATTCGATTTCCAGGAGATCAACCACCTCTCTGACCGAGATGCGCTTCGAGGGTACGTTGTGCCAACAACGTTCGATCACATACCACACTCGATCCGAGATTTCGTGGCGGTTCGGTCGCGGCGGCCTGGCCCCGCTCAGCATCGAGTACATTGCGGCGATTCCAGTCATTTCAATGAACGGCGGTTGCCCCGTGAGAACCTACCTCAAGTGAGCAAACTGATGGTGCCATACAAAGGAACCTATTAGTACCTCCCAAGCCACAACGCCGAAGGCGTATATATCGCCGACCTCGGTGGGGCACGTGGACTCTGTCGACTTCAGGAAGACGGACGCATTTCCAAGGCCAGCAATGCGGGCTGTACCGTCTTTGTCGACCAGAATGTTGGCCTGACACACAAGGTGAACGTAAGTTGTGTGAAATGGGTGTGTGGGATGGAGGAAGGGCATACCGTCACAAGGTTTCCGTGGACAATATCCAGGTCATGCATACGGTTCAAGTCTCGAGCAAATCCCATCAACTGTTCGAGCAAGGTAAGGGGATTGGTGGATAGCAGATGAGTGGGATGGGGACGAGTACCAGCTTCAGCCCCCCCATGTTGGGTTCGTTCCTCAAGTACTGCCTCAGGTTCAGGCCGTCCATGTACTCGTAGACGAGACCGAACGGGTGTGCACAGGTCGAGTACATCCCAACGAGCGGTACCACGTTCACACCTTTGTGTTGGAGGAGGGTCCATACGTGAACTTCGTTGTGAAACCTCTGTAAAAGGAAACTATCAATAGTGTACCCGGCACAGGCTGGGGTTGAAACATGCCGTGACAACCTGAGCGATGTCGAACGACACATAGCAACGATACGATTTCAACACGACCCTGCGACCGCTATATGTTGCTTCATAGATGTTCGCGAATCCTCCAGCATCTATCGGATGTTCACCGATGAGGGTGACATCCTCTGGGCGGAGGCAACGGCAGCTCAATGACTGGGATGGCTGGAGGTCCTGGGCCATCTGAAAGTAGCCTTGAGAGAGAAGTACGGCGTTTAAGTCTAAGTTTGGAGTGAGTGAACTTTGAGAAAGGAGAGACACAAGAGCAGTGGGGGACGAGGGAGACTTTATACCACCGCGGTAACTCACCATAGATGAAACCAGGTCCCCCAACGCAGCTCGGAACAAAACGCAATGGATAGGGCCGAATCCCTGATTCCTCCCGGTGCGAGCGACCGAGGCGAAAGACCCAAGGGCACGACGCGGGTGCATGTGTAGTATTTTGCAGTATTTTGCAGCGAGGTTCAGTTCGAGAAGTTTTCCTTTTTTGGGATGGCGCTAGCAGGCGCCTGTCACGGAAGGGCAACTCACCGCTGGCGATTGGTTGGCGTCCGATGTTGTGCCACTGAGGACTTGAACCAAGGGGAGAAGTTGGTCTGGATACGATCACGTGAATCCGTTCATGGGGGATCTGGGGCAACATCGATCAGGGACAAACAGGGGAAATTCTCGCCATGCTTGTTGGTTCACACAAGCCGTACATAACACGAGAGTTGTGGACGGCAGGATGAAGGGAGGCCGTAAATAGGCGCGCCTACCCGCATGAATCTGTACTTCCACACGCCATTCCCTCCTATCTTAGACTTAGAGTGGTGGGTTCCGTCGCAACATCGAGCGAAGCGGGTGATGGGTTGCGGATACGAAACAGAATGGTTCGTTTTCCCATCTGGTCCCTCGGGAACAAAGGCGGTGGATACGTATAGGCTAGAGGTTCGAGCAAGCACATTTCCCGAAGTGATGAGCTTCCGGGAATGATCTACAAACAATTGTTGCATAGATGATCGCGCCCGTTATGGTTGCCGATCGCTTTTTGGGACGACGGCATACTGTTTTCGGAGTGGACATTGCCGGCGACCCAATGACCATGAGAAAATACCCAAGCTGATGGATACTGCGAGGGTTGGTTTTCAGCGCCGGTCAACACTGGTCAGAACTTCAAGTGCTACTCAATGCTGAGCGCTGATCAGCCGGACCGAGGCTGTAACAACAAAGCACGAACGGGTACAAAATCGTCAAACTCTCCCCTGGTCGAGCCGACGACTAGTGTGCCAAACGGTGGCGTGAGGAGCTCGACCCATCCATTCGTAAAAAAAATCATCGATCGCAGCATCCATCCCAAATTCACGATGTTATTGTAGGTCGTAATCTTTGGTACCTGGCTAAGCGGCGAAGGGAAGTGTACAAAAGGTCAAAGGCAATCACAATGTTTGTCGATACACGTTCCGTGGGAATGACCTCCCCATTTGGGTTTCTCGTAGAGTACTTAGGTAAGTTCTGAGACTCTTGTCACACTTGTTCGCCGAGTAGATTCGACTCCACTCCCTGATTGGCCCCCGCCCGCCTTCAACTCTGACAAATATGTACAAAGTCAATGGAGGCATCCGGTTACAGCTATTTGCGTTTCGATAGACCGCCTCTGCACAGAATTCGTTGTTTACCTTTTGATCGTATTGGAACCCGGCAGCCCGGCATCATGCGGCATCAACCGGCCCCGACTCCAGGTCCCAGCGG
>Ga0307511_10001236_pt1 | contig 26987 bp, 32 predicted proteins | sample 13_EM_MG_FD_200266 | JGI IMG/M metagenome (GOLD analysis project Ga0307511, IMG submission 200266) | Populus trichocarpa ectomycorrhiza microbial communities from riparian zone in the Pacific Northwest, United States - 13_EM | ecosystem: Host-associated > Plants > Roots > Unclassified | place...
CCCCAAACCTCTGTCCCATCCTCACTCCCAATCCCAGATTCACATATGATCTGACCGTGCCCCCTCCCCATGCTACAGCCAATGAAGAAACAAGCTCATTACTCCCAGAATCCGCCAACCCAGTTGCCACCCGGAGGAACCAGAAAGGGCATATTATCAAGGCGACGTTGTATGGGTTGCAGGTGTTTTACTCGTTCTTTATTATGCTACTTTTTATGACCTATAACGTAAGTACCAAGTCTGCAGAAAATCTGTTTGGGTTGGGCTTTGCTAATGGGGGGGTTAGGGCTGGGTGATGATTGCCGTCGCGGTTGGTGCTTTCGTGGGTTACTGCCTCTGGGGTGGGGCGAGTGCTACCAAGTCTGTAGCCTGCCATTGAAGAATTTGGAGTATGCCACGGATACAGCTTTCATGACAGGACGAAGAACTGAGATATGTAACGCTTTCTATTCCTATTTTGCATACCAATTCAGGCAAGCATGTTATGTCGAGAAATCGTGGCGTGATTATTTCCTTTATATATACCATGATACTGCCATAATACCAAATGACCAGTAAATTCCTTGTACTTGTGCCTGGTGGCATACAGTATTGACTGCAAAAGTGTAGAAGCCTACTTTCTTCGCAAAACTCACTATTTGAGCAATGTAACTTGGCTTGGGAAATTTTGAACCTTCTAGCGCTGCAGACCATCAGTCAATATCATGAGTAGCTCAGAATCATTATGCGGTAATTCACAGCAACTGCAACGCCCATTGTGTTTCCCCTAAACATTCCTGATGATTAACACACCAATTCACAACTTCCCTGGCGGACCAAGGATGCCTATTACTCCTCCACCACCCCCGTAAAGTAACTTGCTACGCTACTATGGGTATCATGAGAATTAACCCTAGAAACAAAGCAGCTTCCAGACCCACCATCTAGATGTGAGTACCTCGCACATAAGGTAAAAAGGCCACAATAACAAAAGTCCCCCCCAGAAAACCGAACGGAGAAAGGTAAGTAAGGATATAAGGAAAACGTCAGACAGACAGTTGATATTCAGAGAGAGAGACTAAGTAAGGTATAGGTTCCACAACCAAACGACCAGACTAGGGTTTCGCACAAATTATGTCCAGCGGTAAGTTAAATCAAAAACATGAAGCAAAGAAGCACAACCAAAACATCAGCAAACTCCTGTTTTCCTATTATAAAACCCAGATCAACTCAAGTAGCAAAGGTTTGAATTCTGAAGTAGTAGAAAAATGACATTACACGCAAAGTATCAAACAAATGCCCGTGTTACACCGTGGGTGCGTCCCGAGCACCATTTCCACCGACTGTACCAAAGAGGAAAGCTGGTGGAACACGGTCTTGGATGCTCGCGGACTTCTCCAATACCATTGTTGGGGCTGGTTGGTATCCTTCTTGTCGCCTGCGGATGTAGGAGGCTAAGACTCCAAGGACGACAATGAGGAAAACTAAACCGAGAGCGATGGCGAGGGATATAAGAACCACAAAACCCTTGCGCATTTTCCCACCTATGAAGAAGGATTGTAAGTAAGCAAGATCAAATGAATAGATAAGGAGAATATAGCTTACCTGACTTGGTGAACGTTTGTTGCCGTTGAGTAAATAATGAAGCTAGCGTACTCTGTTTGTTGTCTGCCTTTGAGGTGAGGAGGAATGGAGACCATGTGAGTCCATTGTACAGGACACCAGAAAAGCTTCCGACTTGAGGAATATCGATTGACCCGGTGAGGAAAAGTGTATGGTCGTCGTTGAGATAGTCATTGGAGTCGTGGCCTGAGTTCAAAGTAATAACTTGAATTCCACGAATGTTGCTCGACGAGCTAAACCCTTGAAGTTCCAACAGGGAGCTTCCAGTCCACTTTACCAAGAATGGTTTCCCGTCGGTAGAGTTTCCGGTCAAGAACATTGAGTTTCCAGAATCCGAGTCCAAGGCAAAGGCAGTGACTGGGCCTGGAATAGTCTTGTCTCCCGTGACCACTGCATTCAAGACGTTGTTCTTCGCATCGAGTTTGGCGAGGTAAGTCCTCTCGTTGTTGATCATCATGTCTCCCGCTACAATGAGTTCATCGGCATTAATCCATTGAATCATATGGATTGTTCCAGAAACATCTACACCAGGTCGACTCCACTGACGATTGTTGACCCCGTATACGCAAAGAGCTGGGCATGCGAACGAGCCGGCGGAATCGAAGAAACCCGCAACAAAGACGTTATCCGAGTCAGGCTGTGTGGAGATGGAGTACACAACTGGATCAGAACCTCTAAGCCCAGCAGGTTGATCGTCCGCTATCTTTCCATTGCCCAAATCATAAAGAACAAGGCCGCTGACATCGACCTGCCCAACCCGACCACTGATGGAACCACCGGCGTAAAGAATAGTCTTGTGGACATGTAATGCAACGAATGTCGATGTATTGTCTACCCCAGACAAACCTGAGATTTGGTCATTGGATTTATGGTCGATGATCGCAAGGTTGTCGACATTATTTTCAAGATTGAAATGCCCACCAACCACGGTCAGATCCTTTCCACCACCCTGGTAGAAAACACCCGTGACAACACCCTCAACCTTTTTGACCAGGGTGGCTCGCTTCTGGATAGATGCGAGGATGCTGGTAAGAACCGTCGAATTGGTGGTGTCCTTAGCAAACTTCAAGGGCAATGGCTTCAAGACGATTTGCTTCGTTGACTCAACAGAGACAGCTCCTGAGGCCAGTAAATCATTCGACAAGATGGTTCCGGCAAAAAGATAGTCGCTACCAGCAGAGGCGGATGCAGAAAGGGTTCCGTCAATTGATGCGGTTATATCTAATCGCTCTAACCAATCGTTCTTTGATGGAACCCAAACCGCAAACCCATCAGTAGTAACAGCAGATTTTCCATCATTGGCTAGAATTTCTGTGAAGCTTCCTGACATGGCAATTACATCCAGATCTTCTCCCGAGACGGTCGTATTCAATGAAACTAGGTCCTTTACCTGGCCGTTCACACCAGCTCCCATCGCAGACCATGAGCTAGACTGTCTGTCATAGATTGCAACTCCGTTGATGCCAGTGACTGTGCCCTCTTGTGTGTTGGTGAAATCTCCGCCAACATAGATTGTGTTATCTCCACTGGCTAGGATCGTCCGGATAACACCATTAAGCCCCTTGTTCGGTAAAGAGATGGGTCCGTTGTCTTCGATTGCAAATATATTGTTATATCCATCATTATTGTTCTTTGATGTGAAATTACCTGCTGCATATAGCATTGTGCCCTGAGTAGCAAGTGCCCAAACCTGTGCCCCAGATTTCAACTGTTGCGAGGCCTTGATAACAGTGGAGTTCCGGAAGTTATTCGTATTCCCAGATCCAGGTACATACTCGTAAAGACCATTCAAACCTCGGGTGGAGTTTGAGATAAGATCAAATCTGACTTTCTGAGCTACGATTGTTATTGGTCCAGATTGGCCGCTAGCAGCAGTCAAAGTAACAGATGGGCGAAATCCTGAATCCGGGCCATCGACAGGGCCTGTATAGATAATGTCGTACTTGTCGAAGTTGTTTGTTTCAAAAAGCTCGGTCGAGATTGGCCCCACTTGGTCACGTGTGTATGTACCAGAGATATTAACTCTTCCACGAGAGCCACACGTTCCATCTTGGATACATCCAGGAGTGAAAATAAGAACTGAATAGTTCCCTGATTCGTGGGCGTCTGGGAAGAAAGTCACGGAGAGAGGGTCAGTTGAATCCCCCTGAATATTTGCAGTCAGGTACTCAGAATCAGTAAGCGCCGTGGTAGTCTCCCATGTTCCCTTCACTTCAGAATTGGAGGTACTTTGGCTTGTTGCACAAGATGGCTCATTGAAGTCATTGACGGCGAACGTGAACACATCTACTAATAGTTAGTAAAAGGACTACCTTATTCAGACTTCGATTGTATTACCATCTTGGAAAACCTCAATTCCAACTAGCCCAGCACCAGCTCCGTAAAAGCGTGAAATATCAATCCTAAAGTTATTCATGCCGATGACATTGACAAACTCAAAATCCTGAAACTCCACCTTCGGGTCATCAGACAGAGGGCACCTAGATTCACAATGCTTCTTGGTGTTGTCTGCAGGGTCCACATAGGTCAGGTTCATTATGCCGCCTATGGGGAAGGCTGTAAACCGAAATTCCGCAGTTCCGCGCCCCTCGAAATGTGTATTTCTAAGACGAAGCTTTGTTGGTCGGAAATAATGGCGAAAATCAGCGGTCCACGACCCCACCTGCCCATCTCCCAATAACCATGTAGTTCCGGCACCGTCTATTCCATTACTACAGATGATGCTCTTTGGGTTGTTGAATCCATCTCTACTAGTGGTTTGCTCGGTCGTGATTGTTGCTGACTGTAAGTTGACCGTTTGTCCATAGGAAGATGTCTGTGTTGTGACATTGCCTAGCCCATCAAACAATCCCCCAAAGATGATAGTTCCGTTTGCCGACTTGGTGATGGCCTTCACGGGCTTGTTGAATCCTTGAAAAGGTAGGTTTGCCCAGCTAGAACTTGGTGACCATGTCAGGGCATTTGAGGAGTTCTCTCCTGTGAACTCGCCCCCTACATACACCAGTTCGGTATCGCAAAGAAGGGCGTTGACTTTGCCCGTAAGCCCACTCAAAGGGGTGACTTTTCCATCGGTTGGGCTGACCAAAGCCACTCCATTTGCCTCGACACCTCCCAAACTCGTAAAATTTCCCCCTACTACAACCCCAGCTATAGTACCATCCTTCATTTCCAATGTACACATTGCCTCAATATTTGCATCCGCTGTAGCCAGTGGCGTAAAACGCCCATTGGGCAACCGCACCAAGACCGAATCACTTCCATTCCGTGTGAGCCCTATTTGTTGTCCTTCAAACGAGTAAATGGAGATTGCATCAAAATCTCCAGCAAGCGCTACTTGCCCTAAACCGTCGAAATTTAGTGGTGGTTGAGGTACCGACTTGAATTCGATAGCTGACGCGACCATAAAAATGCAAGTAGCGACCGAGCATATTTGCGACAAGCGGATTGTCAGCTTGAGGAATAAGGGCTTCCCCATGTCTGCGCCAGACCACGGAGTACAATTATATTAATGAATCCACGATGAATAGTTGTGGTAAGTTTGTAGTGCAGTGTTGTGTTGCCTGCGGGCGTGGGAAGGTCGAAAAGTTTCCAAGCAACGCTGGATTGAAGGGGTGTTGCGTTGGCTGTAAGACAATGGTTTCCAATAAGGGCGAGACTTCTAGGGGCAGGAAGGACCACTTTGCTGCAACAAGATAGGGTGAGCTGTCACACAGCGACAAACAATGTAATTGACGATTGCTGTGGATTGCAAAGAAAAACAAGTAAGTACTAACAAATGAACGAGCGACAGTCTGTACGGTGTTCGGCAGAGAAAAGAGTGACTCTACCGAAGCAACGGACAGGAGAAGAGAAAAAGAGATGTCAATCGGGGGTGCAAGCCGGGAGTCCGTTTTGATTTAATGCTCCGCTACGATGGGAGTCGCTAGGGGGAGGGAAATGTGCACGCACTCTGACGGCTTAGTCGAGTCGTGGAATGCACAACTGGGTTCGGTGTTGTTTGGACGAAGCCCAGGCGGAAGCGAAATTGAGGGGCCAGCCTAAGAGAATGATGGGCAACAGAGGCCTGAGAAGGTGGGCTGTATAGGGAATAGCCGCAGATGAATCTCAGCGGAGCCAGAATACGCATTTGCGCAGGTACGCAGGGCCCGGAAATTTGACAGGCATTGCAGGCGCAAACTTGAATAGCGAATTGAGGACCTAGGCACAACAGCTTGAGGTGAGGAAGTCAGCGAGTGCCGGCAGCATGCAGCTCAAACTGAAATACCTAGTAGAAGATACCTCGGTTTACAGAAAGGATGGATTGCGAGTGGTGAATTGACATGCGCCTGAACCCTGGTATTGAGACCGATGCGAGACTGCGTACTATGGTTTGGAGTTGAGTGGGGCAGTTGCAAAGACTTAGCGATACAAGTCTCAACCTACGCTTCACCATACAAGCTTTGGCATTCATCTGCAGCATGCTTTGAAGGATTTTCACCGTATCTTTCTACCTGTTTCATACGTACCAGCACTTGTAGCCTTTTCTAGAGGTCTTTCAAAGAGTGTACTGGTACATATGTAGTTTGTGATAGTTCGTTGCGGCTGGAATGCGGGGCAAAGTAGGAGATCGCTCATCTCATTAATATTTCTTATTTTAATATTCCTGTTACACAGCTGCTGCGTCGGAAACCTATATGAGAAATGGGTACGGGATCTCGAGCAACGAAATCCTGTGGCTATATGAATGGTCCAGATTGAGCCTAGACATGCAAGGCGATCATTTGCCGAAATCTGAGTTATGATGTGGAAACCAGGATGAAAAACCGTACCTGCAGGGCTAATTTGGGATACCCATGCTCAGCTCAAATCATGAAACGGTTGCTTAACAGGGGTCCGTTACCAAAAAGAAGTGATAATAGCTCTGGATCGGACCTATCTAGTAAACAAACAGGAGCAGTACTAGCAAATCCAAAATTAGGTATTGAGATAGCACTAAACATGTAAATAGTCACGAGAACAGTAAATAGTATAAAGTGAGGTATAAACGACAGAGATATGGCACACGGTCAAAAACAATAGCCTAGGGTATAATGGGAGCCCGGGAATACTCATTGCTTCACCCTTTTAGATCTTCGTAGGGCGGTCGTCATCGTGCCAACCAGGCTAGTCGTCGTCGTCGTTGTGGTGGTTGTAATCTCTTCTTTCACCTTCACTGTGACTTTGAGATCGCCCACCGAGCGCTTTTTGCCTATCACTCCACTAGTTTCCTCTTTCACACTTGCCTCCGAAACTTTAACTTTGACTTTAGTTTTTGGAGGGGCCTCGGAACGGTCAGAAAATGCACGTAGGTCCGCAGTAAACAAGACCTACCACAAATTAGCTAATGCTGCATTTACTGTCCCAACTGCAAAAACTTACTGAGTGTGCCCAACCCGCTTCCTTCCCCCAAAGTTCCCGAAAGTAATCACCAATGGCCCAGTATGTTGCCGGCGTCAGTGACTTCAATTTCCCTTTACCAAATTTATAGTCTCGTATAGCGATTTGCCAGACTGAGGTATGTCAACAGATAATCCTAGGAAAAGAAGCTTGCGTAAGCTCACCATGGGTATCAACCGGCACCGCTTCTGCCTTGTCCATGCTCATTAAACACACACAATCCGCAACCTTAGGTCCTACCCCCGAGAGCTCTAACAGTGCCTCATGTGCCACTTTGTAGGGTTCATTTCGAAGACCGTGTAGCCACTCCAAAGACTTCTCGCGTGCAATGACCCGAGCCGTAGTAGCAATATATTTCGCCCGATATCCAAAACCGAGGTCTCGTAGTTTCTGCTCTACACCACCAGCAGCGAGCTTCTCAGGAGGAGGGAAATCATAATATTCAATCCCATTGAGCTCTCCCAATTTAGGCCCGTAGTTCACACATAGCTTCTCAACCTAGTAGGATGGGATCAGCACCATTACGCAAGTATGTACTGGTAAGTGAACTTACCATTTGACCAATCCGGGAGATATTATTGTTGGTAGAGCAAATAAAACTTATCAAATTCTCCCATGGATCCTGACGTAGCATCCTTACTCCCATAAACTTTGGAGCTTTCTTCATAAAGACTGGATCCTGCTCTGACCACGTCTTATACAGCTTTGTAAGGTCTACAGAGAGATTGAAGTAGTCTCGCAGGGTACTTTCTGTATCATCCTCGTCTTTATCTGTTTCTATGCCTGCCCCAGTTATTGGCTTTGTAGAGGCAGTGGGATAAATGACACGGTAATGGAGGTGCGTCGGGTCTTGCTTGAGTGAGAGAATTCGACCATACAGAGCACATGACCTACAACATGTTCAGCATCTTCCATGGAACCAAACCCGAAAATTCAATGAGTATACCATACCATTCATCACCGGAGTTCTTCCACCTTTGATTAAAGAGAACGTTCTGTTAGTTCAGGCATTTCAACCAAGAGCGCAGGCACGGGTTTACCTAAATGATTGTCCGCATCGCAGTACAGTCGAGATGCACAGCTCCCCCGAGGTGACACTCATCTTGCGCCATTCGATGCATCGCACCGCCATTATCACGCGCAAATTGCAACAGCGAGCAAAATTAATCCGTAGAGTAAATGCTTGGGTGTTGGTTTACTGTTCTGAAGTCATCCCGACATAGGGTGTTCTCAGGGACTGCCAAGACACCATGGCGTTGGTGCTCTCAGCTCGCCACCCGGTACCGGCCCGCAGCAAGTTAGTGAGATGCATCTGAGACAAAGACCCAAAACGAATGATAAATGAGGCGTAGTTTGACAAGAAGTATCCGAATGAGCACAATATGCTCAACTAAAAACTGCATACCGTTTTAACCGCTACTTCTAAGTAGGCTTGATTACAAAAGGTCAATATATATACGACAAAACAAAGATCCAAACCTCCTATAGAGCCCATGTCTTGAAAATATGGTCATAATATCCAATCCAAACTTACAATGAAGCGGTAATGCGTTCTTGTTTCACTATCCAAAAACGCCTCATATGTATGCCAGCGCTGCAGAACATACGATACATGATAAAGAAAACTCCAAGCTTGTGCAGGTACAACAATGATATTGGTATTGGTATCAGTCTAGGGATATCGTCAACTCGCTAGTTAATTTTGCGCCGAACCTTCCCACCAGTTATAGGACATACAGCACAGTGGAAATATCGTGCACATCAATATACGTTACCGCGACCATAACCGAAGCTGGCTTTACCTTCTGTAGGTAGTCTGCTGGGCACCGGCCTTTCTGCAGGAAGGCTGGACTACTCTCACAATCTGTTAGCAGCAGCCCACTTGGTATATATCCTCGCCTATAGGGAAATATATGACAGGTACCTACCAGAGTTGACATATCATCTCCAATGCAGATGTCCGCCCGAACTGCAAGTATATTACTCAGCCGGTCACGTATTTCCACTTGCCGTCTCTCAACAATTTGAGCAAGAATCTCGTTAAAGCTTTGACCTTCTGTTCCATTTAATTCAGGTTGTTCGTAGGCTTCGGATCTGATAATACTATCAAGATTTGCAAGCCCGTGAAAGAACTCTGGAGCATCTGAAACCATGAGAACCTGCACGTGCTGCATTATGCGGCACCAGGTACTAGGATCGCGACTAGGTATGTTCGGGGGATACGCCGTAACTATTGCAATCCAATCAGCTTAGGCTTTTTTTAGATCAGTAGAATCGACAACCATACCTCTAAAGCTAGGCTTATCATCTACATACCATTTGCTAGGATGTAATGGAAGTCCGTCAATAGCACAAACGATCTTCGTGTCTCTGCATTCCACAAGAGCGTGCCATTTTAAGGGCCAAGTGTTGGCGTTAACCAGGGATGACTTGAAGAAAACCATCCATATCGTGTTATCCAGAGCTTCCTCTCCGAGTAACCACTGTGAGTGTGCAATCTCTCGTACTTTTGAGTACGCCCGAAACCACCCATTTGCCACAAGTGAGAACGCCCATACAGATGATGGGACGTCCCTACAATCCCGAAGGCAAATCTTGCTCCTCCACAGTGACTGGCAATGAAGCTGCCACAGATGGTTGGATGTCGCGAATAATGAAATCGATCTGCAAGTAAGACGGAGGGAGGTGAGGTCCGATGGAGAAAGATAACGAAATATTTGGTGGATAACTGCATGGATTTCGGATAGAGTCAACAATATAGCACTGGGCTTAACTGCTTTAAAACCATACTCGGTGGAGAGGTATTAGCACCAGGATTGCTTACCCTCCAACGGAAGTGATTCCAACTTCCTTTGCTTAATCATACTCCTTTACGTCAAATTTAACACTCTTTGCCCACCAGTCCTATAGTCGTCCCTAAATTCCAAACGCACACTTGACAAGCTTCTTTGTGGTGAAGTATGTGATCTAGATGAAAGTTGGTAAAGTGCGTAACTCCCGATCTGGGGGTTTATTGGTGAGGGTTTGCTGACTACAATTGCCCATAAACTCTCTGTAGTGATTGCTACTCCAGTTAGTATGCTACTGTCACCAGCTCCCAACTCCGCCTGGAATATCGTCTGAATTCTCGGGTTTTCTGTGGCTCTGCCGGCCAGGGGCTATAGAGAACAGGGATGGCGGATATCTGTTATAACCTACCTGCCACTCCACAGTGAAACGCGTTACAATTTAGATCTCCAAGATCTCTGTGTCTTCTCTAGCGAATGAGCAAGACTATCCTGAGCAAACTATGGTAATCGTATCAGTAAGTCCTTTGGATACCATGGAAGGGGGTTGAACCTACCAGCGATGCAAGGGGACAACCCAAAGCGAGGAATGGCCGGGATGAGGGGGGGCAAGTCACGGAGTGTAAGCCTAAGCTTGTATACTTGGAACTATTCTGGGGAGCTTCGTGAGCAACCCCAAGGTTTTATGTAGAGTAGATGCAGGAGAAGGCCGTTGGGAGCTTCTCTTTAGAGAGCGAATGGGAAGCTAGCTAGCGGGGGCTAGGCGAAACCTGAACTCTTTTCGAAATCTCGAGTGCCCTAGTGTGTATGTGGTCCCCCCCCATGTCCATTTTCGGTAAGTTTTGACGTCCCGACAACCAACCAGCTCGAGTCTAAGCCGGTACGTCACACAAGGCCCCTCGTAGCAGGTGTGTGGGAAGATGGGTAATAGATCTCATGATCAAGACTTGTCTCATACCGTGAGCTGTGCTTTTTTATATCAATGCTCCTTGCCTTATCGATTGTGGTCTAATAGATATGTATAGTACCTACAGTATTAATATATATATAAGTTCAAGCTTGAACTTGGATCTCCGAGTCTGACGAGGGGTGTATGGCAGCGCTGGTGCATCACGCACGCATGCTAATGGATCCCAACGTCGTGATAAAATCCCCGGTTAGGGAACTAACTCTATTAAGGTAACAGGCCCCAACCCATGTTGTCACCTTCTAGGACATCTGGGATTGCAGCTATGGCCAACACATTCCCAACAAGACTAACACATTCCTAATAAGCTCGGGTGTAACCGACTACGTAGCCTGGTTGCCGTCCACTAGGCATAAAACCAAATGAGGTGATCATAATGGGGGTACTTTCCCCCCAAATATCACAAAGTGATGAGACAGACATAGTCGGTCCAAGTATATGGCCGAGGAAACCTGAGGGTAACATCGAATGCAGTCTCACCATCGAATGGAAAATCCACCATGTCAGTTCTTAATCCAAGAAGCCGCCGGCCTGGGAGTTTTTCAATTCATTATAACACTCGGTAGTACTCTGTAGCGCATGAGTAGTTATCTTTCTCAAGCCAACACAAAGCTTGTGCGCTTCAACCGAAGAGACGTAATCGGTCTCTTTTAAGGGAGGATCATTAATATTAAGTTCAGAAACATTGTAAGATATTATATGCAAGTATCAATGCAGTATATACATAGTATATCCTTTAGCATAAGTGCTTCATAGATTTCTTCTACCCTAGTCCCTTCCTCAGAGATTTCGAGAGTTTTTGGGGGGCAAGGATACCATGTGGTAATTCAGTCTCTTGGCAGATACGGAAAAAGTACTGCATAAACAAGCACGAACAAATACACCTCCGACGAACACTAAAACTTTACTCAATGAACAGTCAACATCACGGCCCACCACCACCACAGGGACAGATGCCCCAGGGCCAGTACCAGGGTGGCGCATATCCTCCCAGTGCACAGGAGCAATCAAATGCTTCTCAGTATGGGCAGCAGACCTCCCCTCCACAGCAACATTACCAAAGTTCCCAGCAGGGGTATCAAGGCCACCCGCAATACAACCAGTACCAGGTAATTGATGCCTCAAAAGATTCAGAACCAAGCGGCTGAGAATTCATTGTAGCCCTCTTACCAGCAACCCCCTCCTCAGCAGTACCAACAGCAAGGTCAAACACCCTACCGTTCACAACCTCAGCCCAATCATCAAGCCCCTCAACCTATACCCCAACAGCAACCAACAGCTCAACCTCCATCAACAACACAAATCTCTTCTGCCGGAAACTTGCCTAGGTCAAATACACCAGGACAAGCAGCAACGCCAACATACTCATCCTCAAATCAGACTGCCCCTGGTGGTGCCCCTGCTAGGCAGTATCTAAATGAGACAGTTGCTCCGTACTTGTTGGAGGGGATGAAGATGTTGGTACGCGAGCAACCCCCAGACCCGTTACGAGCACTGGGGGAATGGTTGATTGAGCAACATTCGAAGATGAATGAGAGCAATGTGCTTTGATCACGGGCGGACTACTGGATAGGTGATTTGTACGATTTATATGGCATGATTGTCAAAGCCGGGGCGGGGCCACACAAAATATTAAGGATTTGGGCACGAGAAAACGGCATATCATATAGACTTCGAAAATAATTTTAATGAAACGAACGTCTCCTGGAAGCTCGGACTGTCTTAAGACTATTACGAAGAGCCCAGTATTCTTTTGGCCCTAACCTAACACAATCGCGCATGATCCTATTCACTGATCCTATTCGGTCGGTGGTGCCCTATTTATTCAAATCCGACCAAATAGCCCAATCACTCCGCATGAGACCCAGAAAGAAATTTTGATTGACGAAAGAAAATGTGCAGTATTGAAAACATGAAAACGACATCGCTTAAGCAACGAGAGCTGATGCGGTGGCAGATTCGCTAGAAATAGGCTGTTAGTTGAGATTAGGAGAGAGTATGTTCGATTGCACGTACTATTTCCAGGTTGGTGGGAGAACACCGACAGTCTTGTAGTATCGGGAGAGGCGGTGGATCCTGGACTCGATGAGAATGAGACGGAACTTGGAGTCCTTGTCCTTGCGGTTGCGCTCAAGGTGCTTTCGGACAGAGACCGCCTTCTTGATCAACATGTAGAGATCCTCTGGGATTTCAGGAGCAAGGCCTGTATAAAAGTAAAGTCACTCTGTCAGTTATGCAACCAACAAGAGGCAGTGTCGGATAGTTCATGTTGTAGGGTGTATAATACCGTGAGATTTCAAGATACGGAGGATCTTGTTTCCTATGGAACCAGTCAGCATCAACTTCCAACAGTCCTTACCCTAATGCTGCTTCTCTGGAAAACATACCAGTAACGACCTTGACCTGGGCAATTCCATGAGAGTCACGGAGTTGAACACCGATCTGAGAGGGAGTAGAACCCTTACGGGCGAGCTTGCAGATATGCTCAACAACCTGATCGGGGGTGGTCTTGAGCCATGACGGAGGCTGACGGCTGTATGGGATGGCAGAGCCGGAAATACCCTTTCCCTTGGAGTGGAGACGACCCATTGTGAAGCTTTGGTAGTGTTGTTAGTTTGTGTAAGTTGAGGCTGAGCGTCGGCTGTTGTCGTTGTCGCGATAGTCACTAGGAGATTTTACAAGATCGGAATTGAGGGTGCTTTGGAGTTTCTGTGGGGCCAGGGCTTTGCCCTATTTATGTACATACTTGCTTAGATCAGCTTAGTCTAAATTGGTTCTAGTACGTGATGGTTTTATTCATTACCCTGAAGTTAACAATTCGACTGTCAATCGTCTACATGCAAAGCACTTCCTGTATTTCTTTAGTTAAGTACCGTATGTGTCTCAAATATAGGAGGTGCTGCCCCGTGATTTGCTTTAGAGCCATAAATAAAAACATTTCAGATCTATCAACATCCAGCTCCATTACTATGTTGACGTGGTATGTACTCTATGAAACTAGACTACCGTATGTATGCATCCGTAACCCCTCCAAGCCCATGTCTACAATGACAAACTCATCTCTATCAACTTGAACTGACGCTCAAAAACCACCCAGTACATACTATGGTACAACTTCTTTAACCAAATACAGAAATGTGACTCCAGAGTATTGCAAAGAGAAATCAAAGTTCGAACCCTGCCCGCCATCTAAACCAAACAGCAACAAAAAATATAACTAAACAAAAACTATTCATAGGCTCTACTCATCTCATGTAAGTTCTCTTCACCCTATTCATTTCTTCCTCTTCGCATTACTCTCACCCACCGCAGCCCCAATTGTTCCCCCACCACCGACGCCCAACATCATCTTTGCCACCAACTCCTCTCCCTTTCCAGTCAAGGCATCCCCACCAGCATCCTCCCCAGATACGCTCTGGTCCAGAGCTAGCTTTGTATTAGCTAAAGCGAGAATCTGCTCTTCAATCGTGCCTCTAGTAACTAGGTTCACCACCTAAACCCCAGCCTGTTAGTACGTGATATGACGGCTTGAAAGGGGTCGAGCATACCTCCACAGGGCGCTTCTGCCCCACCCTATGCGCTCTATCCGCAGCTTGTCTGTCATCGTGCGGATTGAAACTGCTGTCGAAGATCACTACCTTATTCGCGCAAGCTAGGTTGATGCCAAACCCGCCCGCTTTTGTAGACAACAAAAACACGGTAATATCTTCCTCTTCATAAAATTGATCAATCATATCCTGTCTATCTTCTACCTTCGTACTCCCATCCAATCTCAAAAACGTAATATCCAGGGTCGACATCACTGACTCCAGGATATCCATGACCTGCGTGAACTGACTAAATACCAAGACCCTATCTCCATTCCCTTTATATTCCAGTATGAGGCGCTTAAGGGCGTCGATTTTTCCAGCGTTCATCCACTCTTCCTTCTTAAACGCGAACTTCCCAAGGGTATTAGGGAAGGTGAGGCAGAGCCGGTTAAGCTCGAAATCGTTCATAACAGCCATGTCTTCTTCAATATACGTTGCATCATTATTTTTATACGCATCTTCTTTCATAATTGCTTTCGACATCTTCTTGATAGTTGCATCCGTAAAATGCCTTCGGAACAGGAAGGGATGAATGGCCGCCTTCCTCAACTGCATTAGCAAGTTTGAGCTCGCTTTTGTTGGCTTCTTCCCTACAGCCCTGGCCTCAATAGCCTCTTTCGCGGCAGCAATCTCTGCATCGTAGAGCCCCCTTTGAATCCCATTCAACTCGCAGTACTCCACCCTCGTAGTCTTTTCCGGTAAATGCTTCCCCAAAACTTGCTGCTTCTTGCGCCGAAGGACAAATGGAGTCATCATTGCTTTCGCTTTCTGTATCCGAGTAACTGATAACAGGGCACTATTCGTCTCCGCATCATCGCTCGTTTTCGCTTTGTGTTTGAATATCGTTGCCAGATCCTCCTTCTTATCCTTGAACACGTTAGGCAAAATAAATGCCAGCAGGGAAGCTAACTCTTGTAAATTATTCTGCAGTGGAGTACCAGTTAACAAAAGTCGGAACTTCGCAGGTAGCTGCATCAGCCCACTATACCGGCTGGATGAGCTATTCTTGAGCATATGACCTTCATCGTAAACACAAACATTGAACTTCTGCTCTTTCAGGAATTTCCGATCATATACATCACCAGTAGCGAGATTGTAGGTTGTGACGAGCACGTTGAACCCCGGGTTCCTTTTCAGAGTGTCTCGAACCTCAAAACGCTCCTTTTGGCTCCCGTAATATGGCTCGACAGATAAGCCGGGGCAGAAGTTTTTGAATTCCCGGAGCCAGTTTTCGAGGGTAGACGCTGGGACGACGACGAGGTGAGGACCCTTCTCTCCGGTGGTAAGAAGATGGGCGAAGAATGCCACAACCTGGCATGTCTTTCCCAAACCTTAATTAGAACATGTTAGCGGCGGAGCTCAGAGGGTAACAACAGGTTCATGCATACCCATCTCATCTGCCAATATGCAACTCAGCTTCCTCTCATAGAGCATATTCAACCAATTTATACCGACAATTTGATAATCTTTCAGGGTAACCCCTGGTCCCAGGTTCTTTGGTTGCTGAGACATAAACTTTCCCGGCTTCCTTCCATGAGTATTGATATCATCGTCATCATCGGCAGGTGTTCCAAGCCCCGAATCGGGCCCCGAACCAAGATTGATGTCCGTCATTTCCAGCTCACCTTTACCCGCGGACCCCGCGATATCCACTCCCCAGGTCTTGATAGTCTCAGCAAGTGGTTTCCCCAAATCCTCACACTTCTTAATGAGAGTATCTACTGCCTCGTACCCTCTGAACGTCTCGATACATGCATCCACCACTTTATCTCCCACAGGCTTTCTGTGACCCCCTCGCTTTCCCTTCTTGGGTGCTGCAGGGCCAATGGTAACTTCACGCACTTTGTCAATATTTTTGAAAGGTCTGCCATTGAGCACAGCCTGGGCGGTATCTTCCGTTGTGGCCGCAATATCGATCAAATCCTTTACCTCGCAGGTATTTATGAAGCCAAGCACCTTGTCTTCCAACCGTTGCTCCTCAATTTCATCAACTCCACCAGAACTAGCGTCGGAATCATCGTCTTCAATCTCTACGGGAGCAGGCGGCGATGAACCTCGTATAGCCTTAGACCCCTTTACAAGCCTGCGTCTTGGCTTCACTTCCACCTCAACTTCGGGTGATGATGAAGGTAGCCGTTGTCGAGCCTGTGTAGAAGACCATTTTTCCGTAATAGCCTTTCGAGGTGCACGAGCTTCCCTTTTCGAGGTCTGGGTAGCGGCGGCAGCGGCCGGTTTTGAGTCATCTGATACCAAATCCACTAGAGCCTCGTCTTCTGTCAGGAGGGCACAAGCATCGTCAAAATTCCCCTTCTTCTGTTGCAATGCCATATAGATGGTTTTATTGCTCTTCGTCTGCATGATACTCTTGATACGTTCGACCTTCCGCCTCATGTCAGGATCCCGGATGTCGTCAAGATGAAGGTCGATCAATGGATGTGCACGCTCTGGCCTAGTCTGTTGAGGCCGTGAACGCGCATATGCACTAGAAGGACTTTTACCTAATACCGGCCCTGTACTTTTGATGGAATCTAAACGACCCGGGAAAGTTGGCGCAGCCTTGTACATGAAACGGGACAAGCTTATGGGTGACTCCTCCACCTTCTCAACCTTGTTTGAGCCTTCCTCTATCTCTCTTCTCGCCTTTAACTCTCGCATGGATGGAACTTTTGCCTTCGAAGCAAGTGTCTTATCAAAGTCTGGAACGAGGTCGTCATCTGAGCCTTCATCTGAGGAGGATCCTATGTATTGTGGGCCATCATCAGAGGCTAGGTCAATGACTCTGCTCTGTGACGGTTGTAAGTGCCGGGCGGAGTAAAACGTAAATGGTTTGACAGTCCCATCAGTCCCCACAGGATCTCTCTTTGGTCTGATTGGTGAACCTCTATCCTGTACCGGCGAAGACGCAGCAACTTGAACCTCAGGATTCACTGGGAGCCCATCCATAAGCTGGGTGGGCTGGGTAGGTGGATATGAAGCTGGCGGAGGCGACGAGAAGATCTGAGATAGGCTTATCGGCTGTGGTTGAGCAGCAGCACGCATTGGAGAAGTTGCAAGCTCCAGCGGTAAAGTCGCTACTTCAATAGGCAGAGTTGCTACCTCCATGGGCAGGGTTGCAATCTCGCTCGATGCTGCCACAGACCCAATCGACTCTCCATCACTACCATCGTCTTCGGTGTATGTTGAAGTTTTCAATCGTTTCTGCGTTTGTATCCCTGAACCCGAGTCAAAGGGATACGGCCTTACTGGCATGGTCGGTCAGTCAGAAGCCCGTTTTGTGATGTTTGATCACTTTGGTAAATTGTTTGTTTGCTATAATTGATCGATATATGAACGGCCGGAAGACGGAAGCAAGAGCTGCTCAAGTGGGAGCTCCAAGGCACAATCTGGGGAATATTACTCGTAACAGACACACTAGAAGGGCCCTTTGGAAGACTTGTGGATGTAGGTTAACAGGTTATTTGGAAATTGGGGACAAGGTGGTTGAGTGGCTGCGAATGTAGAGAACTTCACTGAAGTACAGTATTAGGTGCAGGCAAACGTAGCAAGTCCAACGCGCTGTAGGTGGACGCGAAAAAAGTCCTAAAAAGTAAAAAAAATCACGACTGGCAGCTAAACCCCATTCGCCATAAATCTATGAAAGCTGCCTCTGAATTGACATGGATGGTAATTGAAACGAGCATGGTATACCGCAGATACATATGTATTATGTACCGGTATGCTTTCTGATGAGTTGGTTGCAGAGACCAAGGACAAGTTTGATACACGATCGACCAATTGTGCAAACAAAGAAGCAACAAGCAATTTAGAGACAAACCTAACAACAAAGACTCCACAAGGCAGTTAGCAGTTCTTATATATCAATCCTCCTCCATAGTATCACCATGGCCTCAAGGCGAATAGTTTCCACTGAGAAGACCGTACTCGACAAAGACGACATGAGCTCTCGAGGCCCACCGGGGCAACCTGGCTCAATCCCCCAGATATCCAAGTATGCCTGGCATCACTACTGTGCATGTGCCCTTGTTTCTCTGCCATGAGCTGACCAGGTGCACAGAACTGTCATTTCTAAGCTCCTCGCCTACACTCTCGCAATGATAGTCGCCCCGCTAAGTGCTTACTACCTTACCTTGAACCACATTTACAATGGTATGCAATTCACTCTTAATGTCCAGTTTACGAAATGCGGGGGACAGAGACTAATCTTACCCATGCTGCATCGTTCGTTGCATGAAGGAAACAACACTTTTGCGGGGGCAACAGCAGCAGTCGTTGCGAACGTGGTTCTGATAGCCTATGTAATCGAGGCTCTAAGGGAGGATGATGCAGATAATAAGGAGTCGAAGAAGAACAGATGAGCTTCAAAAGACGCCGAGATAATGGATGAGGCCGGCAGGTACACAGGTGAATGTGGGGATGGTATGGAAGGGACATCATTAAATACCTGCTATGGGAAGCCTTTGTGATTTTGAGCTGGGGGGTTCGGCTATGAGATAATGTGTATCCTGTAATATTAATAAAATCATGAACATGAGATATACAAATGTAAGTATCGTGCAATCTTGAGTCGTATGGCCGTACCTATGCATAAGTAGCATGTACTCCACGCTACGCTATCACTACGTTGCAGCCCAACCACAAGGTCAGGCTTGACCACTCTCCCACGATACAGCAATTGATTGCAGTATCCCGATATTTGAAGCCTACCCGCGCCTTCTGCATCTTCTGCATCTATATCCAAACGAATGGCCACTTGCATTCAATCGTCTAGGCCATGAGCGACTTTCAACGAGACTTTCTTCGTGCCAAACTTGCCAGACTCCCCAGCATGCCACCCCCACCGACACCTCTACAAGAGTTATCCCGTATCACAGAGGACGATGAATACGATTATGAAGCCATTGATGAATTTCCCGACTCCTCCTCTGTATCTTCCGCATCCTCTACCTCTACAATTCGAGCTCCTTATCAGTTGAGCCCCCCCTCCCCACGTTACATTGTCCCCACTCCCGGACGTTCATACCTCCATAAAGTTGTGTCCATGCCTCTTGCTAATGCTCTTCTAGAAGGCCCAAAGCTCCCACATCACACACGCCCATACCGTGGCAAGCGCACTTTTCTCGCCACCTCCACCTCCCATCCCGTAACTCCCCTACCACAATATTCTCCGCATATATAACCTCCCCAACTTCGGGAGGCCCTCTTTTCATTACCCACCATGGAGCTGGCTCTTCTGGCTTATCCTTTGCCTGCCTCGCCTCCGAAATCCGAAAAATTATTTCTTCAGCAGGAATTCTATCACTGGACGCCCGTGGGCACGGGGAAACAGTCACGGACAATGATGAGGACCTAAGCTTAACTACATTATCCAATGATCTGGTGGAGGTAGTAGAAGCTACAAGGGCAGCATGTGGATGGAAGCATATGCCGGACGTAATTCTGGTCGGGCACAGTTTGGGCGGGGCGGTAGTTACTGAGGTAGCAAAAATAGGGGCACTGGGCAAGGCAGTGCAGGGGTACGCTGTATTAGACGTAGTTGAAGGTATGTACACGTTCATTTCATTCTATCTTAAGAGATTTCGAATCTATAGGGGCAATTTTGCTTAATGTTGCCTACCTCTTACCCTGAAACTAGGGTCTGCCATCGACGCCCTCCAAAGCATGCAAACCTACCTCTCTACCCGTCCTTCCTCCTTCCCCACCGTGACCGCGGGCATTGAATGGCATATACGGTCCCGGACAATCCGATACCCTGCCTCCGCCTGTGCCTCGGTCCCCGCACTGCTCCTCGATACGGCTGATGGATCTCCCCGACCATGGCATTGGCGTACGGACCTTGCAAAAACACAACCATTTTGGGAAGGCTGGTTTGTTGGGCTTAGTAAGAAGTTTCTAGAGGCAAGAGGAGGAAAGCTGTTGATTTTGGCGGGAACGGACAGGCTGGATAGAGAGTTAATGATTGGGCAGATGCAGGGGAAATATCAGTTGCTGGTTATTCCAGAAGTCGGGCATTTTGTGCATGAGGATGCCCCAGAGAAGGTGGCCTCTTCAGTAAGTCAGCCCTCCCTTATAATCACCCCCGTATACTCAATACCCACTTAGTCTGATGGCACCAACTTGAGACGCTAATAAGAAAACAGCTTGTTGACTTCCACAAACGTCAAGCACCACTGGTCCTCCCTCCTAAGGTTGGGCAAATGATGTAAAGCCACAGAAAATCATTAGATGTCCGTACTACTTACATGCTTTCTGGATGTCGGGTTTGGCATTATAAATCTTTATGCAAGAAACCCAAACATGATCTCCCTAGCAAGTCATCCCGCTCATGTATAGGCATGGTAAAGAAGCATAAAAAAATTAAAAAAAATCCAACATGAAGATCCCGAGAAAATAGGAAGAGAAAAAGGAAATACCGTTCGAGCATTCTCAATTGAGGAAACCCAACATGCTGATGCGGGAAAGGATTGAGGAAATAGACACTGAATGAATAAACACACAAACAAAGCAAAACCAACAGAAAGCTACATTACGTTTCGTTCCGGTGAAATTCTCAATCAAGTATCGTGCCTGAATCAAACAGAGCCGACTCTTTCCACACCACCAGCTTCACTCAAGTCGGCCGATTGGAGGTTGCGTAATTTACGCTGTTACCGGTTTAGGTGCCTCTGCTTCTGCTGCCGCCTTAACTTCCGCTGTTGGAGCTACGACGGTAGTTTCGCTAGTTGGGACTGGTTCCCCCTCCTTTGCTTCGTCTTTTGGTGTCTCAGCGGGAGCTTTGCCGGCTTTCTTCGTCCTGTTGCTATGGAGGAAGCCAACCAATCTCTCCTTGATCCTGTCGGCAAGGCCTTTGTGGGGTTTCTTCGGATTCGGCCCTACGACGTTGCCTTCACCACCTCGCTGTTGGGTTCCATCTGATATTAGCAAACTAATGGATTATTGTCAAGAAAGACGATTGACTTACGCCTCCGTGATACGGGCCCTCCTTCGTGGTGACTTTTGTGACTTCTGGAATAATGTCGTCGTCGTTGCCGGCCTTGACAACTTCAGCCTTGGGACTTGCAATATTCGAAGCACCTCCTCTCTAAGAATCAAGAGGGTCAGCCGATGTGCTGCAGAAATATCAGAAAGAGGAGAGATGAACCCCAGTGGAGTATGGAACGCCTTGGGTAGCTGGATCACCCTCACGATGAATACCGCCATCTACATACTGGGTATCGTCAGGGCCAATGTTGCCAGTACCTAAAGGCAAGATATTGATGTTAGCATAAGCGAAGATTGAAGTTAGTGCTACAGTCGTGCACCTAATGAAGAAGCCGCAAGCTTGGGAAACTGGAAGGAATTTCATGAGACATACCTCCTCTACCGTGACTGACTGGAGCTTCAGCCATTGCAGTAATTCCGAATCTGCCTTTTGTTGATGTATGTGTTTGTTCTTCTGTGGACCGTACACTTAGATAGCCTCGCACTTAAGACAACTTATAATCTGGGATTCGAGTGCTTTAAGGAATCCGTATAACGGAAGCAAGAGGCGGATAAGCTGTTCAATAAGTAGTTGGTAATGTGTAAAGCAGGGAAGTTTGCATGAGAAGGCTGGGTGACTGGGGGTATTCGAGTTTGTGTAATCTTAAGAGAGGTACATATGCTCTTTATCAAAGAAGGCGGCGGGGGGGGCAGAGTACTAAGTAGGGCTACTCCAGCGGGACTGGACTACATTCACAATCAATAGCGCCGAAGCTTAAAGCGACGGGCCGGGACTTACTTAAGTGCCTATACCTCCGAGTGGTATGCCAGGGTCGAAGCATGAAAGCGAGTGCCGATACCAGTGCACCCATGCACCCACAGAGATCGCCCAGGAACTATAAAAGAAAAACAAGTTACAGGCACAACCCCTGTAGAGGCCATCTTTTGCCTCATTTTTGAAAATACTCAACGCCAGCACCTCGACTGTCGCCTATAAGCACTGCTGGCACACTATCCAGACTATCGGTGGAGACACCGTTCAGTGGCCCTGAACCGATCTACTCGACTGAACCTGTATTCCTTCCGATACATTATCTTCAAGGTCTCTTACACGGGGAAAACGTGCAGAACGGCGACTCATACTATACTAACCTGAAACGACATAATTAGAAACGCCAGGTTTAGTCTGGTTGCCGCGAGGTTACTACCAGAACATCCTTATCAGCCGTATGTGTGGCTTGATAGAGTGAATCTTGGGAGGGAAAGATAAGGTATGCCGCAGGCGATGAGGGTCTGCGTTGGTGTCATTTCGCTTATTTAAACTTGCTTTGGAGGGAGATAAAAATGATGGGCATGCAGAGCCCTGTTATGGGATAGGTGGTCTGGTTAAGGCTGGGATGCAAGCACGTGGTAATACCTCTTGTCCATCCCCTTAGGCAGTCATGTGCTGCAAGAGAGGAGAAGGCGTTATATTAATTCGTGGTACAGGCGCGGGAGATGTTGCCTATGGTGTCTGTGTCCTCATATCGAACCCTGCAGACGCCGTTCAAGGATTGTCAGTGCAACCAGCCAGCCGAGCATCCCAACGTCATTTCGAGCTTTGTGGTATTGCGCCTCACCATCTGAGACTTTCCCCGCACAGATCTGTTTACCCCAGACCTGATCATACTCTATCATAGTTCGGTTGGCTAGGTTCGAATTCAAGCCTATGCTTTACTGACTGACGCGCAGCTCAAATATGAGACCCATACATATACGCTTTGAGATTCCTTAGCCGCGTACTTACCCAACAAACATTAGACAGCAAAAGTAAAACAAGGAAAATAAACAAGGAAGCCCAGATCAAATCTAGAAATTCTTGAGTGGGGAGTGCAAAAGAATAGAGTGCGCATAAGTCCACGGCTGGGTCGGTCAGTTGTTCAGGGTAAGTCCCTGCAATTACAAACCTATGTACACATCGGTTTTTTTAGCAAGGTCTGTTGAAAAGATAAGCAAATCTAACTAGACTAAAGTAAACCGACAGACGAAACTTACAGCCTAATCCAGCTTTGACTATACCGGGATAGCACTATACTAGCATCGATCCCAGGTACTTTCCTGTTCACAAGACAAACGTCACTTGGTTCGGCCCTTACAGCAACCAGACTACCCACCATCTGCTCTGACGAGCGCTGATGGGCAAAGAGGTTACTAATTCTACCATCGTCTGCTGCCTAGATGAGGGGTTGGGATCAGGGTAATGGGTAAGCTAGCGTTATTATGTACTGTAACTATAGCGTGCGCGTGTAACACCGTAGGTACTAGCGGTTAAGGAAGTAATAATGTATAAGAAAGTAACCGCGAATAAGACGCTGAGCACGCTCGGGACAGATGAAGGCCGTCATCGTGTATGTACGCATACTTGTTTGATAATACTATAGTAGGATACCTTGCATAAGAAAGTACCTATGATTAAGAAAGTAACCGCGAATAAGACGCTGAGATAGCTTTGGCAAACCCGACGTACCGTAAATAAGACTGCAATCTTAACCGCAAGCACCTACGGTATTGTTGCTTGGAAATTACTATAGCATGGTCTTCAGCTTTTTGGCTCTTAACGAAATTCGGTATCCAGATTTACGAGTGGTGCTCCAGCACTCAGAAGAACTGGAATTGGCCCCCTAACTGTGATAAGGGTCGAATGCATCTACTAAAAGGAATATAATTTTCGTAATCACTCGACCCTCAGCACCATATACATATATATATCCTCCTATAGCAACCTAATGCCATCGACCAACTCTTACAATCTCATATGCCTTCTTGCTAAAGCCCTCCCACGATCCCTCGCCACCTTATACCCCTCAACTTTGCGTTTGAAAAATACTCTGAGCCGTAAAGGCCGTACAAGCCAGATTACGTTGATGCTTGAGGTATTGCCCATTTAAATGTGGACCGGAAGAGGATACTCAAGCTGTGAGAGTGCGTTGATGTACCAGAGTGCCTGACGAGCAGTTGTAGAGAAAGCCATGCACTCGGATTCGGCAGTGGAGGCAGAGACAGAGTTCTGCTTCTTCGAAGGCCAAAGATAGCAGAATCGTTCAATAGAAAGACATAACCATTAACAAGAACGACGGGCATTACGACAGGGGGCATATTCAGCGTCAGAAAAAGTAGGTTTCTGGAGGGAAAGACTGCTGATAACCAAGAGAAATAAAATGGGTTCCAGCAAGATAACGAGAGACCCTTTTTTAACAGCAGTATGATGGCACTTAAGAGGGTGAGAAGAGAAGCGTGAAAGAAAAGAAACAGAAAATGTAGGATCATGGCGAGTACAGGTAACAAGATACGTGAGAGAACTGATCTGTTGGTATAAGGTACGATTAAGAGGTGGTTCAGAACCGTCAGCCTTAACGTGAGACTGGATCGAATATCAGCTTATACATTGAATAAGCATGGATTGGTCAACATACGCTGGAGTTGGTTGAGTTACATATACCGATCTCTATGTTTCTTCTCAAGCTTTCCATATTGCCTGTCTTTCCCCTGAAAAACATGAATTAAATTGACTTGTAGGAATCCGGATGAAGTGAAACCTACGTTGCGAACACTAGCTCCATGACAACGTCTGAGGGTACTTCATATGGGAAGAAAACTCTTCCTGTATGACTGAGACAGATGGGGATTCGGAAGCTGTGTTGAGCAATCTGTTGTTTTTTCCACCTGGGCTGATCTGCTATTTCCGCTCGAACATTTGATTGCCTAAGGATTCGGTGATTTTGTTTTCCACTTGAGCATTTGTTTGATTGCCCACTGGAGTGATGCCTTGGGATGCTCTTTACATCGCAGGGCCATAGGGTTCATTTCTTTCGTTTGGCCAGTCGTGCAGATTAGCCTTGAATCCAGTCGGGTTCTAGCATACATCCCCTACGAATGTGCATTCGATTTAAAAAAAAAATAGTCTGAAAGGTGGAGGATTATGGTGCTCCCCAACTCCGTTTCTCACAACATATAGGCTACGCCCCATCAGCGGGGCCCCCTATCTTTCATAATATCAAGATACATAACTAAACAAGTCTCAACTTCTTTTATTGCAATAATTAATATCCTCCTGCCAGACAACGCCAAAGAGACAACAATCACCAAAGCTAATCCTCCTATCCCGACAACCACATCTTTCACAACACCTCCATTATCCAATGCAACATTCATACAGTCCACCAAGAACGAATAGTCCTTCATCCATCTCTGTTGATTTCACCCATCAACTCAAATAATACATCCATTCTCTCTGTTCTCTTAAACGGTTTCCTATCGTATCGTAGTATCCGCCAACTCTCTCCTATGGTAACAAACCCGTACATAACACCCCCACCATTATTATCCCACACATCCCTCATTGCCAACAAACATTGTTTCATTGACTCTCCGAGCGGTGATGCCTTCGCTTCTATAACGAGCACGAATTTTTCCTGTGACTGAAATAAGATCCATGAAAACAGATTCTTCTGTCTCACCTGTCTTACCATCCGTTGAAACGATCATTTTCTCACTCCGGAGCTGTATACTCTTGTGCCCAGTCCTGCGGCGAAAGTCCTTGAGTATTGGACTGTTGCGTAAACCAAATGACTGATGTTGCCTACATTGAAGTCTGGATCGGCCTCCGCTAGACCCCCTACAACACCTTCCGGATTAGGCAACTTGGAAATGTTACTTGACTTAACTCAACATGGAATGAATTGAATACCCCTACTACAAGGTTACAGCACAGAGCTTTGTAGTGTCAGACTATGTGTGCGATGCGGGCGGAGGTGGTTGCATTGCCATAAGTGAAATTGGCCTGGTGGGGTGAACTCGTACCATAGATGTATAACTATGCATGGCCTGATAAGCACCTCACCATCGTAAGTTATAGTCTGGAGTAAGTTAGGAAGCGGGCAAAATTTACTTTTATCAGAGAGCGGGTCCCTTGAATCCACCCAGGATTCCGGATGGCTTGTCATACAATCACCTATTGTGTGCATACGTTCACCCCCCAAAAATTCAGGGCTCTATGATAAATTGACAAGAAAGGGCAAGCGCCTCGTTTCTCAGTCTGAGCAACTAGTCTGGTTACTCTGAACAAGACTTTTGTTGCCAAGGTCACGGGAAAGCCACGCTTCATTGAGCCAACTCGATCTACAGTAGCGCAACCTTATAAATTTAACTACAATCGTAGCCGCTGATTTATAACTACCCTACACGTGCACAGACTACACAGAAACCTCCATCTGCAGGCGCACTCACGCGCATTCCAAAATGCAACTAGCAGACATCCTCTCCGACCTCCAAACCCTTCGTACCTGTGTACCTTCCCCGCCTCCTCCCCATAGCCACACATAATTCATATATACCCACAACTAACTACTACCCCACCACCACATATAGGATCCCCAAGATGCCCTCAACCTTGTAGCACTTCCCCCAACCACTGCCTCTACTAAAACGGGGGATACCGACGAAGACCTCCTCCGCGCGAGAAAGTTCCTCCAGTTGCACTCAACTTTGAAGGCGAGGGATGGTCGGAAACTTGAGGAGCTGAGGATGAAAGTGGAGATTATTGTGGACAGGAAGTTGGGGAGGGGTGGGGCGGATGATCTAAGGGAAGTGAATGCACCAGGGGGGTTTTGATACTGTGGGGATCTGGATGCA
>Ga0307511_10001237_pt1 | contig 26984 bp, 26 predicted proteins | sample 13_EM_MG_FD_200266 | JGI IMG/M metagenome (GOLD analysis project Ga0307511, IMG submission 200266) | Populus trichocarpa ectomycorrhiza microbial communities from riparian zone in the Pacific Northwest, United States - 13_EM | ecosystem: Host-associated > Plants > Roots > Unclassified | place...
TCGGGGCACCCACATCGGCCTCGGGTTCCTGGTGACGTTCCTGGTTACGGGGCCCGATTTCCCGATCCAGTGAAACTGGCAGCCGCAAGGCGAAGCACGTGCCTGCATCGGCGCGCGACCAGGAGACCTCGGCGCCGATCGCCTGAGCCCGGTGACTCAGATTGGTCAAGCCCTTACCGCCGCCTTGAAACGCCTCCGCCATCGAGAAGCCGATACCGTTATCGGTGATCGAAACCACCACCCAGTTATCTTCGACGCCAGTTCTTACACGAATCTCAGTGGCGCGCGCGTGCTTGATGACGTTGGTGAGCGCCTCCTGCATGATTCGCAGGATATGCAGGGCGCTCTTGGGCTCCAGCCAGTCAAGGGCAGGCAGATCGGTCACTTCCCAGTGCAGGGCGATGCCGGTATCTTCAATCCGGGGCTCCAGCCGGAAGCGCCAGGTGGCCAGCAGCAACAGCAGATCAGCTTGCACCGGCTCCATCGAGTCTATCGCCAGTTTCAGGTCGTCGATACAACTCTTGAGCACGTCGGCGATGGCATGTTCATCAGTCCTGCCTTTCTCCACCGCCCACAAGGCGGTGCGCAAGGACGAGCCCAGGCCATCATGCATGTCCTGCATCAGGCGCTGACGCTCCTGATTGAGCATTTGTTCCCGCTCCACATTGCGCAGGCGCTGATAGCTTTCGGCCAGTTCCGCTTCGCGCTCGCGGAGCTTTTGGGTCACGAGATCCTTTGATGCGGTTTCCGCGCGCAGCGCCTCTGTATAGCGGTGAAACATGATGTACCAAAAGACCAGCACAACGCCGACGCTGGCATGCTTGGTCAGAAACACGTTCTCCATCCCGATCAAGCTGCTTTGCATCAGCAAATCGGCAAATCCGGACAGGGCGATGACGATTCCCCAGCCAGCGAGCAGCATGCCATCGCGCGAACGCTGGCGGATTGAATGCCATAGCCCGGAAGCCAACACCCCCACGGCGAGTATCACGATCACCAGGTAAAACAGGATGTTGAGCGGCTCGGAGTTGGTTAATCCAGCCAGCGGCGGCATCGTGATCAGCCCCATGCAGACACCGGCAAGCAAAAGCGCGCGCGTCAGGCCCGTTTGCCGCACCCCGTGCAGCTGCGCCAGGAATAAATGCATTGAAACCAGCATCCACAGCGCCGAGTTCACCGTGAGCCAGCCAAACCAGGCGTCCGGCACCAAAAGCCGGTTCTGGCCGACGTAGCTGTTCATCGCTGATAAAAAGCATGAGGCGGACATCACAAAGAACAGCACATAAATCGGCTCGGAACGGCGGGTCCACCAAACCATCAAGGCAAACAACCCCGTTGCCAGAAAAGCGGAGCTGCCAATCGCGCTCAACTGCGTCTGGATCAAATTCAGTCTCACGTACCGGGGATACAGCTGCTCGTGGGTACCGATCCAAACCGACGACAAGCCTTCCCCCGACTGCAAACTGTGTTGCACGCGCACCAGCAATTGGCGCGGTGCTTTGGACTGGCTCGTATGGGGAAGTGCGATCCAGCGCGGCTGGTTGGCGCCATTCCATTGCAGGTTGGCGTGCGACTGGTAGATCAGCGCGCCATCGGCATAGATCGCCAGGGTTCCCATCGCCTTCCAGTTCGGGACGAACAGATACAGCGGCTCGCCTTCTCGGCCAGGCGGCGGCACGTGCAATCGATACCACGTCAACAGGCTTGTGTCCGGCGCCTGATAGCCCGGGCTCCACTGCGCGGGGGTTGAATGAGGCAGCGTGACGGGCGCCCAAGAGCCTGCGATCCGGTCGGGATCGACCACGGGATCGGGAGGCTGATAACCCTGTGTGACGGTTTGCAGGCGATCTGCATGCGTCAGCCTGAAGCCCGATGGCTGCCCCGACAGGCTCCAGGCCAGCGCCAGCGCAACCATCCCCAGCAAGCACAACCACAGGCCAAAGCGTCGCGCGGCGCTACAGCAAACCTTGATGGCGTGCTTCATAAATGGCTTCACTCTTGGAGTTCACCTCCAGTTTGGCATAGATACGCCGCACAAACGAATGCACGGTATAGCGGGCCAGCGCAGGGCCGGCCAGAAAGCGCCGATACCGGCGCATCCGGGCTCTGGCCAGGCTCGCTTGCCGATGGCGATCAGGGAAATCCGCCCGGACGGTCTCCCTGATGCGTAAGCCAACGCCGCCTGGGAGCGAACATGCGCAAAAATGCCAGCGCGCGCGTTGGCCTTACATGGCTTGACGGTAGGCTTCGCTGGCGCGATCGTATTCGCGCTGCGCCGCCGCCAGGTCGCGGTCGAGCTTTTTTTGCCGCGCCCAGTAGGCGCTGTTCAGGCGCGAGTTGCCCCCGGCATTGCCGGTGCGCTCGCCGGGCAGCGGTTCCTCGCCCTTGGCTTTGGCATCCTTGGCGGCTTGCAGGCGGTTCCAGGCTTTCAGGCGCCGATCGCCGGCGGCATCCAGCTTTTTGCTTTTGCCGGCCAGGCGCCTGTTGGTGGCCTCGATTTCCTCGCGGGTGACGGCCGGAGCCACATTGTTGGCGCCCGGGTTGGCCCGCGGCACCGGCTTGGACGATTTCGCGCCCGGGGCAGGCTTGTCGCTGTAGATCACCTCGCCATTGGGCAGGGTGGAACGGTAGACCTCGCCCTGCTGCGGCTGGGCCTGCGCGGGCGATATCTGGATCGGTTGGGTGGGAGGGGACTGCGGCGAAGGCGGCGAAGAAGGCTGCAAAGCGGCCTGGCCATACGCGCCGGCCGCGGCGCAAAGCGCCAGACATCCCAGGCTGTGGCGGATCGGCTGTTTCATGGCATGTACCTGCTTGCGCAAGGAGGGTACTCCTTCAACGCATCAGGGCCTGCTGCCGTGCACCGGGGCGGCTCGCGCGCCCGTGATTGGCCGGTTCAGGCCTCGGCGAGTGCGTCCTCGCACCAGAGGATGTCGCGCAGTTCGCAGCGCGCCTCCCCAAGCCCTTCCCAAAACGCGCGCTGGGACTCGTTCAGGCGCGCGCCGTGCAGGGTGCAGCCCTCGAACGCGGCGCCGCTGAAGTCGGCATTGGTCAGGTCCACATCATCGAAGCGGGTATCGGCCAGTCGCGCGCCGCGAAAATTGGCGCCGAACAGGCTGCAGGCTTCGAAGTGGACCCGCAGCAGGGCGGCGCGCTCGAAGCGCACATTGATGCCGCGCGCCTTCCAGAAGCGGCAACCGGTCAATACGGCGCGGCCGAAATCGGCGTGGGCCAGGTGGGTGTGCTGGAAGGTGGCCTGGATGCGCGCTTCGGTGAAGTCGGCCCAGCGCACGTCGGCGTTGGTGAGCAGCAGGTCGTGCAGGTCGCGGCCGGAGAGGTCGGCGGCGCGCACGTCCTTGATCAGGGTCGGGTCTTCCTCTTCCACCTCGGGAAAGGCGAAGGCGGCGAAACAGCGCTGGCCGAACAGCTTGTCGAGGACGCGCTGGCGCTTGGGGCTTTTCCAGCGGTCGCGCAGGGTTTGAACATTCCCCCCGGACGGGTTCTTGGGCATGCGGTCCGTATCTATCCAAATACAGCGATCCAAATACTGCAAGGCGAAACAAGAGGATGGAGACTACGGACGGATATTTTCCGGGAACACGCCAGGGCGCGTCAATCGAAATCGGCGCGCTCGCGCAGCAGGCCGGCGATCCGGCGGGCCGCCTCCTGCGCATCGAGCATTGCCGTGTCGACGGCCAGCGCGGGGGCGGACGGCACTTCATAGGGCGCGGAGACGCCGGTGAAATCGGCGATCAGCCCGGCGCGCGCCTTGCGGTACAGGCCCTTGGCGTCGCGTGATTCGCACACTTCCAGCGCGGTCGAGACATGGACTTCAACGAACCGGGCCGCGCCGATGATGGCGCGCGCGCCGGCGCGGTCCGCCTCGTACGGGGAAATCAGGGCGCAGATCACGATCAGCCCGGCTTCGTTCATCAGGTGCGCCACCTCGGCGGCGCGGCGGATGTTTTCGCTGCGTGCATGCGGGGAGAAGTCGAGGTCGCGGTTCAGGCCCTGGCGCAGGTTGTCGCCGTCGATGACAAAAGCCGCGCGGCCTTGCGCGATGAGTTGCTGTTCCAGCTCGCTGGCGATGGTCGATTTGCCGGCACCGGACAGGCCGGTGAGCCAGACGGTGGCGCTCTTCTGGCCGAGCAACCCGGCGCGCTGCGCGGCGCTGACGCGGCCTGCCTGCCAGGTGAGGTTGCGCGCGGCGGCCGTCCCGGCGGCGGGTTGCGGGCTGCTGCGCGCCACGAACATCACGGCGCCCACGGTGGCGTTGCTCTCCGGGTCGATCAGGATGGCGCCGCCGGTGGCGCGGTTGCGCTGGTATGGGTCGATGGACAGAGGCTTGAACAGTTCCAGGCTGATGCGCCCGATGTCGTTGAGCGCAAGCTGCTCCGCGTCCTCGCGGCGCAAGGTCTCCGGATTGACGCGGTAGGCAATGCGCGCGCAGGAGGCTCGCACCATGCCGCTGGCATGCTGCGCGAGGTAGATCTTGCCGGGGGCCAGCGGCGCTTCGCTCATCCACACCACCATCGCCTCGGCCTGGCGGGTCGTGTGCGGCTGGTTGTTCGGATGCGCGAGCAGGTCGCCGCGGCTGATGTCGATCTCGCGGTCCAGCACCAGGGTCGCCGCCATCGGCGCGTGGGCCTGCGCCAGGTCGCCCTCGAAGGCGGCAATGCGCGCCACCCGGGCGCGCTGCCCGGTGCGCGCGACGATGATCTCGTCGCCCGGGCGCACCACCCCGGAGGCAACCTGGCCGCTGTAGCCGCGAAAGCCGTGGTCGGGCCGCAATGCCTGTTGCACGGCAAAGCGCAGATCGATCAGGTTGCGGTCGCCGCCGCTGTACAGGTTCTCCAGTTGCGCCAGCAGCGGCAGGCCGGTGTACCAGGGCATGCGGGAGCTGGCGTGCACGACATTGTCACCGGCCGGCGCGCACACCGGCACGAAGGCGATGTCGTGAAACTGCAGGCGCGCGGCGAAATCGCTGAACTGCGTGCGCACGGCCTCAAAAGCGCTCTCGGAGAACCGCACCAGGTCCATCTTGCTCACCGCCACGATCAGGCGCGGCACGCCCAGCAGCGAAGCGATGAAGGCGTGGCGCAGCGACTGCGTGCCGATGCCGCGCGCCGCGTCGATCAGCACCACGGCCACGTCGGCGGTGGAGGCGCCGGTGGCCATGTTGCGGGTGTACTGCTCGTGGCCCGGGGTGTCGGCGAGGATGAAGCGGCGCTTCGGAGTTTCGAAGTGCCGGTAGGCCACGTCGATGGTGATGCCTTGCTCACGCTCGGCTTTCAGGCCATCGGTGAACCAGGCGAAGTCGATATCGTGCGCGCCGGCGCTTGTGGGCGTGACGGCGCGCAGGGCGGCGACCTGGTCTTCGTAGAGCGCGCCGGCGTCGTACAGCAGGCGGCCGATCAGGGTGGACTTGCCGTCGTCCACGCTGCCGGCGGTGGCAACGCGCAGCAGGTCGCGTCCGGCTGGCGCCGCCATCAGAAGTAGCCCTCGCGCTTTTTCTGTTCCATCGAGGCATCGACGTCGTGGTCGATCACCCGGGTGACGCGTTCGGACTGCGTCCAGCCGGCCATCTCGGCGAGGATCTCTTCGACCGTCGTCGCCTCCGAGGCAACCGCGCCGCTGCACGGGTGGCAGCCGAGCGAGCGGAAACGGACGCGGCGCGAGACCGGGCGTTCGCCTTCGAGCAGGCGCGTCCCATCCACCACCGGGATCAGTTGCCCGGCGCGCTCCACCACCAGGCGCTCCTTCGCGAAGTACAGCGGCGCCACCGGGATGCTCTCTCGCGCGATGTAGGTCCAGACGTCGCGCTCGGTCCAGTTGGAGATCGGGAAGGCGCGCACCGATTCGCCCGGACGCACCCGGCCGTTGTACAGGTTCCACAATTCGGGGCGCTGGCTTTTCGGCTCCCACTGGCCGTGCGTGTCGCGGAAGGAAAATATCCGCTCCTTGGCACGCGAGCGCTCTTCGTCGCGGCGCGCCCCGCCGATCGCCGCGTCGTGTCCACCCTGGTTGAGCGCGGCCAGAAGGGCGGCGGTCTTGAGCTGGCCGCAGCAGGCGACCGTGCCCAGATCGTGCGGGTTGGTGCCGGCGGCAATCGCCGCCTCGTTGCGGTGCACGCGCAGATCCAGCTGCAACTCGGCCTGCATGCTTGCGCGGAACGCATACATTTCCGCGAACTTGTAGCCGGTATCGATGTGCAGCACGGGAAACGGGATGCGGCCCGGAAAGAAGGCCTTTTGCGCCAGGCGCAGCAGCACCGAGGAGTCCTTGCCGACCGAATAGAGCAGCACCGGCCGCTCGAATTGCGCCGCCACTTCACGCAGGACGTGGATGCTCTCGGCCTCGAGCTGGTCGAGCGCGGTCAGGCGGTAGGAATCGCTGGCGGGCGCGGTGGCTGTGGACGCGAATGACATGGACGCGGATGATCCGGCACGCCTGCGGCATCACTGCGGAACAACTGCGAAAATCAATCGGGACAGTGATCCCTGCGCGCCAACTGCGGCAGGATAACCCAAGCGCGGTCCGCCGCGCGAGCGCGGCAATGTAACAACCAGACCCGCGGCCCCCCCACAGCCTAGCTGACGCGCGTGCCGGCGCGCCAGGTTTCCATCACGATCGGCGCTGCCTGCGCGGCATCGCCCTGCGTACTGCCCGCCATGCGCACGCGGATGAAATCGGCGCGCTTGCCCGCCGCGATCTCGCCGCGGTCCTGCAGGCCGACCATGCGCGCCGGGTTGCGCGTCACCGTGTTCATCGCCCGCGGCAGGCCAAAGCCGGCCTCACGGGTCAGCAGGAATGCCGCGTGCAGCAGGCTGGCCGGCACGTAGTCGGAGGAGAGAGAATCGAGCAGCCCGGCGCGTGCCAGGTCGAGCGCGGACACATTGCCGCTGTGCGAGCCGCCGCGCACCACGTTGGGCGCGCCCATCACGGTGGTCATGCCCCGGGCCTGGGCGGCGCGCGCGGCTTCGATGCTGGTGGGGAATTCGCTGATCGAGATGCCGGCGGCCACCGCTTCATCGACATGATCGGGCGTGGTGTCGTCGTGGCTGGCCAGGGTGGCGCCGCGTTCCTTGGCGCGCGCCACGATGCCGGCGCGGTTGCTGCCGGAGAACTCGCGCTGCATCTGCTTGCGGTATTCGATCAGTTCATCGAACTGCGCGTCGGTCATCGAGCCGAGACGCTCGGTGTACTGGCGGAATTTATCCAGCTGCGTCCACTGCCGTTGGCCGGGAGTGTGGTCCATCACCGAGACCAGGCGCACCAGGGGATTGGTGCCCAGGGTCTCGTACAGATCCAGGGTATTCGGGTTGGCCAGTTCGCAGCGCAGATGCAGGTAGTGGTCGCTGCGCGCCGTGCCCTGTTCGCGCATTTCGGTCAGCGCTTCGAGCGAGCTTTGCATGAAACGCTCGCGCGCGCTGTTCGGCTCGATGTCGCCCAGGCTGATGGCGTCCAGCACGGTGGTGATGCCGGCGGCGGCCAGTTGCGCGTCGTGCGCCATGAAGGCCGGCAGGCCGGGCCAGAACACGCCGGGGCGCGGCAGCAGGTGCTTTTCGAGATTGTCGGTGTGTAGCTCCACCAGGCCGGCGAGGAGATAGTCGCCCTGCCAGTCGACCGCATTCGGCAGGCTGCTCCTGTCTTCGCCCACCGCGACGATCTTGCCCTCGTCAAAGGCGGCACTGCCGGTGAACACGGCATCCTGCGTGACGATGCGGGCGTTGGTGACGATCATGCTCTTCCTTGGGTAACCGGGTTCAGGCCATCGCCTCGATGCTGACTTGCCGGCTGGCGATGCGCGCGGCGGTGTCGCGGTCATGAAACGCGCCGATGATGGCGGCGCCCTTCTGCTTGGCTTCCTCGATCAGCTGCACGACAACGTCGCGGTTGGCGGCATCCAGCGAGGCGGTGGGCTCGTCCAGCAGCAGCACCGGGTAGTGCTTGATGAAGGCCAGCGCGATATTGACGCGCTGCTGCTCGCCGCCGGAGAAAGTGGCGGGCGGCAGGGACCACAGGCGTTCGGGCAGGTTCAATCGTCCCAGAAGGCGGGCGGCACGGCCCCGCGCTTCCTCCTGGGCGACGCCGTCGGCGTACAGCGGGGCGGCGATGATGTCGAGCGCCGGCACGCGCGGGATCACGCGCAGGAACTGGCTGATGTAGCCCAGTACCTCGCGGCGCAGGGCGAGCAGCAGGCGCGGCGTGGCGGCGGCGAGGTTGATGCGCTCGCCCTCGTGGCTGACCCAGATGGCGCCGCTGTCGATGCGCGCATTGCCGTAGATGGCGCGCAGGATGGTGCTCTTGCCGCTGCCCGAGGGGCTGGAGAGCGCGACGCATTCGCCGGCCTCGACGTCGAGGTCGAAGCGGTCCAGCACCGGCAGCACGCGCCCGCCCTGGGTGTGCAGGATGTAGCTCTTGCTGATGCGGTCGATTTGCAGGGCGGGCATGGGGGAAAGTTCGAAAGCGAATCCGCGGTCAGACCGGGAGGATCGAAGACACCAGCAGTTGCGTATAGGGTTCGCGCGGGTCGTCGAGCACCTGGTCGGTGACGCCGGACTCGATGATGCGGCCGCCCTGCATCACCGCCAGGCGGTGCGCCAGCAGGCGCGCCACGCCCAGGTCGTGGGTGACGATCACGCAGGCCAGGCCCATTTCCTCGGCGAGGCGCTTGAGGAGGTCGAGCAGACGCGCCTGCACCGAGACATCCAGCCCGGAGGTCGGCTCATCCAGGAACAGCAGGCGCGGGCTGGTCACGAGATTGGCGACGATCTGCAGGCGCTGCTGCATGCCGCCCGAGAAGGTGCGCGGCAGGTCGTCGATGCGCTTCGGGTCGATCTCGACCTTTTCCAGCCACTCGATGGCCTGCTGGCGGATGTTGCCGTAGTGCCGCGCGCCCAGGGCCATCAGGCGCGCGCCGACGTTCGCGCCGGCCGAGACGTCCATGCGCAGGGCGAGCGCGGCGTTCTGGTGCACGTAGCCCCACTCAGTGCGCGCCAGGCGGCGGCGCACCGGTTCGGCGGCGGCGTGGATGTCCACCTCGCCGTTCTCCAGCGAGGCGTAGCGCACGTTGCCTGCATCGGGTTTCATCAAACCGGCCAGGCAATGCAGCAAGGTGGTCTTGCCTGAACCGGATTCCCCGCAGATTGCCAGCACTTCGCCGGGATACAGGGTGAGGTCGATATCGAAGCAGCCGCGACCGCCGCTATAAGCGCGGGTCAGGCCGCGTGCCTGCAGCAGGGGAGCGAGGTCCATCGGCTTCATACCACTCCGCCTTCGCTATCGTCAGCCGCGCTTTCGTTCAGGTCGCGGCGCTGGTGGCAGTAATCGCTGTCGCTGCACACATACTCGCGCGTGCCGGCGTCGTCGATGATCACCTCGTCGAGAAAGCTGTCCCGCGCGCCGCACAGGGCGCAATGCTGCGGCCATTTCTCGATACCGAAGGGATAGTCGTCGAAGTCCAGGCTCTTGACCTCGGTGAACGGCGGCACCGCGTAGATGCGTTTTTCGCGCCCGGCGCCGAACAGCATCAGGGCGCGGCTGCGGTTGAGCTTGGGGTTGTCGAACTTGGGGATCGGCGACGGCGACATCAGGTAGCGGCCGTTCACCAGCACCGGGTAGTCGTAGCTGTGCGCGATGTCGCCGAAACGCGTGATGTCTTCGTACAGCTTGACCTGCATCAGCCCGTAATCGCCCATCGCGTGCAGCTTGCGCGCCTCGGCGCGGTTCGGCTCGAGGCGGTAAAGCGGCTCGGGCTGCGGCACCTGGAACACCAGTATCTGCTTTTCCGTCAGCGGCGTTTCCGGCACGCGATGGCGGGTCTGGACGATGCTCGCCCGCGTGGTGTCGGTGGTGGTGGCAACCGCCGTGACCTTGTGGAAAAAGCCGCGAATATTGACCGCGTTGGTCGTCTCGTCCGAGCCCTGGTCGATCACCTTCAGCGTATCGTCGGCGCCGATGATGCTGGCGGTCACCTGGATGCCGCCGGTGCCCCAGCCGAAGGGCAGGGGCATCTCGCGCGAGCCGAACGGCACCTGGTGGCCGGGCAGCGCCACCGCCTTGAGGATGGCGCGGCGGATCATGCGCTTGGTGGCCTCGTCCAGATAGGCGAAGTTGTAGCCGGCCAGCGGGCCGGTGGATTGCACCGGACTGTCGAAAACAGCGCTCACGCCGCGCCCTCTTCGATGCGCTTCTCCGCATCGGCGCCCAGGCTCTTCGCCTGCGCCGCGGCTTCCCCGGCGGCCTTCTCCGCCGCTTTTTCCGTTTCGATGCGCGCATCTATCTCGGCACGCAGGCGGCGGATCAGCTCCAGTTCCGACTGGAAGTCGACATAGTGCGGCAGCTTCAAATGCTGTACAAAACCGGAAGCCTCGACGTTGTCGCTGTGCGAGAGCACGAACTCCTCATGCTGCGCGGGCGCGCTGCGCTCTTCGCTGAACTCGTCGGCGCGCAGGGCGCGGTCCACCAGGGCCATGGCGATCGCCTTGCGTTCGGCACCGCCGAATGCCAGGCCATAGCCGGAGGTGAATTGCGGCGCGACTTCCTTGCTGCCGCCGAACTGATTCACCATTTCCACTTCGGTCACTTCAATTTCTCCCAGCTCGATTTCCGCGCCCAGTTCCTCCGCGAAAAAGGAAACCGCGACGCCGCCGGCGCGAATCTCGCCGGCGAAGGGATGGTTGTGCGCATAGCCGCGCTGGGTCGAATAGCCCAGCGCCAGCAAAAATCCTTCATCACCGCGCGCCAGGTTCTGCAGGCGCAGGGCGCGGCTGGCCGGGTAGCGCGGCGCGGCGCGGGTCAGGTCGGCCGGCTCGCTCATGTCGATCGCGGGCGCCTCGATCAGGCCTTCGTCGGCCAGCAGCGAGGAGACGCGCGGCACCACACCCGCGGGTTCCGCTGCTTGAGTAGCGGCCGCCGGCGCGCCGCCGCGCGCCTGGGCATCGGCCAGCAGGCTGAAGTCCAGCAGGCGCTGGGTGTAGTCATAGGTGCCGCCCAGCACCTGGCCGCCCGGCACGTCCTTGAAAGTGGCCGAGATGCGGCGCGTCATCTGCATGCGCACGGTGTCCAGCGGCGCGCAATAGCCGAAGCGCGGCAAGGTGGTGCGGTAGGCGCGCAGCAGGAAAATCGCTTCGACCAGGTCGCCCTGCGCCTGCTTGATGGCGAGGGCCGCGAGCTCGGGGTCATACACCGAGCCTTCGGTCATCACCCGGTCCACCGCCAGGCGCATCTGCGCGCGCACCTGGGCCACCGAGAGTTCGGCCAGGTCAGTATCGCCGCGGCGCTCGGTGGCCAAGCGATCACAGCTGGCGGCGATCGCCTTTTCCCCGCCTTTGACGGCCACGTACATTACACTTCCTCCAGCACCGCCGCGCGCGTGCTGCGCGGCAGTCCCATGACTTGATCGCCCGCCACCATCAGCACGTCCACGCCCAGGGGATAGGCCGCACGGTTGTGCTGCCAGGCCGCCCAGAATGCCGGCTCGACGCGCGGCGCCACTTCGCAGAAGGTCTCGATGCCGGGGCCGGACAGCTGCACGCGCGCGCCGCCTTGCAGCGCCGGCACGCGCACGATCAGGGTGGCGGCCTGTTCCGGCAACTCCGCCTCGCCGGCGTTGAAGCGCTGCAGCGGCAGGGGCGAAGCGCCAAGCAGAAAGGCAAAGCGCGCCTGCTCCGGGGCCGCCAGGGGCGAGACGCCGCAATGAAAGCGGCAGTAGGCCGCCGCCTCCGGCGGCGCGCCGGCAAACCATGGCGCGGCGTCGCCGTCGACCAGGGTGAGCAGCAGCGCGGCTTCGGCGGCTTCCAGTTCCGCCGGATGCTCGGCGGGCGCGACCACGCGCTGGATCGTGCCGGGGCGCGACAGGGCTTCGAGCGCGGCGCGAAATGTCAGTTGCGCATGCTGCACTGCGTCGGCGAAACCGGCATAGGTGGAAATCTGGTTCAGCACCGCGCCCATCATCCGCCCCGTACCATGGTGAAGAACTCGACCTTGGTGGCTGCCGCCGCGCCGGCGCGCGATTCGCGCCCGTCTTGCACGGCCTGCTCCAGGGGACGCAGCACACGATCCAAGATGTCGTCGAAACGCGCTGCGTCCTGCAGCAGCGCATCGAGCAGGGCGGCGGTACGCACGCGTTCGGCGTCGCGTCCCAACGCCATCCCCAGGCCGACGACCGGCGCGTCCTCCTGCTTGCCTGGCTCCGTGTTGCGCAGCTTGAGGGCGCAGCGCGTCACCGTCGCCTCGCCGAGGTTGAATTTGGCACCGACGCCGCCGACCCGGCCACGCAGCATCACCAGGCCGAACTCGGGCTTGCGGATCCAGTCGTAAGCGGGGTCAAGCTGCAGCGCCTGCCAGTGCCGCATCAGGGCTGCGCGCGGGGCGCGGTTGAGCAGCGAGATCCAGCCGGTGCGCGGATAGGCGTAAACGCTGTCTCGGGAAGCGGGGGCATTCATAGGCCGTTCATTACAGCTTCGGCGCGTGACAACTTGGTGACAGGGTCGGGTTGCGCGCACCCCTGTCATCGAAGAGTCATTTGCACAAATGAAGATGCCCCTTTTGCGCCGCGCGCCGAGAGAATGCAAAGCATGACCGCCACCGCCATCCGCAGCACCCGCGTGCTTACGCCCAGCGGCATCCGCCCCGCCACCGTGCACTGGGAAGATGGCGTGATTGCCGCGGTCCAGGACCACGCGGATGGTGAAGCGCTTGATGCCGGCAGCGCCCTCCTCGCCCCCGGTTTGATCGACCTGCACGGCGACGCCTTCGAGCGCCAGATCATGCCGCGCCCGGGCGTGCGCTTTCCCCTGCCCGTCGCGATCGCCGAGACCGATCGCCAGTTGATCGCCAACGGCATCACCACCGCCTTTCACGGCATCACCTGCTCCTGGGAGGGCGGCCTGCGCAGCTACGCCACCGGGCACGGCTTCGCCGCCGCGCTTGCCGAGATGGGCTTAAGGCTGGCCGCGCAGCACAAGGTGCATTGGCGCTTCGAGGCCTATAGCCTGGACGCGCTGGCCCCCACGCTCTCCATGCTGAAGGACGGCAGCATCGCGCTGCTGGCCCTGAACAACCACATGCCGGCGATCCGCCGCAAGATCGAGCAGGCCGGCAAGCTGCTCGAATACGCCGAGCGCGCCGAGACCGACGGCGCGACCTTCCGCGAGCGCGTGCAGCGCGCCCTGGCGCGCGAGAGCGAAGTCGGCGATGCCTTGCGCGAACTGGCCGCCACCGCGCACGAGTTCGGCATTGCCCTGGCTTCGCACGACGACACCACCATGGAAGACCGCGCGCAATCGCGCGCGCTGGGCACCACCATCTGCGAATTTCCGCTCAACGAGACCGCGCTGGAGGACGCGCGCGCCGGCCACGCCGCGGTGGTGCTGGGCGCACCCAACGTGCTGCGCGGCGGCAGCCATTGCGGCGGCATGAGCGCGGCGGACCTGATCGCGCGCGGCCGCTGCGACGTGCTGGTCTCCGACTACTATTACCCCGCCCTGTTCCACGCCCCCTTTCGCCTGGCGGCCAGCGGCGCGGCCTCCCTCGAACAAGCCTGGGCGCTGGCCTCGAGCAACGCGGCGGCGGCCGGCGGGTTGAAGGATCGCGGCCAGATCGCCCCCGGCCTGCGCGCCGACCTGTTGCTGGTCGACGACAGCATCGCGGACCATCCACGCCTGGCCAGCGCCTGGGTGGCCGGGCGCCGGGTCTATCATGGCGACTAGTGGATTGCAACGATGGAAACGAGAGTGAGAGACATGCCATCCGGAGTCGCAGGCAAGGCGCAAAGCGCAGCAATAGCCGTCGCTATTGCGAGCATTTGCAACGCCGCATGCGGCTTCGGTGGCATGGAAAGCACTTCCGTTTTTATCGTTACAGTCCACTAGCCATTGCGCCGCATGGACCAAGCCTTGAACATCCACCGCGCCGCCCTGTATTACGCGCCGGCGCCCGGCACGCCCTGGCATGCGTTCGGCAGCGCCTGGCTGGGGCGCGACGCGGTGTCCGGGCAGGCGCTCGCCCAGCCGCCGCTTGGAGGCGCGGGCCTGCATGCGCTGACCAGCGAGCCGCGCCGCTACGGCTTTCACGCCACGCTCAAGGCGCCGTTCCGCCTCGCTGCGTCCGCCAGCCTGGAATCGTTCAAGCAGGCGCTGGAAGACTTCACCCAAGGCCATGCCGCGGTGCCACTCGGCACGCTCACGCCCACCTGGATGGACGGCTACGTCGCCCTGCTGCCGGCGCCGCAGGCGCGGCCGGCCATCGGCGAACTTGCGGCGCAGGTGGTGCAGGCGTTTGATGCGTTTCGCGCGCCTTTGTCCGACAGCGAGCTGTCGCGGCGCCGCGCCCATCCGCTGTCGCCGCGCCAGGACGAACTGCTGGCGCGGTACGGCTACCCCTACGCGCTGGAAGAATTCCGCTTCCACCTGACCTTGTCCAATGCCATCGGCGCCGATGAAGCCGACCGGCTGATCACCGCCGCCGCCGCGCAGGCCGCCGCGCTGGCGCCGCCGCGCCTGGACGCGATCACCCTGTTCGTCGAGCCGGCGCCCGGCGCGCCCTTCATCGCGATGCGCCGCTACCCTTTGAAGGACTAGCATGGAGCCCACCCCTGGTTGCCTGATCTACGTCTGCGGCCCTTCCGGCGCGGGCAAGGACGCGCTGCTGCGCCTGGCGCGTGAACGCCTGGCACCACGCGGTTTCGTGTTTCCCCAGCGCGTCATCACGCGCCCGGCGGACGGCTCGGAGAAGCACATCGAGATGAGCCACGAGGAGTTTTCCGCCGCTGCCGCGCGCGGCGCATTTTGCATGCAGTGGCAAAGCCACAGCCTCTCCTATGGCATCCCGGCCAGCCTGCGCGCCGAGCTGGCGGCCGGCAACCCGGCGGTGGTGAACGGCTCGCGCGAATATCTCCCGGAAGCGCGGCGCCTGTTTCCGCAGATGCTGTGCCTGATGATCACCGCGCCAGCCACGGTGATCGCCACCCGTCTGGCGCAGCGCGGCCGCGAGGACGACGAAGCGATTGCCGAGCGCATGGAGCGCAACCAGCGCCTGGCCGAATTCGAGGCCGATGTGGTGCACGAAAACCATGGCGACCTGCAGGCCAGCGGCGAAGCCTTCGTTGCGCTGCTGGCAAGACTGGCCGCCATGCACGGACAGCGCGCGGAGCCCGCGCAATCCTGAGTGCGCGGCCTGCGTCGCTCGCGATGATGCGGGCTCTGCGATAGCGGCGTACCGATAGCTGCGGGCCAACAGCAGCGAACCGATAACGCCGACCGGTGGCGCAAACCGATGGCGCGGATACGGCTGCCGGGCTTTCCCGCTTCCTCAGTCCGCCACTTCGGCGATACGCTGCGCGCGCTTGACGATGGGCGCGAAAAAATCCAGCGGCGGGGTGATGGCGCGCGGGTTCTTCGCTTTGTCGTCCCACAGGCGCAGCTTCACCGCATCGGCCGCGAAGGGCTGGCCGATGAAAGCCTGTGCCTGTTCCTTGGTATAGATGCCCCCTTGCACCACCAGGCTGGCCTTGGAGGCTTCCGACAGGCTCTTCCAGTAACCGGGGCGAGCCTGGCAAAGGTAGCGCTTGGCGTTCACGTGCAGGCGCACGGCCTCGGTCACCGCCGGGCCGAACAGCGGGGCCAGGCCGGCGGCGGCGCGCTGCTCGTGTTCGAAATCCTGCTCCGGCGGCGCATCCAGGTCCTCTTCCTCGAACAGGTGGCCGACGTCGTGCAGCAGGGCGGCGCTGATCAGGTGCACCGATTCGCCCGAGAGGTAGGCGTGCTGCGCGCATTGCAGCGCATGCTGCAACTGGGTCACCGGCTCCCCGCCGTACCAGGCGCCGGCGCGCTGGTCCATCAGTTCCAGCAATTTTTCCACGTTGGTGATTCTCATATCAGCGACTTTCGGATGCGCGCGGAAATCAGGTCGATCAGCGTGACGGAGACCATGATGATGATCATCACCGCGCAGGTCTCGGCGTACTGGAACCCCCGGATGATCTCCCACAGCACCACGCCGATGCCGCCTGCGCCGACCATGCCGACCACCGAGGCCGAACGCACGTTGGATTCAAAACGGTACAGCGCGAAGGAGATCCACAGCGGCAGCACCTGCGGGATCACGCCGTAGACGATCTCCTCGAGTGTGTTCGCCCCGGTGGCGCGGATGCCCTCGACGGGCTGCGGGTCGATCGCTTCCACCGCCTCGGCGAACAGCTTGGCCAGAACCCCGGTGGTGTGCACGAACAGGGCCAGCACGCCGGCGAACGGGCCCAGGCCAACGGCGACGATGAACAGCATGGCGAACACCATCTCGTTGATCGCCCGCGCCGCGTCCATCAGGCGGCGCGCCGGCTGGTAGACCCAGGGCGGGGAGATGTTGGAAGCCGACAGCAAACCGAAGGGTACCGCCACCACGATCGCCAGCGCCGTGCCCCAGACCGCGATCTGCAGGGTTACAAGCATCTCGGCGAGATAGGTCTTCCACTCCTTGAAATTGGGCGGGAAAAATCCGGAGGCGTAGTTCGCCATGTTGCCGGCGTCGCGCACCAAGTCCCAGGGGCGCATGTCGGCGCCCTTCCAGGAGCCGGCCAGCACTGCGAGCACCACGGCCCAGGCGATCAGCGAGCCCCAGCTGCGCGACGGCGGCGCGACGGGTACGGAAGGGGCGAGGACGGCGCTCATGGAAAGCTCCCGGATGGGGCGGTTGGGTTGAGTTGGGTTGGGTTGAATTCGGATCGGCAGGTCAGACAGGCCGGCGCCCGCTCAGGAGGGCGGGCGCGTGGAGAAGCTGCGGGCCCGCGCGCCGTTGCGCGGACCCGGTACGACGGGTGCCTTGCTTACTTCGCGGCCAGCAGGCGGCTGAGCTCGGCGAGCTTCTTGTCGATCTCGGCGATCTTGGCCTGCTTCTCGGCGGCCGGCATGGAAGCGTCGGCTTCCAGCTTGGTCTTGTCGCGGAACAGTTCAAGCTGGCGGATCGGCAGCAACTGGGCGTTGCTCGACTCCTTGAAGCCGACGGCCTTCAGGGCCTTGGTGCTGATCTGCTTCTCCTGCTCGGTCTTGCCCCAGGCCAGGAAGAAACCCTTGATCTTGGCCTTGACGTCGTCCGGCAAGTCCTTGCGCCAGACCAGCGGGTCGGCGGGGATCAGCGGGCTTTGCCAGATCACGCGGATGTTGCTGTAGATCTCGGGCGACTTTTCCTTCAGGCGCGCCAGGTCGTCGGTGTTGTTGGTCGCCACATCGACCTGCTTGTTGGCCACCGCCAGCAGGTTGGTGCCGTGGCTGCCGCTGCGGATCGCCTTGAAGGCGGTCTTCGGATCAACGTTGTTCTGCGCGAACACATAGTACGAAGGCACCAGGAAGCCGGAGGTGGAGTTGGGGTCGCCGTTGCCGAAGTTGATGCTCTTGGCGTTCTTCAGCACGTCTTCCAGGCTCTTGTACGGGCTGTCCTTGTGGGTGATCAGCACCGAATAGTAGCCGCCGCTGGTACCGACGGAATCGAGCTTCTGCGCGAAGATCTCGCCGTTCGCCCGGTCCACCGCTTCCATGGCGGACTTGTTGCCCAGCCAGGCGGCGTGCATCTTGTTGTAGCGCATCGCTTCGATCAGGCCGGCGTAGTCGGAAGCGAAGAAGGCGGTGACCTTGATGCCGGTGCGCGCCTGCAGCTCGTCGAGCATGGGCTGCCAGTCGGCCCTCAGGCTGGTGCTCGAATCGGTGCCCAGCACGCCGAAGCTGATTTCCTTGAGCGATTGCGCGCCGGCGGCCAGCGGCAGGGTACCGACGGCCAGGGCGGCCAGGGAAAGCGAGAGAAAGGTACGGCGTGACATGGTGATTCTCCTGTTTGAATTCGGGTTGTATTTATGCGCCGGCGCCGCCCAGGCGCAGGGCCTGGGTTTCAAGCTGCGCGTCGGCGTGGCGGGCGTGCTCGGCCACCTGGTGGCCCATGCTCATGTCGCCGACCGGGATGTCGTGCTCGGAGCCGTACAGTTCCTTCAGACGCTCCGGGGTCAGGTCGGTGGAGCGGCCGTCGAACACCACTTCGCCGCCGCGCAGGGCGACGGTGCGCGGGCAGTAGCGCAAGGCATGGTCCACCTGGTGCAGCGAGACAACCACGGTGACGCCGTGTTCGCGGTTTATCTGGCGCAGCAGTTCCATCACGCGGCGCGCCGATTCGGGGTCGAGCGAGGCGATCGGCTCGTCGGCGAGGATGATCTTGGCGCCCTGCACGAGCGCGCGCGCGATCGCGGCGCGCTGCTGCTGGCCGCCGGAGAGCTGGCCGGCGCGCTTGTAGGCCTGCTCGGCGATGCCGACGGTGGCGAGCATCTCCAGGCCGATGCTGCGTTCCCGCGCGGTGAAGGTCTTGCTCAGGCTGCGCCAGAGCGGCATCGCGTGCAGGCGCCCGGCCAGCACGTTGGTGAGCACCGGCAGGCGGTCGACCAGGTTGAACTGCTGGAACACGAAACCGACTTCGCTGCGGATCGCGCGCACCTCGCCGCTCAGGCGCCCGCCCGACTGCATGACCCGGCGGCGCACGCGGATCTCGCTCCTGCTGCCGCTATCGCCCTTCTGCAGGCCGGCGATCTGGCGCAGCAGGGTGGACTTGCCCGAGCCGGACGCGCCCAGGAGGGCGACCATCTCGCCTTGCATCACTTCAAGGGATACGCCGTTCAGCGCGGCCCGGCCGCTAAAGGTTTTGTGAAAATCGCTTACCGAGATGGCGTTGTCCATGCGCGTTCCTGCCTCAACAATCCGGCAAGACTATGGGCACCGTGTGACAAATCAATGAAGCTTGCGTGAATGCTGAAAAGGAATTGCGCGAGTGCTCTTTTGAAGCGTTTTGAAGCACAACTTGCGCGCGCGAGTCATCTGCTTGTCACGCGACCGTCACACGCAGCCCGGGATTTCATGCCGTGGCATCATGCGCGTCGATGAATGATTCGAAAGCGGCCCATGCTTTACCCTCCTCCCGTTGAACAGACCTGCGAGATTTTCAGCGCCGTTCCCCCGTCGCTGCAACGGCCGAACGCGCGCTCGGACTGGGCCGACGCCAACAAGCCGGGACAATCGGTGCCGAGCTTTCTCGAAGGCCCGGTGTTCGACAAAAACGACAACCTGTATCTCACCGATATTCCCCACGGCCGCATTTTCCGCGTCACCCCGGGCGGCGAGTGGAGCACCATCGCCGAGTACGACGGCGAGCCGAACGGCATGAAGTTCCACCCCGACGGACGCCTGTGGATCACCGACTACCGGCGCGGCCTGCTGGCACTGGACCTGTCCGGGGCGGCGGGAAACATGCAGCCGGTCCCGGTGCTGTCGCGGCGCAACGCCGAGGGTTTCAAGGGCCTGAACGATCTGTGCATCGCGCCTGACGGCACGGTGTTCTTCACCGACCAGGGCCAGACCGGCATGCATGACCCGACCGGCCGCCTCTACCGGCTGGCGCCGGGCGGCAAGCTCGACTGCCTGCTCTCCAACGGCCCCAGCCCGAATGGCGTGGTGCTGGACCGCGCGAAGAACGTGCTGTTCATCGCCATGACGCGCGGCAACGCGATATGGCGCGCGCCGCTGCTGGCCGACGGCAGCGTTTCCAAGGTGGGCCTGTTCGCGCAGTTGTACGGAGTGAGCGGACCAGACGGACTGGCATTGGATGTGGAGGGCAACCTGTTCGTCGCGCATGCCTCGCTGGGCGCGGTGTTCGTGTTCTCGCCGCACGGCGAATGCATCGCGAAACTCAAGTCGCCGGCCGGCGGTACCGTCACCAACCTGGCCTTCGGCGGGCCGGAGAATCGCGACCTGTACATCACCGAATCGGCCGGTGGCCAGGTGCTGCGCACGCGCTGGCGCGCGGCCGGTGCACCGGTATAAGGGAGTCGCGCAGGGCGAGCCCACGATTCCCAACAAATGTTAATGCCCATAAGGACACGGCACCAGCCCTTGCCGGTACACTGCGTGCCTGCCGCGCGGCGCACGCTTCCGCGCACACCGCACCGGGCGCGCCCCGGTTGCTCGCACAAGACGCGGCAGCCCCAGTAAGCCCCATGCCCGCCAACGCAAAATCGCACCGCCCCTGGGTCATCACTTCCGTGATGGCCTCCATGGCCATGACGGCTTTTGAAGCGACCATCGTCGCCACCGCCATGCCGCAGATCGTCTCCGAACTGGGCGGCCTCTCCTTATATAGCTGGGTGTTCTCCGGCTACCTGCTGGCACAGACGGCGATGACGGTGGTGTTCGGCAAGCTCGCCGACCTGTACGGCCGCAAGCCGATGGCGCTGATCGGCGTGGTGGTATTCCTGGTCAGTTCCCTGCTGGCGGGCTTTGCCTGGTCGATGCCTTCGATGATCTTTTTCCGCCTGTTGCAAGGCGTGGGCGCCGGCGCGATCCAGCCGGTCAATCTCACCATCATCGCCGACCTCTACCCCGGCCACGAGCGCGCCAAGGTGCAGGGTTACCTCGCCAGCGTGTGGGCCCTGTCGGCGGTGGTGGGGCCGATGCTGGGCGGCCTGATCATCCACAACATGTCCTGGGCCTGGGTGTTCTGGATCAACATTCCGGTCGGCCTGCTGGCAGCCTACGGTTTCGTGGTCTACCTGCACGAGGACAAGCCGCAAAAACATCCTTCCATCGACATCGCCGGCGCGGCGCTGTTCACCCTGGCGGTATCGGCGCTGATGATCGCCCTGACCGACGTAAGCGGGATGGCGGCTTCCACCATCTGGCTGGCGGTAGGCGCGGCGGCGTTGTTCGCGGTGATTTTCGTGTGGCAGGAAAAACGCGCGCGCGAGCCGATGATTTCATTCGAGCTGTGGGGCCGCCGGCCGATCGCGGTGGCCAATGGCGCGGCGATGCTGGCGGGCATGGCGCTGATGGGCATCACTTCCTTCCTGCCCATGTATGTGCAGGGGGTGCTGCAGCGCTCCCCGGTGGCCGCCGGCCTGGCGCTGACCATGGTGATGGTGGGCTGGCCGGTCGGCGCGACCCTGGGCGCGCGCTCGCTGCGGCGCATCGGCGCGCGGCCGCTGACGATTGCCGGCGGCATCGGCCAGTTGATCGGCTCGGTGTTTTTCGTGATTCTGGACCCGCAAAGCTCGCCGGTGATTGCCGGGGTCGGTTCGCTGATCATGGGCTTCGGCATGGGCCTGTTCAGCAACGCCACCTTGATCATGGTGCAATCCATCGTCGACCCGTCGCAGCGTGGCAGCGCGACCGCCTCCAACCTGTTCGCACGCAACCTCGGCAGCACGCTGGGCGCGGCGATGTTCGGCGCGGTGCTCAACTACGGCCTGGCGCACGCCGAGGGCACGCGGGCGGTGACGGCGAACGATCTGCAGGCGCTGCTCACCGCACCCGGCGGCCTGGCAGGGAGCGCGAATATCGCCGCGCAGGCATTGCACCACTCGCTGCACCTGACCTTCATCGCGCAACTGGTGATCTCGATCGCAATCGTCGGCCTGACCACGCTGATCCCCGCCGTGAGCATCGGCGGCAAGCCGGTCGCGCACGTCAAGCCCGAGCCGGGACCCGGGGCGCACTAGCGTTTCAGTTGACGCGCAGCTTCTGGATCAGCGCCTGGTCCAGTTGCATGCCCCAGCCCGGCAGTTCGCTCAGGCGCATCGCGCCGTTCGCCACCAAGGGCTTGTTTTCGATCAGCGCGTGATACAGCGGGTCGCGGGACTTTTGCATCACCTCGACGCACAGGCCGTTGGGCACGGACGCCGCCAGCGCCGCGCCCACCTGCGGCTCCAGGTGCGAGAGCACCGGCAGGCCGTAGGTATCGGCGAGCGCCGCCACCTTGCGCCACTCGGTGGGGCCGCCACCCCAGCTCGGATCGAAGTTGCAGATGTCAATCGCCCCGGCGGCCATCAGGTCGCGGCAGCCCGCCTTGGTGATTTCGCTCTGGCCGGCGCAGATCGGCATGGAGATGCTCTTGCGCAAGCGCGCCAGATCGGCGCGGTCGTTCTGCCACAGGCAGGGTTCTTCGAGCCAGCGAATGTCGAGCGGCTCGACCAGGCGCGCGAATTCCAGCGCCTCTTCTATGGTCCAGCCCTGGTTGGGGTCCGGCATCAGCCAGAAACCCGGCCCCGCGCCGTCGCGCGCGGCGCGCACGCGCTGCGCATCGGCCCGCGGGCTCTGCGCCCCGACCTTCAGCTTGCACCCGGCGTAGCCCGCCTCGCGCAGCGCGGCCATTTCGGCGGCCACTTGCACCAGATCGTTCTCAGGGTAGTAATAGGCGCCCATCGCCACCACCGGAAGCTCGTCGCGAAAGCCGCCCCATACTTTGTGCAGCGGTGCCTGCAGCGCCTTGCCCACCGCGTCCCACAGGGCGGCGTCGACGCAGGCCATGGCACGGATCGCCATGCGCCGGTCGCGCAGGAAGTTGCGCGTGATCGGGTGCATGGCTTGCCAGCAGGCCTCGACGTGGAAAGCATCGCGGCCTTTCAGGAGCGGGGCGATCTCCTGCTCGATGATGCGCACGATCTCGGCCTGGCCGGTATCTTCGTTGTTGCTGAAGCACTCGCCGATTACGCCGTCCGAGGTGTGGATGCGCGTGAGCACGGTACAGCGCATGGTGATCGCCACCGTGCCGGCTTTCAGCGGCCGGTCCAGCGGCATGCGCAGGGCGATGGCTTCGATGCGTTCGATGCGCATGGCTACAGCCCCTCGGGGACCGGGCGCTGGGGCGGCCCGTCGTAGGTCGGCACGTACTGGCGCGGGATCGGCCCCTTGTTGCGCCCGCCCTGCTGGGTCTGCTCCCAGGCGTGCGCCAGGATGCCGACCGAGCGCGACAGGCAGAACAGGCCGCGGGCCAGCGGCGCGGGAAACCCCAGTTCGGCATAGATCACGGCGGTGGCGCCATCGATATTCATCGGGATGCGGCGACCACCCTTGCGCGCGGCCAGTTCGTTTTCGATGGCGCGGGCAATGCGGGCATAGCGGCCGCCGACCTCGCCGCGCGCGGCGGCTTCGTCCACCAGTTGCAGCAGGCGCGGGGCACGCGGGTCGATGGGGTGGAAGCGATGACCGAAACCGGAGATGAATTTGCCGTAAGTGGCGATCGCGTCATCGAGCGCCGCCTTCACGGCTTCGCTTTCACTCGCCCCCGCGTCGATGCGCGCTTGCGCGTTCATGTACATCTCGACGGCTTGCTCGCCCGCGCCGCCGTGCACGTCGCCCAGCACATTGACGGCCGAGCCGATCGCATTGTTCAGGCCGACACCGCAGGTGGCGGCCATGCGCGCGATCGCGATCGAGGGGGCCTGCGGACCATGGTCCACCGCCGCCATCAGCGCGGCATCCAGCAATTCACCCTGCGCCTTGCCCGGCAGTTCGCCGCGCGTCATCAGCCAGATCATCTGCGCGAGGCTGACACGGCCGATCAGTTCCTCGATGGGGTAGCCGCGATAGCGGATCACCCCCGGCTTCATTTCGATGATTTCAGTGCGCCACCAGTCGCTGGAAGCTCCGCCGTCGACGATTTCGCTCATACCGCCTGCTCCTTCCTGAATTGTTCGATCTGCCCGGTGTCATAGCCCAGTTCGGCGAGGATGGCGTCGGTATGCTGGCCCAGGGTAGGCGGCGGCGTATCGACTTTGGGCGCGACACCGTCCAGCTTGATGCCGGTGCGCACCACGCGGATATCACGCCCCACGCCGGGTACGTTCTCAAAGGTACCAACCATGCCGCGCGTGGCGATCTGCGGATGGGCGAGAGCCTGCGGCACGGTATAGACCGGCCCGGCCGGCACGCCTTGCGCGTTGAGCAGAGCCCACCATTCCTCGGCCGACTTGCCGGCCATCGCTTCCTCCAGCATCGCCTTCAGTTCATAGCGATGCTGCAAACGCCCCTGGCGCTGGGAAAAGCGCGGATCGGCAATCAGCTCGGGACGCCCAACCACGCGGCATACCGCCTCGAACTGCTCCTGCTTGTTGGCGGCGATATTGAGCAAGCCGTCTCCGGTGGCGAAGGTGCCGGAGGGGCTCGCGGTACCGTTCTCGTTGCCCAGCGGCTGGGGCTCGCGGCCGGCGATCAGCAGGTTGGAAATGGCCCAGCCCATGGTCGCCATCGCCGCCTCAAGCATGGAGACGTCGATCATGGTGGCCGTGCGCTCGCGATTGGCCAGTGCAGCCGCGATGGCGAAAGCGGCGGTGATGCCGCCCACCGTGTCGGCCACCGGGTAGCCGACACGATACGGCGCGGTATCGGCCGCGCCGGTGATGCTCATCATGCCGCTCATACCCTGGATGATCTGGTCATAGGCCGGCAGGTCGCGCAGCGGGCCTTCCTGCCCGAAGCCGGAGATGGCGCAATAGATCAGTCGCGGGTTGTCGCCCTTGAGCTGATCGAATCCCAGGCCCAGGCGCTGCATCACACCGGGGCGGAAATTCTCCACTACCACGTCCGCCGTCTGCACCAGTTTGCGGAACACGGCCTTGCCGCCCGCCTTCTTGAAATCGATGGTGATGGAACGCTTGCCGGCGTTCTGCGCCAGGAAGGAGACGCCCATGTTGCGCTGGTTCAATTCCGGGTCGGCGCCGAGCTGGCGCGCCAGGTCACCACCACCGCGCGTTTCCACCTTGATCACTTCCGCGCCCATGTGCGCAAGCTGGTGGCAGCAGAAGGGGCCTGCCAGCACGTTGGTGAGATCGAGGACGCGTACGCCCTTCAGGGGAGGTGTCATAAGTTACCGCTCTTTCGCTGCCAATCAATTTTCAGTCCGGCTTGATGCCCGCCGATTTCACCACGGCGGCCCAGCGCACCATCTCGTCGGCGACCAGCCTGGCGGCCTGCTCCGGCGTGTTGCCCACCGCATCCAGGCCGAGCGCGGCGAGGCGCTGCTTCGCGTCCGGCGTGCTCATCGAGGCGATGATCTCGCGGTTCAACCGCGCGACGATGGCAGGCGGCGTGCCGGCGGGCGCGGCGAAGCCGATCCAGAATTTCATCACCATGCCGGGCAGCCCGGCTTCCCTGGCGGTCGGCACATCGGGCAGCACCGCCATGCGTTCGTCGCCGGCCACCATCAGGGCGCGCAGCTTACCGCTCTTGATGAAAGGCAGCGCGGTGGGCGCGGAAGTGATGAGCACCTGCACCTGGCCGGCGATCAGGTCCTGCAGAACCGCACCGGCGCCCTTGTAGGGCACGTGGGTCATCTCGATCCTGGTCAGGCTCTTGAACAGTTCGCTGCCCAGGTGCGTGTTGGTGCCATTGCCGCCGGAGCCGTAGAACAGCTTGCCGGGCTGCGCGCGGGCCAAAGCCACCAGTTCCTGCACGTTCTTCGCCGGAACGCCGGGGTTGACCACCAGCACATGCGGCACCGACACCGCGGTGGTGATGTTCGCGAAGGCCTTTTTCGGATCGAAGGGCAGGTTGGGGATCAGCCCGGCGGCGATCGCATAGGACATCTCGAGGGTCAGCAAGGTATGGCCATCGGGCTGCGCACGCGCCACCGCGTCCCAGCCCACCACTCCGCCGCCGCCGACGCGGTTGTCCACCAGCACGCCCACGCCCAGCGGCGTGGTGAGTTGCTGCGCGACCAGGCGCGCCACCAGATCGGTCGAGCCGCCCACCGAGAAGGGGACGATGATGGTGACCGGCTTGGAAGGATAGCTGGCCTGCGCCTGCGCGCTGCCCGGCAGTGCCACGTCAAGCAAGGCCAGGCCGAGCAGCGCGGCCGCCAGGCGCGCGTAAATGCATGATTTCATTTTGTCTCCGGTTTTATGGTCGTCGTTATTGGGTGATTTTCCACAAGATGCCGCTACTCGACCTTGGCGCCCGAGTCGCGTACTGCCGCGCCCCAGCGCGGCACGTCGCGCTTGATCAGGGCCGCGAATTCCTCCGGCGTACCGCCGATCACCTTGCTGCCTTCATCCGCCAGTTTCTTGCGGATCTCGGGACGCTTCAAGGCCTCGTTCACCGCGGCGTTGAAACGCTTGATCACCTCCGGCGGCGTGCCGGCCGGGGCGACATAGCCCTTCCAGTCCTCGGCGACGAAATCCTTGTAGCCGGACTCGGCGACGGTGGGCACATCGAGGAAGTTGGGCAGCCGCTGGAGCGAGGTGACGGCGATGACGCGCAGCTTTCCGCCTTGCAGCAAGGGCATCGCCGAGGGCGGCGTGGCGAAGTTCATTACCACCTCACCGGAGGCGACATCCGTGAGGGCTGCGCTGGCGCCCTTGTAGGGGACGTGCAGAATCTTCACGCCGGCGCGCCTGGCGAACATCTCGCCACCCAGATGGCCCACGGTACCGGTACCGGCCGAGGCCATGGTGAGGCTGCCGGGCTTGGCCCTGGCGGCTTCGACCAGTTGCGCCAAATTCTTGTACGGCGAATTCGCGCCGACCACCAGCACCATCGGCTGCGAGGCCACCAGCACGATGGGGGCGAAGGCCTTGAGCGAGTCGTAAGGCATGTTCGGGTAAAGCGTGGGATTGATGGCGAGGTTGGAGGTCTGCGCCATGCCCACGGTCAGGCCATCCGGCTTGGCCTTGGCGACAATGTCCAGGCCGATGTTGCCGCCCGCGCCGGGGTGGTTCTCGATCACGAAATTCCATTTCGTCGCTTGCGCCACCGGCTGCGCGGTAACGCGCGAGAGCACGTCGGTGCCACCCGCCGGCGGGAAGGGGACGATCAGCTTGATCGGGCCGCTTGGGTAGGTTTGCGCCTGCACGGTGCCTGTGGCCAGCAGCGCCGCCAATGCGACGCGCTGAATGAATTGGCGGCGATGGATTGCCATGTTGTCTCCGGTTATGGTGACGCGCCCGCTGAACGGTGCGCCTGAAATCGATATCCAGTTAGTTGCGGGCGACTCCCGCCAGGCGTTGCGCGCGGATCGCCGCGTTGACGGTCTGTCCGTATTCCATCGCCTCGCGCCAGCCGGCCTGCGCGGGCAGCGCATCCACCGTCCGCTTGATCTCGGCCAGGGCGTCGGGGTCGTAGGCGGCGACTTGCTGCGCCAGCGCTGCGGCGCGGGCAAGCAGCACCTCGTCGCCGGTCACTTCATTG
>Ga0307511_10001238_pt1 | contig 26982 bp, 15 predicted proteins | sample 13_EM_MG_FD_200266 | JGI IMG/M metagenome (GOLD analysis project Ga0307511, IMG submission 200266) | Populus trichocarpa ectomycorrhiza microbial communities from riparian zone in the Pacific Northwest, United States - 13_EM | ecosystem: Host-associated > Plants > Roots > Unclassified | place...
AGTTGATCCACAAACCCTATCAGAATATTTGATAACACTGCTAAAAATTATTGGAAGGCGAGCTTCATGGCATACCAAAGAAAATGGAATGCTTTCATATTTAGAAAGCAACATAAGGAAACAAATAAACAAGAGACAGTAGTGGGGTCAATTTGCATGTTCATCGGTTATTATCGAAAACAGAAGAACAATAGCCATTTGGCATGGGCGGTGGCAACCACACGAAGCCATGCGCATGCCTCACTCAAGATACTGAGAGTCTTGTGGATGCTTGTAATTTGCTTTCTTAGAGACCTCTTATTCTTCACTCTAGTCCATGGAAACGCTATCTCTTTGCCAACTTGGGCTGCTGGCCGGTCCAATACTCTTCCTTCCTAAGAAATTATTCAGCTGATCTTTTGGAGTATCTTGAATATTTTTAGTTTGCAAATTAGGAGATCCATTCTTCCAAGACTAATACTAATAAAGAAGGCAAATTAAAACAGAAGAAGAAGACGATTATATGTTTGATAGAATGTAAAAAAGTTTGCATGTTGACGATGTTGGATATTTTGGATTCTTGTGTTGTTCTGAAACCCGAGCGGGACTTGGTTCTTATGAATCTATTAAGTAAAAGCTGCAGCCAAGTTGCATGGTGAGGAGGGCAATTTCAAGGTTGAGGTTCTAATTCGACAAATTCAATGGAAGAGGAGACTTTTTGATGGAAGGGGGGAATTGACTGTTGGTTAAGTTATAAACTCTCACGCAAGCAGATTTTCTATGTGGATTATATGTATAATAGCTTCCTTTAATCTAACAAGTTGGGGTTTCAATTACCATGGTTCACAAGCTAAAAAAAAGTATAATTTCTTAATTTACTCGGTATAGGGTTTGACAAAAGACTCAAGTTATTTTCTTGTGTCAATCTCTAGATTATCAAGTCAATCTAAATCATTTTTTTTTATTAAAATGATATTGTTTCATTTAAAAAATAAAGAAATTTTTTCTATGTTAACTTTATTAGATTTAAAGTAGATTTTATTGTATCACGAATTAACTCCATAAATTACTTAAGTATGACGAAATCACTTTAAGACCAGTCTAGTTTATATTAAACCCAGCTAGAATCAGAACTTGGTTCTTGTAAATCTAGTATGTAGCCAAGTTGCGTGGAAGGAGTGCAATTGCAAGGGTATGTTTGTTTTTTTTTTTTTATCAAAATTATATCATTTCATTTCTTTTATTTTATTTTTTAGCATTGATTTTATTATATTTGAACTAGATTTAATTGTGTCATGAATTAACTCTCTAAATTCCTTAAGTTTGACGGAATCACTTTAAGACCAATGAACTCAGCTAGAATCAGAACTTGGTTCTTGTAAATCTAGTAGGCATCCAATTAAGTTGCATGGGAGGAGTGTAATTGCAAGGGCTTGTTTGTTTTTTGTCTTTTCTTTTCAAGGTTGAGGTTCAAACTCGAGAGAGGAGACCTTTAATGGAAGGGGGGGATTGACAGTTGGTCAAGGTATATCGGATATAAATCTGATAGCAGTAAGTTTTAGTCACCATGGTTCCCAAGTTACGAAAACTATGCTGGTTTGTTCATGGGAACTCAAGCCTGCCCAACTTTATAAAGGGAGGTTTACGGAAACCTGTGCAATTGCAACCAGGAGGGTTCTATGATGCTGCATTCTTGTGGCCCAGCAAGTCCTCGAGCATTCTGACGCCTTCCCTCTAAATTCTACATAAGCTGATCCAATCACTGTTATCAAAAATTCCCGATCCTAGCATAACCTAATTTTAGTGGGAAAAGCACTCTACAATAGGTGTCATTCGCTATGGATTTAATCAGTAAATTTACATTTTTTATCTTTAAAAAATCACAAAACACTGGCCTTCCGAGGTTAAATGATAATTTCAACAGGTTTACTAGAATTGTTTAGCGGTATTTCGGTTTTTTTATAATTTTTTCAGAGTTAAATTACTTGATTGTCATTATAAGAAAAAAAACACTTGACTTTGTATCATACAATGTGTTATTATTTAAATATTTTAAATGTGTTTAGGCTTGTTTGCTAACATCTTTATATTTTTTTCAAGGTTGAAAAAAAAAAATGCAGACCTCCGTACGGGTCAAAAAACTAGTATTGAACTTTAAAATGTTTGCCATCTATGTCTTCTATCCCATGAGAGCTCTAGGACTCGAGTCTCTAATTCGTAAATTGTAACCCTGTCCCCAGGCTCACTGTTAACCACTTCATATCTTCTATCCCCTTGATGCTCATTGTTACCTTTCTGTGTCTTTTGAGTAGGCTTCTTGCCTGTTGAACTCAAGTTCTCCTGCTCTCCCTTTCAAGGAGACTACTCCAGCACAGGACCAACAATCAGCAACATCACGCATGGAGGAGTTCCCAGCACCTCACATGCCCACCAGTTCAGAAATCTGTCCAGAAAAACTGAAATGCTAATTCATCATGTAATAAGTCATTTGTTATAATCTGAACAAAGAACCTGCAACTTCCAATTCATTCAGGCAGAAGTAAATTTTGTTTCAGGAAAGCATCAACAGCCCCAAACAAACATAACAGGCTGAAAAGGACTCCACTTTGGAGTACAATTTTAATGCCCCCTTAAATAAATCTAATGATGCATGAGGAAAATAAATGCAGACAATCTACTCGCAAGTTAACTGCTTGAAGAAAATGAATTTGATCATAGTACCATATATTTATACACAATCTCAACTGAGTCACTAAATGTTGCTTACATTTCATCTAGCTCGATGCATCTTACCCACAAAGGGGAAATAATCAAATATTGTCCCTATGTATTCACCTGAACTCAGAATGTTCAAATGATTCGGAACTTTCTTCAGGAGGAGATTCATGCACATTAGAATCCTCGGAAGCCTTGTAACTTGTGTATCCTTGAGAGTCCTCCGAAACTTCAAAATTCTCATAAGTTGGAGTTTCATGAACTTCACCATCTTCTCCTTGAACAAACTGAAGCAAGTAATGAACTCCATTAACCACATCGTAAACCATTAGTCCTATCCTACCTCCAACCCAACTGCCAAGGTGACTGCCAACAAGATAACCAACACGTCCAAGCCTTTCCTCACCAAAAAAACCTCCAGCGTAGGCACCAGCCAAGGTTCCACTGCCCCTGAGGAAACCTTCTGTCACTGTACCACCATAATAAAGAGCTTCGAAAAAGTCCCATCCAGAAGAAATAACAGGACCTATGATGCGTTTTGTTTGCCGCTTCGCCAGCTTCGCTGCCTTTGCCCCTTCTTTCTGTGCTGTTTTTGCCACATCTTGTGCAGGCATTCCCTGTCCTATTGTATCAAGTAATGAACGCTCAATTGCAAGATTTCTCGCTCTCTCAACGTGAGAAGATCTGATATTGTAGAAATAAAGTTTTACACCTTCTTTCACCGCACATGCTAGGGTTCCAGATCCCATGTCAAAGCAGTTAAAGATTGTAAACTTCCCACTCTGGGATGAATAATCATCCCCAACCAGTTGCCTACATTTTTCAGCTATAAAATGGAACCACACATAAGCATACCATGTCGTGCAAAAAATTTCAAGCCAATACATTTTACATTCAATTTTGTTAAATTCAGATGATAATTTAAGAAACCAACTTCTGCTCTACTTTCAAAGATCCAACAACTAAGCACAGAATGGATTTGGTTAGAATCTTGACTTGATGAGAATATTGTGTTTATGCTACTATGAACACCTAGAACGTGCAATGCAAAGATAAAGTTGTTTGCAGGCACACACAAACACATGCAGACATTGTTAAAGAAACACATATATGCATTTTATACATTTGCAAGGTCAAACTGATTGTTCCTGATTTTGTCCTAAAACATAAGAGCCACTTCTACAAAACAGTACTTACTAGATGCTCATAAGAGATAATCATTAAAACTATACCAAGCTAGGTGATCTCAACATTTAATTAGACTATTTCACATCAGCTACATTGCCTCAAAAATTCAGAATTTGCAATCGATTTTCACCGTGAACACTCTCCAAACCCCACAAGTTTAGCCAATTAACTGAAAAAATACAAAAACCACTAAATTTTGACCATCAAGCCTGGAAATTTTACCTACTTATTTACACCATCCCAATCAAATTTCACCAATATCAAAATTTCAGTACATTTACACTGATACAATCAAATTACTAAATCAGGGTGCTATCAGCATCCAGTCCTTAATCAGAGATTGGATCTTTAGTAAGTAATCAACAAACCCAGATTAGAAATGAATCCCTACAACACAAAAGATAACAAATCTCACACACAGAACAAAAAACAAAAACCTATCAAAGATCCACCAACCCATAATTCAAAATCTCAATCAAAACCAAAAACAAATCTCCTTGACCCTTAAAGATTCAGACCTTTAACGTACAAAAGAATCAAATCAAAAAACCCACAAAGAATTACACATCAAAATAACAAAAACAAGTACCTGTGATGCTAAGAGCAATGGTTCCAACTATAAAGACAAGAAACAGAACCCTCCTCTTTTGGAAATCCATAAAAACAAAACAAGTATGGTTTCTTGTGTTTGTGTTTCAAAGAACTGTTTGTTTAAGTAGTTAAGGATGTAAGAAAGGAATAATCTTGTTTTGCTTAAGCTTCAAGTTGTCTGCTTTTTTATAATAAAATGTAAGAAAGGTAAGAAGATTGTTCTTTCTTCTTGCCAATGGAGACTTTGTGCATGTACTACTGATTTTATCACTAGATGCAGGGGAGACTGAAAATTCAAAAATTCAAGAGACCACGCACCGTTTTGAACTTTTGAGTTTTGATGGTTTGCCTATGTTGACTTTTTTTTTTTTTTTTATTAATGACTTATATTTGGTAATGTGTTTTGAGTATTTGTAATTTAAAATGGCGTTAATATTACATTATTTATTTATTTTTTATGATCTCAATATAAAAATATTAAAAAACATTTTAAAAATATTTATGTATAAGAACACTAGTATTATATTATTAAATACACGTGAAGTCTTTTTTTTTATTACATTATATTACCAAATACATGTTAACTGAATTTTATATAAATTGTTCGTATTATTTAGAGTAATGTGTTCATTCAAATAAGACTTATAAACGCATTTGAACTATATCTACTAGGATTTCTAATCAATTACCATCCACATTCATAATATGGTTGTTTACATTATTATTTTTCTTGTATTTATTTTTAGGAAAAAAACGGTTATTTTAATTTAATTTTTTATAGTGATATGGTGTCTCGTTTGTTTTTTTTTTTAAAAAAAAAAAACAAGGATTAGAATTTTAGACAGTCAATGCCCTTTTTTATTTTAAAAAATAATTTATAGATTTCATGTTTTTTCCATTTTTGGAATGATTTTCTTGAATTTCAATTTTTAAGTTTGCTTTTGGTCCCATGTGTCATTATGCCATTGGTTTTCTCAAGCTAGTTAACGTTTCACTAAATAAAAATATTAAGTGTCATTATGTGTCATTATGCCATTGGTTTGGTTATGTTTATACTCTAAATCGATAATCGGTCGACAATTTTGATTTTTTTTCCTAATAGAACTACGCTTATGATTTACACATGACATATGAACTAACAAAATTAAATATTTTTATTGAATTTCATGTAAATCGTTCATATTTAGAGTAATGCATTTGCAAAAAAGAAGAAGAAGAAGAAGAATTATTTGGTCCCTCTTTCTAGAAATTTAGAAAAACAAGTTTACTTATCATCAAAATCAAACTTGTAAACTTTTTGGAACCTGATTTACTAGGAATGCCTAATGAACTACCATCCACATTCATAATATATAATATGGTTGTTTATGTTATTATTTATCTTGTATTTATTTTTAGAATATTTTTTTTTACTGTGACGTAATTTATAACGAAAAACAAAAGTACATTGTGTCTCATTTTTTTTTAAACAAGGATTAAGGATTTTAGGCAGTCAAACATGTTTTATAGATTTTATGTTCTTCCATTTTTGGATTGATTTTTCCGAATCTCAATTGTTAAGTTTGCTTTCGTCCCATTTGTCATCATGCTATTGGTTTTCTCAAGCTAGTTTTTCAGTAAATCGATATCTCCATTGATTTTCTCAAATTAACTGTCTTGTTTAGTTTTCACAGCGGTCTTCTTGGATCAATGAGTCAAGAAATCGACCCATTGCGTTATCCACTGAGTATCATACATAACATATTTTTGTCGAAGGAACAAGTAAGATCTTTGGAGTCGATGAATGATTACTCGGAGAGCATTGAATTTGATTAAATTCGGGAATTACAAAGACCAACGGTGACTTCGAGGCAAAAGCACCGTGTGGACTGTTATCAGTGCTTCTCAGGCCTCAGCTCATACTGTGACAACAACATCGACCCCCAACACAGATTCCACCCCCGGACCCATATTTGCTTCCGCAGCCCCAGACTGCCTGCCAAAAACTAAATGACGAGGAAAAATTATTTTAGATCAAGAAAGATGTTTTACTATGAATTATAATAATAATTTTATTTTTAATTTTTAATTTTTAATTTTTAATTTTTTTTTATGAGTAGATAAATACTTCTTTGACTTTTTTCCATAAGAATATTCAAGTTTTTAATTTTTAAGTATAGTCAAATAACGTTTTTAATCTTAGAAAAGAAAAAAAAAAAGGCTTTGTTTTTGGGAGTGTTTTGATATTTTTATATGGATATTTTGTGTAATTAAAAGGGTCATGAATGATATTTTAGTATTTTCATGATATATTTGTTATTTTTTAATCGAAAAGTTGTGGGCGTATGTTCCTTACGCATCAGCGAATAAGCGGCGTCCGTGCCATTAAAAAGGAGCGTATGACGCTTCATGGTGGCCAAATTTGGTCATCCATTGTCTAACTAGATGTGCAGTGGTGCCTCTTTCATATGATATAACGTGTGTAAATAGATAATGTTGAATTGCCGCCGGTGATCAATTGTTTGTAGTTTTTCTTTTTTTCTCTCTCTTGACAACTAAAGTGCATAATTTTCTTTTTCGTTTGTTGTTTATCAAATCAGACATGACTATCAGACCCAAGACGCTTGGATCTAGCATGGTTTGCTAGACCCACAACGCTTGAGTCTGGTATGGTTGTCATCCCCAAATCGCTTGGGTCTAGACCCAAACGCCTGAGCCTGACAATCATGCCAAAACCCATGCACTTAGGTTTGTCAGACCCACGTCCGGGTCAAAAAATTTAAATTTTTTTAAATGTATGATTAAACTGCAAAAACAAACATTGCCTCATTCAAGTAATATTTTTCATTCATATGCAGCATAACTTAACTACAAACTCCTTTTTGTTTATGCAACTTATTTTATAAATTTATTATATTCAAAGAGAAAAGAATGAAAAAAAATATTGAGTTCTAAGTGATTTATTTCAAGTCTTCAAAAATAAACTTTTTTTTTTTTATGTATTTTGGATGTAAATATTAATTTCATATTTCCATCCAAGTCTTTAATAGTTTTTTAAAGGGTTCATGCTTTTTAAATTTGAGATGTTATTGCATGATCTAATTGTTAAAGTTTATTACAAGGAGAGTTTATTCTATATTATAACTATTAGTATATAAGAAAATTTAAAATATATGATTATTAGAGAAAACTTTTGAATTGATACATTATATTGTACGAAAAGAAAATATTATATATCTAAAAGACTTATTGTCTTTTTGACTATCTTAATTTGTGCAATTTTGTAGATGATTTCTTAACTAAAATTAAAGATCAATAAAAACAATTGAGTGAATTTAGGGATTCGTGTAGTTAATGTCCCAAAATAAAAAAAAATATAGAAAAAATAAAAATATATTTGATTAAAAAGATAGATGAAAATATAAAATAAATATGTTTTTAGAATAATCATAAATGAATTTCTATATTTATATATTTTCAAAAAAGGATGCATGGATGTGACATAACTCAAGGATTTTGGATTTGACATGACTGCCAAACCTAAACCGCATGCATCTAGCATAGCTCAAGGTTCTTGGATCTGACATAGCTACCAAACTAGGCGCTTGAGTCTGCAAAAAGTTTAGTAAAAATTTAAAAATTAACCCATTTTATTAAGTTTAATAATACTATTAAAATATTCTTTATATTTTTAATGTTTTTTTATATTAAATTTTTTTTTTTTTGATATTAACACACTGCAAATTGCAGACAATGAACTAGTATAATCCATACGTTGAAGTGCATTAATAGTGACAAGGATCATCCACTACTTCTACTACACCATTTGCACATCTTCTTAAGATTTAAAAACATTCAAAATTTTTTATAAGAATAGAAAATATAACCCCGAGAGGTTGCTTTGATTGTTAAGAAGATATGTTTACTATTTTAAATTCTTGAGTTTGGACATTAATTAAAGCGATTACGGCGAAAAATTCATTAAAGTAAATGCATCTGATCTATCTCAACAATGTTCCTTTAAAATCATCAGAAATGAAATTTTAGAACACCCTTTACCATCAAATAAAAAAAGAACACACAAAACAATAAATATAAATAGGGTTAGGGTTTGAGAAAGATAATATACAAGTGCTAGCCAGAACGATTATGAAAGCAAAAGTGAAAAGAGGGGGAGAAAGTACTTCATTTCTTCTGCTTCTTAATGTTCCTTATGGTTTCAGGTAACACACACACACACATATAGAAGTTGAAATCTCCGAAACCTCCAAAATTATTGCCATGATATATATATATTTCTTGATTTTCTACCCTTTTTGTATGATTTTTTTTAATGATTTCTCTACAAAGATATAGAGTTTAAAATGGAAATTATTTCCATGTGTTGTTGGTAACAAGTTCAGCTCTAGAACCCTTACCAAGCAACTCGCCTTTGAGATTCCTGGTCGGTTTGATCACTCCCTTCTACATAAACCAGCAATTAAGCAGCTAGGTGTCGAAACATCAGGCAAAACTCCTTTCTCTAATGTTAACAAAGTTAGGTAAATGCATGCTGCTTCCCATCCTAACAATAAGCAGCAATCAATGTAGTGCGTGTTGTGACATTAGGATCCACTCCTTGTTTTGCCATACAAGAAAATAACTCAAATGTTAAATATATGCATTGAATTGGTCAGGGGTGACAAACTCCAGCAACTGGCCAAGTGTACACAGGAGCAGACAGACTTGTGAGAAGTACCGTATGAAGGTCACGTTTCCGATAACCAAAATGCATCAGATTCAACCTAGATGAGCTTAAGCTTTCATGTACAAGTTCCCAGATGAAGACTCAACCAACATCCTTCCACACCAGCATTTGCATATCAAATGATATGTAATGGCGACAGTGAACAATTTATCTTCTCTTTACGTTGGTGTCAGAAACATTATATACATGTCCTTCTATGTCTGGAACAAACCCTTTCTCCATCATTTCCTCTTTAATAATCTCATAAGTTGTCCGATTAGGCACCAAACCCCTCTCCAACATCTCATTGAGAAGCCCATTTGCATCTTCAAGCCTACCCTTCAAACAAAAACCCTTGATCAGCACATTGTATGTGACAACATTTGCTTGTTTCCCTTTTCTCTCCATCCGTGTCCTCACAATCAATGCTGCCCGAAGATTTCCTTCCCTACAATATCCATCCATCAAAGTATTGTATGTCACGTGACTTGGGTTTAATCCTTTTTCAAACATCTCATCCAAGAGTTTCACTGCCTTTCTCGATTCCCCTTTTTTGCATAACGAATCTATCAGTATGTTATATGTGACAACATCAGCACTCAATTTCTTACTGACCATTTCATTCATAAGATTCCGGGCTGCTTTCACATCTCCCTTACTACATAAACCAGCAATCAAGCAGTTGTATGTTGAAACTTCAGGGAAAATCCCTCTATCTATCATCATATTATATAGTGCAAATGCATCTTCCATCCTTCCATCCTTACAGTAAGCATCAATCAGCGTGGTATATGTCATGGCATTAGGATCTACTCCTTGTTTTTCCATATCATTAAATAAGTTGATTGCTTCGTTCACTGTTTTATTCTTACAGAAGCCATTTATAAGCACATTATGAGTCACAACATTCGGCTCCAAATCAGAACTAACCATTTGATCCCGTAAAGCAACAGCCTCATCAACCTTTCCATCACTGCACAACCCATTAATCAGTATATTATATGTCACAACATTTGGTCTCAAACCCTGCCTTTGCATTTCTCCAAACACCCTCATAGCACCTGACACATTCTCATCCTTGCAAAACCCATCAATCAAAATATTATAAGTAACCTCATTTGGACAAATTCCTTTCGCTACCATCTCCTTCAAAATAGCATCAGCTTTATACATCTTCCCAATTCTACCCATCTTACAATACCCATCAATGAGAGTATTATATGTAATCACATTCGGAGAAACTCCCCACACTTTCATATCCTCAATAACATCACCAGCCCTATTCAATTTCCCAACTTTACACAACCCATTAACCACAATATTAAAACTAATTACATTAAGCTCAATCTTCCTCTTAATCATTTCCCTATACACAAACTCCATATCCCCATTTTCACTCTCCTTAACCAAACCACTCAACAATGGATTACAAGAAATCAAAGACAGCTTAAAACCATAATCACCAGCTCTCTTAAATGCCTCGAAACCCCTTAAAATCTTCAAATTTCGCACAAATGCTAATACCAACATATCAGCTAATATTGAATTAACACAAAAGGAATCACCACTCATAGAAATAGCATGAAATATAGCAGAAACTGAATAATCCTTCTCGTACTTAACAAACTTATCCAAAAAAGATCTAATCTTTGAATACTTTTTGGTAAGTGCAAGTGAGTTTAAGATTCTAAAAGTGAGTTCTAGTGAGTGTGAAAGCTTAAACTCTTTCTGTGACCAAGTAAAGTACCTTAAAATGAGTTCTGGGTCAGCTCCAGAATTGAGCAACTGTTGAAGGAGTGTGTTGGGGTCTGTGTTTTGGAGATGGGCTTTGAGTTTTGACCAGTGTTGGTTTGATATAATGTTTGTAATGGTGGGGGTGAGGGATTCGTCTAACGATAATGCACAGAATTGCCTTTTTCCTTGTTTGTTTCTCGGGAAAATGGTTCCTTGTAGAAATCTTCCCTGGATCTTGCTGATTTCTATTTCTTTCTTCACCAACTCCAGAGTGAGTTTCAAACATTTATACACCTATAGCAGAATAGCAAAAGGATGGAGATCCACATCTTACACCATATAAATGTCAGCAGAAAATGTTCACTAGTAAATCACACATCAAAACTCAAAACTAGCCAAAACAGTTTCTATTACACCAATGCGATTCAGCAAGTATAGCTTACTCCTATCCACCCTATCGTTTACTCTTCTTCAAAAACTCAAAACAATCACATATTCATATCACAAATTCCAAAAAGAAATTAACTTTGGCAAACCAATGCACAATTATAAACCTCAAATACTAAACAGGATAATTACCTCTCATTAACCACACAAATCAAAAACCCGTTTTTGTCACTTCCCAAACCAAAACATCACACTCCATTTATATTGCTAAACAGTTTCTAAATGGAAAAAAAAATAAAAAAATCTCATGTTTAGACTCCAATTCATTACCAAACTAATAAAGCCTCCCTCTCTGAAAAGCCAAAACAGTTTCTATAACACCAATACGATTCAACAAGTATAGCTTACTCCTATCCACCCTATTATATCCTCTCTTCAAAAACTCAAAACAATCACATAATATCACCACAAATGCCAAAAAGAAAGTAACTTTGGTAAACCAATGCACAATTTTAAACCTGAAAATGCTACACAACATTATCATAATCAAACTCTAGTCATCATTAACAAAACGAAAAGCCCATTTCAGTCCCCTCGTAGAAAAACTAAATTGAACTCTAAAACCCTAAATAACACATAAAACCCACCATTTTCCTTCACTTTCTCTAACTTCTCCACACTTTCTCAGCATCCAAACAAAACCCAAAACCCCCAAAATCATAAAAAGTTCAAAACTTTATTACACTTACCGTTAAACAATCCTCTGGTCTAGGATTAGTAGGCACAATAGCCGAGGAATCACTAGCATCCGCAGCACCAACTTCAGCCTCTGTCTCGCTGGCACCACTCCTGACCTCCACCTCAGCAAACCCACCTCCATCGCCGCCATCGCCGGAAGAAGAACCAGAGAAAAAGAAGGCTCTTTGATAAAAACTAAGACTTTTATGGTTCCTCTGAGCCAAACCCGTGAGTGAACTCAGAGACTTTAGAAAGGAACTCGGTTGTGACTCGGTGTTGACTCGGAGACATGGGGATGTTAGGTGGGTTTGGATTTGGCGAGAAGTGGAAGACAGGAGCTTTAGCATTGTCTTGTGTTGTTGGGAGTTTGAGGGAAGTAAAGGGCAGAATAGGAAAATTGTGTGCTTTTTTGTTGTTAATTTTGAGTCTCCATTGAAGGAGGAGGAGGAGAAAGTGGTGGATGTTTTTCGAGTTTCGTAGGAAGCAAAGCCCTGCATAAACCCTTTTTAAGTTTTGTGCTCCTTGAAGTTTTCATTTATAGATGGACAGTTTGGTCCTATAATTTAGGTTCAAGTACTAATATGTCCTCCTTCTTTGAGAGGATTTTGGCAAATAATACCTCTAAAACAAATTAAACTAAAGTAGAAGGCAAAAACACTGCATTTAGATTAAGTATACTAACCTAAATCAGAGGACCAAACTGTCCATATATAAATAATAACCTCATGGAACACAAAACTCAAAAAGGGTTTATGCAGGGCTTTGCTTCCTGCGAAACTCCAAAAAGATCTATCACTTTCTCCTCCTCCTCCTCCTCAAATGGAGACTCAAAATTAACAACAAAAAAAAGCCCACTATTTTCCGATTCTGCTCTTTACTTCCCTCAAACTCCCAACAACACAAGACAATGCTAAAGCTCCTGTCTTCCACTTCTCGCCAAATCCAAACCCACCTAACATCCCCATGTCTCCGAGTCACCACCGAGTCACAACCGAGTTCCTTTCTAAAGTCTCTGAGTTCACTCACGGGTTTGACTCAGAGGAACCATAAAAGTCTTAGTTTTTATCAAAGAGCCTTCTTTTGCTCTGGTTCTTCTTCCGGCGATGGCGGCGACGGAGGTGGGTTTGTTGAGGTCGAGGTCAGGAGTGGTGCCAGCGATACAGAAGCTGAAGTTGGTGCTGCGGACGCTAGTAATTCCTCGGCTATTGTACCTACTAATCCTAGACCAGAGGATTATTTAACGGTAAGTGTAATAAAGTTTTGAACTTTTTATGATTTTGGGGTTTTGGGTTTTATTTGGATGCCGAGAAAGTGTGGAGAAGTTAGAGAAAGTGAAGGAAAATGGTGGGTTTTATGTGTTATTTAGGGGTTTGGAGTTCAATTTAGTTTTTTTAGGAAGGGACTGAAATGGGCTTTTCATTTTGTTAATGATGAGTAGAGTTTGATTATGATAATGTTTTATAGCATTTTCAGGTTTAAAATTGTGCGTTGGTTTACCAAAGTTACTTTCTTTTTGGCATTTGTGGTGATATTATGTGATTGTTTTGAGTTTTTGAAGAAGAGGATACAATAGGGTAGATAGGAGTAAGCTATACTTGTTGAATCGTATTGGTGTTATAGAAACTGTTTTGGCTTGTCAGAGAGGGAGGCTTTATTTGTTTGGTAATGAATTGGAGTCTAAACATTAGATTTTTTTTTTTTAAATTTCCATTTAGAAACTGTTTAGCAATATAAATGGAGTGTGAAGTTTTGGTTTTGGAAGTGTCAAAAACGGGTTTTTGATTTGTGTGGTTAATGAGAGGTAATTATCCTGTTTGGTATCTGAGGTTTATAATTGTGCATTGGTTTGCCAACGTTACTTTCTTTTTGGAATTTGTGATATATCTATGTGATTGTTTTGAGTTTTTGAAGAAGAGTAAACGATAGGGTGGATACGAGTAAGCTATACTTGCTGAATTGCATTGATGTAATAGAAACTGTTTTGGCTAATTTTGTGAATTTTCTGAGATTGATTGATTCTTTTTTTCATGTGAGTTAATGTCTTGTGATTTTTCTTTTGGCAGGTGTTGGCATTGCCATTACCACACAGACCTCTTTTTCCTGGTTTCTACATGCCAATATATGTAAAGGTATAGCATGTTTTCTTGGTAAATTGCTGTGTATTTTTCTGACATTATTACGGGGAGTCTGTTAGCCATGCGAGTGACAGGAAAGAGTAAAAAAAGGGTTAGTCTGTCCATGCCTTTTCACATCATATTCACTAATATCTATGTTGATAGGATACCACTGTGCATGTCAATCTGTTGGATATGTTGTGATCAAACTTTGAACTTGCATCGTTTACAATTAGTTCTTACCAATGCATGACATTTTTGTGCAGGATCCTAAATTATTGGCAGCTTTACAAGAAAGCAGAAAAAGGCAAGCCCCATATTGCGGTGCTTTTCTTCTTAAAGATGAGCCAGGTACTGATCCCAGCGTTGTAACTGGTTCTGAATCCGAGAAAAATATAGGTGATCTTAAGGGAAAGGATTTGTACAATCATCTGCATGAAGTTGGCACACTTGCTCAGGTGTTAAGTTTCGTTTCTAATTTTTTTTCCCCTTTTGCCACAAAGAGTTGCTGCTTCAGAATAAAACAACGATAAGAAATTTTTTCTGTGCTTTTGTCATTTAATCTCTAACATGCTATTCCAGATAACAACCATTCAAGGAGACCAGGTTATCCTTATTGGTCATCGGCGACTTCGGATAACTGAAATGGTGAGTGTGGATGAACTTGTCATTTTATTTTTGCTTGCACTTTCAAAAAGCGTTATGTTATTCTATTCTATTAATATGTCCAGTTAGCTGCAAAATTCTCTTTACTGAAATAGTATTGGCTTTTGTACAGGCCAGTGAGGATCCATTAACTGTTAAAGTTGATCATCTCAAGGTATTGAATTTTCCAAATTTTATGATTGAATGTTTAAGTAAAGTTAAGGGTTCACACATGCAAATGATACTCATGCACCTTCTCATCCATGCTCTTGCTTTTCTTTTTGTTCAGGACAAACCATATAACAAGGATGATGATGTCATAAAGGCAACATCTTTTGAGGTTATATCAACCCTAAGAGATGTTCTGAAGACAAGTTCACTTTGGAGAGATCATGTTCAAACATATACACAGGTTTGTTCCTCTCTCAAGATTTTCTGTGATCTGTCTTTCCTGTGCAAATTGTGTTATGGTTTTTACTAGAGCCCTTGGACAGCTTGTCTCTGTCTGAAACTTTTTCTCGTAAATTTTTCTATTTTTGTATAAGGGAGCCTTCCTTCTATTATCTTGGTTATCATTTATAATATTTATTACCATGTGATGATCCTACATCTGGTTCTCAAGTCTAAGTTTCCTTTCAATTTGTAGTTTTTGCTGCTTCCAGAAATGTGAATCTATGAAGTAGTAACTTGGTTTCCACTCAGTGTAAGCTTTCCTTTTGAGTTTTACGATTAGAGGTTGAAACCAAAAGTGGGTTCTATACAATTATGTGTTGAAACCAAAAGTGGGTTCTATACAATTATGTGTGCTGGTTTGTTGTTATTGTCTGCACATGGTCTCTTTGCAATGTAATAATGATTGTAATGCAGCACAACGGTAATTTCCAGAAGTATAGTTTCATATACAAATGTCACAATGTTTATTGATTGGATCAATTGGGTTTTCAAATTTTCTTACAGCAGGTTCTCTTTTCCCTCTTAACATGTGCAGCATGTAGGTGACTTTAACTTTCCAAGGTTAGCAGATTTTGGGGCTGCAATATCAGGCGCGAGCAAGTTGCAGTGCCAAGAAGTTCTTGAAGAGCTGGATGTAAGTAGCAGTAGAATTATAGTCTGGTGAAGATCCTTGTGTCACTTGCAATGCACTTGATGTTTAATTCTTTTAGTACATGAAATCTTTAAGACAATGGAATGGTGAAAAAGGAACTCAGTCTGACGAGAACTTTGGTATTTGATTACCCTTCGTTGGAATTCAGGACATGTTTAATTCTTCTTCTTCTTCTTTGTTGATTGTTGGTGATTACATTATATATCATAACTCTGGGAAGTGTTGAAAAAAATTCAAACTAGATAAATGGTGGAATAGTGTTGCTATAGAATTATTACTGCTATTATTAATGAAAGATCTATCTCCTATTCATTAATCAATCAAATTTATTGGATTCATTGGTGATTCTTCCTGTGTTGTGTTTCTAAGAGAGGATTCACAGGTGATTTACTATAAGGAATACATGTCAGATTGTGTCTGGTATATTTTGTAATCACTGAGCAGATTCTTTTCTTAAAGTTAAATAACATAATAAAAAAGAGTTGAGTTTTTTTTTTTTTTTTTTCAAGCTGTTTGGATAGTAGTTATAGGAATACTGTTGAAGCTATGGAAATTTAACCCAAACTTGCTGCAATTCAAGAGCACAGTTTTGATGTGATTTACTTATGAACATTTTCTGCTGACATTTATATGGTGTAAGATGTGGATCTTCACATCCTTCTGCAATTCTGTTATAGGTGCATAAACGTTTGAAACTAACTCTGGAGTTGGTGAAGAAAGAAATTGAAATCAGCAAGATCCAGGTACTCCATTAATTATTTTCTGACTCCATATATGTATCGAAGTCCATTGTTCTGACTCTCATTCATTAACTTTCTGGAGTTGCATTTAGGAATCAATTGCAAAAGCAATTGAAGAGAAGATTAGTGGTGAGCAGCGCCGCTATTTGTTGAATGAACAACTCAAGGCCATAAAGAAGGTATATGGTCTGCTGACATGTTTATTATATTTGATACCTTATTCTTATATTAACTAATATAATTGGGAAGTGGATTTAAAGGAGTCGTATTTATTAAATTAGACTTCACTGGTATATAACTTGCCTAAATGCAGGAACTGGGATTGGAGGCAGATGACAAAACAGCACTTTCTGGTTAGTTCTGCTTTGATTAGCCTTTGTTGGAATTGCATGACTATTGATTGTGTTACACTTAAAAACCTCAGGGTTATTAAATTCTTAGAAGCTTAAGTTAAGCAAGAATTATGCATTGCATAGTGTGGTTCTACTGACTCTCAAATGACATCATATTTACTCTCAAAAGCCTGATACCACTGTTAATTGTATAATTCATGTTTTTGAATGCTTTGATTGCATGCTGCCTGTCCTAAATGGTTATACTCAAGCTACTTTTTTTCATTGTTTGATTTGATTATCACCCCTGGCTCCTGCATTGATATGGATATAATCAGTTATTGTAGATTTTATTTATTTCAGTATCCATTTAAATAATTTCTTCTCAATTGCTGCAGCAAAGTTTAGGGAAAGGCTTGAACCAAACAGGGATAAAATCCCAGTGCATGTTTTGCAAGTTATAGAAGAAGAGCTCACGAAACTGCAGCTTTTAGAGGCTAGTTCAAGTGAATTTAATGTCACTCGTAATTATTTAGATTGGTTGACTGCGTTGCCTTGGGGAAGTTACAGGTTTGTTTCTCATTTAGCTAGGTCCTCATGAATTTCTCAAGGAAAAAAAATTATCTTGCATGGGTCTACTTAATTGAGTTGTTAAGGTATTGATAGGTTTTAAATATTTGTTGGATTTCTTATATTTTTATTATTTGAGTGCAGTGATGAGAATTTTGATGTTCTTCGGGCACAGAAGATTCTTGATGAAGATCATTATGGATTAACTGATGTTAAGGAAAGGATATTGGAATTTATAGCTGTTGGAAAACTCAGAGGAATTTCTCAAGGTTGGTTTATATCAATCATCCCCAATCTGAATGACTATACCAGTAAGCAGCATCAAAATGTAATAATTTTTTCCAAACACATTGCAGGAAAAATCATCTGTCTATCTGGTCCACCTGGAGTGGGTAAAACTAGCATCGGGCGTTCAATTGCACGTTCATTGAACAGAAAGTTCTTTCGGTTTTCAGTAGGAGGGTTGTCTGATGTTGCTGAAATTAAGGTGCTTAAATATAAATTATTTTTCCAGTGAGATAACATGCAATGTGCATCATTTTTCCATTTTTGTTAAGAACACTTTTATCTAACACTATTATATCTAGGGGCATCGTCGAACCTATATTGGTGCAATGCCAGGAAAGATGGTGCAGTGCTTGAAAAATGTGGGAACTGCTAACCCTCTTGTTCTGATTGATGAGATTGACAAGGTAGTTTCAGTTCACAGGGTCAATTTACTTTTGGATTTGGTATCACTGTTTCTTTTTCTCTTCCCAAAAATTTCTTTTGTTGTATATCAGTCATGGTGAGATCTCTGCATTGGAAATATGAATTATTCATGATGATGAATGCTTTTCCTATTGTTGAGAATAAGTTTGCTTATTTGTGGCAGTTGGGAAGAGGGCACTCCGGCGATCCAGCAAGTGCTTTATTGGAGTTGCTTGACCCAGAGCAAAATGCCAATTTTCTGGACCACTACCTTGATGTTCCAATTGATCTATCAAAGGTTTGTTAATGTAGTGATTTGCAGACACCTTTGTTTTCATTGTGGCCATATTTTTCATATATTTGATGTTCTATGTTGTTGTTTAAAGTGCAGTAGTTAACAAAATTTTCCTGTTTTGTTACTTTATTTAATGGGAAAAGTTCCATGCTCCACCTTGAAACATGCTTGACATTTGTGATTTCTACCCATCTTGTATATTCATGCACCAAAGACATAGATCATAAAAAATGATGAGAGAGTTGCCATGCCTGTTATAGGGAGGGAGGCTAGTAATCAGCTATGCTACAAAATTACGCTCTACCTATATGCATTATGTCATGCCCAACGCTCGCACTCCTTGTGTTCTAAAAAATTTCTTTGTATTTTGCTAGTTTAATTTGTGTCCTTTATTCTGTTTTGCAAGTTCAATTTGTGTCTATATTATTAGGAGTTGGAACATGTCAGATTTTTGTGGTGTCTTTCTTTGGAATTCTCGTCAGTTTTTGCTTGATCCCTTGGAAATTTTATGCAGGTTCTCTTTGTGTGCACAGCAAATGTTGTGGACATGATACCCAACCCCCTTTTGGATAGGATGGAGGTAATTGCTATTGCTGGGTATATTACAGATGAGAAAGTGCACATTGCCAGAGATTATTTGGAGAAGACTACACGCGAAGCATGTGGCATCAAACCTGAGCAGGTCTCTCTCTCTCTCTCTCTCTGGATGAATGATCTTTCTCTTGTTTTGTATTCCATCACCATATCATTTGCATGGTAAAATAATCAATGCGGGAATAGTCATTAGATGGCAGGTCACTTTCAGATGGAATTTTAGCACATAGATGTATGGATATGTTTTTGACACCATGTTAGCAATTATGACTTCCTACTGCTTTTAGACTGTTTTGCTTAATATATCGTCTACCTATGGAACTCACATTACTCAATGTTTCCAGGTTGAAGTAACTGATGCTGCTCTTCTTGCCCTGATAGAGAATTATTGCCGAGAAGCAGGGGTTCGTAATCTTCAAAAGCACATTGAAAAAATTTATCGCAAGGTTTGTTAAGTCACAGCTAAACACTTTGAGAAAAAATCATTATTCATGATAGTTCCAGAGGTTGCCTTTCTCATGTATTCCTTGCCCAGGGAATGTCTGCATGCAATTTGGCATGCCACATTTGAAACATATTTCAACAATGAAATGTCTTGCCTTGTTTTTGTCATTGCCTGCCAGATTGCACTGCAACTCGTGCGGCAAGGAGCGATAATTGAATCTGCAGTTCCTGTGGCAGAACTAAATGAAGCAAAAGTTGAATGTGTTGAAACCTCCACAGAATCAGTAGATGTTAGCAGTAACAAACAAAATGATGAAACCCCTGAAGAAGCTGAAATTGTTCACACAGGTCAAACCCTTGAAGAAGCTGAGATTGTGCAGATGAATCCCCAACCTGATGACTTACAGAGTTCCACTGATCAACCTACTGATTCAAAGGTATCTTGAAGATTATATGCTGCTAGAGAATTTGGTGTCAGCTTTCAGGCACTGTACTTGCATTTTGAGCATGGCTAAGATGGGTTTTTAAAAGAGTTATTTTTGGACAGTTGTTTCTTATCTGCCTTGTGCTCTCCCCTCGTCAATTATTTTCAAATCCGGATTCTCAGTTTCAATCTGGTGTTCTTTTTTTTCTTTTGACAGGATACAGCTGAAACTGAGAAAATTGAGGAAAGTGAAGTGACTAAGGCCATTGAGAAGGTGCTAATTGACACATCAAACCTAGTTGATTTTGTTGGCAAACCTGTTTTCCATGCTGAGCGCCTCTACTATCAAACTCCAATTGGGGTTGTGATGGGCCTTGCATGGACTGCAATGGGTGGGTCCACCTTGTATATAGAGACCACTCAGGTTGAGCAAGGAGATGGGAAAGGAGCCCTTAATCTCACTGGTCAACTTGGAGAAGTAATGAAAGAAAGTGCCCAAATTGCTCACACAGTTGCAAGAGCGATATTGCTTGAGAAAGAACCAGATAACCTCTTTTTTGCTAATACCAAGCTTCACCTTCATGTCCCTGCTGGGGCCACCCCAAAAGATGGACCTAGTGCTGGTTGCACCATGATCACATCCTTGCTATCTCTTGCCATGAAGAAGCCTGTCAGAAAAGATCTAGCAATGACTGGGGAAGTTACACTGACAGGAAAAATTCTTCCTATTGGTGGGGTATGTTATACGAACCTCCTTTTCTCTTGCTGTATTTGATATCCTTCTTTTCAGTGATTCCTAACATAACTCTAGTTACACCAAGTTTTAGGTACGTACTGTAGCTGATACTTGTATTGTTGGGCATCACTTACTATTTGCAACTTACCGAATGTTATATATATATATATATATATATATATATATATATATGCCATGACTTGTCATATAGTTGTATGTTTCTTTATAACACATTTTTGTGCTCCAGTAAATGTGGCATTTCATATGTTTTTATGAGTTGTTTTTATGAGTTTTTTTGAATTCGTGTGACTACAAAATTTTGTCAAATCACCCCAACTCATATAGACTGCGCGGCTGAACTTTGAACCCCCCTCAGTTTGTTACTGATAGAAAGCTGTATCATCTTTTGTTAGCAAATATATAAACTCATATACTTCTCATCTTGTGTAACATTCAGGTCAAGGAGAAAACATTAGCCGCGAGAAGAAGTGATGTGAAGACCATCATATTCCCATCAGCAAACAGGCGAGATTTTGACGAGCTTTTGCCTAATGTAAAAGAAGGCCTTGATGTCCACTTTGTAGATGACTACAGCCAGATATTTGAGTTAGCCTTTGGATACGAGGAGAATGAAAACAAGTAAACCCTTCCTGTGATTGTTATTCTTTAAATAACAATTTTTCTGGGACCCCTGTTGAAATGTATGTGTACTTTGAGACCCTTACACAGAACCAAACCCATTTTTGTCCAACGCTATTGGATTTCTCATCAGGATAATCTCAGAACAAAGTAGAGCTGAGAATTCAGCATAGGGTGGGAGAGATGTCATTGTTTATTTACTTTTCAGATTAGTGTAAATTGATACCACCCATTTATCAAAAGTATAATTCTTTTGAGGAAATGTACATTGCAATGCCCACAAATGAGCAAATAATTGACAGAATATTTGCGTTTCTTCTCCTCTTTCCTCGGTCTGAGGTATCAAGTCGGATGAAACCGACAGGTTGACAACAGCTCCTTTCATCTTCTTTTCTTAATAATGTCATTGTCTGCAGATCATATAATGTTAGAAAAACTATGAACAGCCACTCATGCTTGTGGATGGATGCTCGTCGAACTTCTTTAGATACCACCATTGATGAATTGGCATGCTGGTTTGTTTACTTGGTAAAAGTAACCTGGAACTAAATTCTACTTGCATAAATGATGATAGGCTCATTGAAGGGGGAAGATTATTACCTTTCAATGAGGCCTGACGAGGACTATAGTTCCTGAGTTTCAACACAAATCAAGATTGAAAAAAGTGAGTTTTCCGATCATTGACTCAAATCTATTGCTGAGTATAAAATGCAATCATAGAAGGCAGCAGTATATCCATTGCAAACCATAGGATCTAACCAAGCGCATGCGCAGCATGGCCAGAAAGAGAAGGACAAGTAGATTTTGTTGATTGAAAGGAAGGCCCCCGTTAAAATAATTTTTCAAGATGTTTTTTTTATAAAAAAATACATCAAAAATTTTAAAATTTTAAATATTTTAAAAATGCAAAAATACACGTACTCTGAGGGGATCCAATCTAAATGCTAAAGTGGGCTCATCAATGGACAGTAATGGAGTAGGTTGATGACACTGCCATCTTGTCTGCATTTTGATTATCCCAGCAGCTCACCGTAGGAATTTTCCCTTTTGACTTTCTATGAGAAAGGTTGGGTTGACTTTTGAGTTCACTATCCATGGCTCCTCTAGAATTCCAAAAGCTGTAGTCATGTCAATTTCCCAGGACTCACAGGCTGAGACCAATTGAGTATTCCATAATACTGCTGAGTCTTACTCAAAATGTCAACCATGATTTTACTCAATATCTGCTGAGTATTTGAAGCTTAACTTCACACAAATTTAATGGATTTGTAAAATTATCAAAACCCAAAATATAATTTATATTATTTTTTTAATTAGTGTGGATGAATGTACCTTTTTTATTAGTAATAATCCGATGTCGTATTTGAGCCAAGTTTTTACAATTTTTTCCTTTACTTTTCCTATTTTAATGACTTATATAGATTTTTTTATGTCCAATGAGGAAGAAGTTGGAAATCCGGGGCCCATATATGATGACGTGGACTATGGGACCCTACCATTCGCGTGGGAATAGTGCATGGTGAGTCGGTGACGGCTTTACAAGGCACTTCAGAATGGCGGCTCCATGGCTTCTAACTAATGAGAGATTGCCATGTGGATGCCACACTCTTTCTAAACTGTTATATTATTATCCTTGACATAAAGATTTCATTGCAACTTGCCATGTTAGACCTCATGTTTTATCTACAGAAAATGCGTTTTTTCTACTATTTATTGCTCTTTTTTTGGCAATTCTTTTCTCCTAGAATATGAGATGGCAAATAGGGAAATACCATTTGTGTACTAGAATTTAAATCCAAAATTAAAATTTTTTATTTAATGATGATACATGTTTTTGAATTAATTTACATATAAAATGAGACTAAGATATCATTTGACATCGCGGTCTAATCATTTAAAATTTTAATTTTTTTAAAAAAAACTTGAAATTAATAATTTTTTAAAGCTTTTTTTATTGTTTTGATATACTAATATTAAAAATTAAAAAATTAAAAAAATATTATTTTGATGTATCTTCAAACAAAAATCACTTTAAAAAACAACTTCTACGACACTTTTAAACAAGTTCTAGAACTTGTCATTAGATAATTTAAAATATTTTATTGGATAATTTTAAAGATGCCCTCTCAAAATAAACTTGAAATACTTTGATAAATTTAATAAATTTTTGAAGTATTTTCTCTAAAATTTGAACCTAGAAAAAATAAATATGCATGCCTAATTATTGATTACCAGATCAATCCTTAGGACTAATCTTAGACTATATCCTAAGAAATAAAAAAATATTATTTTTATTTTAGTTTTAATGTGGATAATTTGTCTTAAATTCCGAATTAAATCCAAATAATTTGGATGTTAAGTGATTATCAACTAAATCACCTTTTATATCCACTTAAATTGTCTAAATAGAAATAATTCCGGTGAGATATATTGTTCCAAGTCATAATAATGCAGGAGGAAATTAAAGTTTATAGCATCACAAATATGTGAAGACTTATTGTATTTATTTTAGAAAAAAACACTTAATCATAATAAAACTCCAAAAATGCTAAGATAAATTATTAAATGAAAAGATACACACTCTTAAGGGGGAAACCTGGGCCTTACTAGATTACAAAAATAATACTTAAACTTCAAATTCTTCACCATATGTCCTCCCAAATTTATAATTAACTAATAAAATAGATTCATTTTTTTTTTAATTAAGAGTCTAATTCTTCTTTGGCTGCATGAAACCTTTGATTTTAAGACAACTTACTGTCATTTGATCTAATGATGCCATAAATTACTTGTTCATGTCACTTGTCATTAACATTGTAGTTCACATATGAAGTTGTTAAATTAATTGCATTTTAGGTTTTCAAAGCCAAGATTATGACATCACCATAAAATACAAGTAAGAATGAAATTTAAACATCAATAAGAAAAATAATTATTGCATGCTTTGGTAAATTTAATACTAAAAAATTCATAAAATTCTGCGTTGTTTTTCCAAAACTAATCATTTCAATAAAGCAAGTCTAAACATATTATTTTGATACAAATAGATTTCTGTATCTGATGTATGTTAGAATCACTCATGCAAGGTTGATGAGATATTTTCAGGCGACCATATCATGTTTTACTTTTTGTTAAATCTATAATTGTTTCATTTAATTAATTTTTAAAAATAAAATTAATTAAATAAAAAAAACAAATGCTATAAAATTCGAAGGACATAAACCTAAGAATTTGACTTGAACATAAAGATAAATTATACAACATAAAACATTAATAACTAACAAATAAAAAATTCAGTTTATCTCCCTCATGTTCCCCTTCAATTTATTATTTACATTCAAAAATAAAAAAATGATTAAGGTTAAAAAAAGAAAATAAAAATATATTATAATTAGAGTAATCCAAGAAATAACAAATTAGCTTCAAATTACTCCACTTAAGGAATTAATGATTGGTTCCCATAAACAGAAACACCTAGTCCCTATTCACACACAACACTTTCTCTCTTACTCCTCCCTATAAACTCTCTCATTTGCCCTGTTACTCTCTCATTTGCTCTGTTTCCCCTGTTTTCCTCCAAAGAGCCAATCTTTGCATATACACTACTCTTTGACCTTTAAAGGTTAGTGTATATGCAATCAAGAACTAACCAAAGAGAATATATGAAGTGGGGTTTTTGTAAAAGTCACCATGGTTGAAAAGCTTGATGGATTCGATTTGAAGGGTGATGGTGGTGGTAAGAATGATGACGGTATTGGTGATGATACATTAGATTGGATGCGTTTGCTATTTGGAGATATTGATGATGAAAATAATGAGATTGTTCTTGACACAAACCAGATAATTAGAGAAACACCAAAAAAGAGCTATGAGCAGGTTTGAAGATGCTTTCTTTTCTTTCTTTTTGATTGCTTTTTATTCAAGAATCATGCTTTTTTCCATTTTCTTTGCTAGTCTTTTGGTTTTGAGATGAGTTTTAGTCTCTTCTTTTGACATTTCTTGGTGCTTTCTTTAATGGTTTCTTGGCATGGGTGATATTAGTTCACAAGATTTTCTTGCTCTCTTTGCCTCATTTCTTCTCGTTTCTTGTTTTTTGCATGGAAGGTTTTGCTTCTTTGATGTGTGTGATCTTAGTATATAGTTCCCAAGATTTGCTTGCTCTCTTTGCCTCATTTCTTTGTGTTTCTTGGCTTTTGCATGGAGGGTTTTGCTTCTTTGATGTATGATCTTAGTGTATATTCACAAGATTTTATAGCTCTCTTTGCCTCTTTTCTTGGTGTTTGTTGCTTTCGAGTGTTTGTTAAATTGAGTGACATGTGAACATGCATTTCTTTTTCCATGATGATATCATCAGCGCCTTTTATTTTTCTTCCTTTTTTCTTGATGGGGTTTGCTATTTGTAGATTTTATTTTTATTTTTTTAGTAAGTTGTCATTTCCTCTTTTTTTTTTATTTAACATAAAATATAATTAATTATTAATTTTATTTTATTGAATTTGAAAGTGTATATATAATATATTTTGTTCTTTAATGGAAAGGGTGGTGGGATTTCAGTATATCTTTGCAATCTTCATGCAAGATTTGTCTGCTTTTATTTTCTTTCTTTTTGCATGCCAAGTGCTATAATATTGAATTTCATTTTCTGTCTTCTTAACAGAATGAGATGGCTAGAAAGCTTATGCAGTTGAATCCACTTGGATTACAATTCAGTCTGCCACCAACTTCGATGGATTCAATAACAAATCCAAACTATGTTAGAACAATTGAAGCTGGGGTATCCCAAGCATCAAGTGGCCAAAGCATGGATAGCAGTGATTTTGGCCAGAAGTCAATGTCTTCCAGGGTGAAGGCCTCCAACTTTGCTGCCTCATTTATCAAAATCGGTGAATGGCAGGTAATACCTTTTGAAAAAGAAATGACATGATTCGGACATCTGTTTCGTTACCATTCGTGACATGCGTCCACACGGGCATGAACATGACTAGTTTCAGTGTGAATGTCCATCACATTCTTGGTTCAAAAGACTTGTGACATGAATTTTGCATCAGATTCTTCCCTGATAATATTTGATGGCATGTGTGCAGAGAGCGTCTAAGAATGAAGGTGATTTGATGGCTAAATGTTATTTTTTAAAAAAGAAGCTTGTGTGGGAATTCTTGCAAGGGCGTCTGAAATACAAGATTGAGATTCAATGGAGTGATATAAGTGGAATAAATGCTGTAATGGAGAAGAATCAGCCAGGAATTCTACAAATTGAGGTATTTTCTGTTTTTCTAGGGCTTCAATTTAAGTTTCTCAATTATGGATAGTCCCGTTATAATGCAGTTGAGTTTTCTGCAGCTAAACCGGCCTCCTACCTTCCATGAGGAAATTGATCCGCAGCCGCGGAAACAGGCCATTTGGAAACTAGCAAAAGACTTCACTGGAAGGCAGGCTTCCATTTTCAGGTGAACATCAATGGTATCATCCACTTGGTCAATAGAAGTTGTACGATCTAACAGGAATCTGTACATTTTTTCATTACAAGGTCTAACGTTTTCTGCTGATGATTATTCTGTTCTCAGGATGCATTATCTTACGTTTCCTCATAAATACCTTGACAAACACTATGAGAACC
>Ga0307511_10001239_pt1 | contig 26975 bp, 25 predicted proteins | sample 13_EM_MG_FD_200266 | JGI IMG/M metagenome (GOLD analysis project Ga0307511, IMG submission 200266) | Populus trichocarpa ectomycorrhiza microbial communities from riparian zone in the Pacific Northwest, United States - 13_EM | ecosystem: Host-associated > Plants > Roots > Unclassified | place...
CGTCGCATTCGGTATGTCGTAGCACCGACGCGCCTGGTGAAGTAGGTGCTGCTGCGCGAGCTAGGGCGTCGCGGATACGCCTGGCGGGTACCTGCCAGGAAACGGTCTGGTGCAGACTCGAGGAGGCTACTGCAGTGCGGTCGGGTGGCCATCCGCCCGATAGACGACACCACCCTTCATTACGAAGGCGGCGTGGCGCAGGGCGTCAGGGTGCGCAACGGGGTCCTCCGGAACGGCCACGATATCGGCGAGGCGGCCGGGCTGGATGGACCCAACTTGATCGGCGCGGCCCAAAAGGTCGGCGGCATTGCGGGTGGCAGCCAGCACCGCATCAATGGGCTTCATGCCGTTGGCTATCAACAACGCGAACTCCATCGTGTGATCGCCTTCCCCGATGTCAGTGCCATAGGCAATCTTGACGCCCGACTGGATCGCCAGTGGCAGGTTCTTTTTGGGAAGCAGGTCGTTGGCGAGTTCCTTGGGTGCTGTGCCCGGCGTAAGCAGCTCAGGGTGGTCGCGCGCTGTGGCATAGAAAAGGTCGTATACCGTGAGAGTCGGAACCAGATAAGTTCCGTGCGACTTCATCAGGGCGAACGTCTGCGCGGTGGCGAAGGATCCATGCTCGACTGAGTCAACGCCCGCGCGCACGGCATTTTCGATGGCCGGCGCCGGGTAGATGTGGGCGGCGACCTTCATGCCCAGCGAGTGAGCAGTTTCCACTGCGACCTTCATTTCGTCGTTCGTCATGAGCTGCTGGCGCGGATCGTCACCGGTGGAGGCGATGCCGCCGGACGGCATCAGTTTGATGAGATCGGCGCCGCGGCGTCTATGCTCGCGGACGCGAATACGGGCCTGTTCAGGTGTATCAACGATGCCGTACTCCCAACCTGCGTGATACAGGTCTCTATCCACTCCATTACGAGGATCACCGTGGCCCGCCGTGGGACCGAGTGGTTCCAGGGATACCAGCAGGCGCGGCCCCGGGACTTTGCCGGCCTCGATGGCGTTGCGAAGTGCGACAGACTCGTCTCCGCCACCAACATCACGGGCGCTCGTGAACCCCTGTTGCAGCATCTGGCGGACAAACACCTGGGCATCGAATGCGCGGTCGATATCCGAGTGTGTCACCCAGTATTCCGTGCTGTTCGTGCGACTCGGAAGCATGGCAGCGACGTGTACGTGGCAGTCGATGAAGCCCGGCAGGACCGTGGCGCCGGACAGATCAATCACTTGTGCGCCAGCCGGCGACTTGAAACCGTCCTCGACCGCGGTGATCTTGTCGTCGTGAATGCTGATCGAAACCTTCTGCCGCGCAGCCGTGCCAGTGCCGTCTATGAGGGAGCCTGCGTGGATGACGATGTCCGCCGAGAATGAGGTCCCGGCTGCGCAGGCCAGACCTAAGGCTGCTGCAAACCGTGCTGCGAGGGAGTAGTTCAACTGGAGTGCCGGAGTGGAATGGGGGCGGTGAGTATAGCTGCGATTGTCGATGTCCATGCGGCGCATGAGTTTCATGCCATGCTCCGCATGCTTTAATGTCCGTGTTTTCGGCTGAGCTTCCGCGCATGATGGGTCCACTGCTGACGTCCAAACTTCACGAAAGCCTGCGGGCGGCTGTACGGGACGGCGTGGGTCTCATCCACTGCTCGCTGGACCTGGAACGAACGACGACGAGCGTTGAGGTGAGTCCGGACCACTGGACCTGGAAGGGGCAGCATTATCCCTTCCTCGCCGCTTGCAAGGAGCGGACGATCTACTACTGGGCCGGGGATGCCTTTCAGCCGGCCGCGCGCTACACCAACTCTCTGATCAAATTGGTGCCGACCGATTGGGGACCGCCCACATTCGAGATCGATGGCATCAAGATGCTGCCCACCGCCCAGGTCTCACCCTTTGCGGATGCCGGGCGCAAGGTTGGATTCATCCGGCCGCGCGGCAAGGTGATCCTGGATACCTGCGGCGGTTTGGGCTATTTCGCCTCTTGGTGCGTGCAGGGACAGGCGGCTCAGGTCCATTCCTACGAAAAGAGTCCCGACGTCATCTGGTTGCGCGGGCTCAATCCGTGGTCGCCCGAAGCGGGCGGCGGGTTGACATTGGTGAATGAGGATGTGAGCCAGGTGATCGGCGGTCTCCCGGACCAGCGCTTCGATGCGGTGCTGCATGACCCGCCGCGGTTCGCAATTGCGGGCGAGCTGTATTCGCAAGCGTTTTACGACCAGATCGCCCGGGTACTGAAGCCACGCGGGCTTTTGTTTCACTACACCGGGACACCGAACAAACTGACGAGCGGACGAGATGTCCCCAATGAGGTGGCGAATCGGCTGCGGGCTGCAGGGTTTTCCACAGAGTTGCGGGGGGACGGGGTGCTTGCGGTTCGCAAGCGCTAGAACACTTCGTCGCCTGTGGGTTCGTAGTGGGGTATGGCGTTCATTTGGTGACGTAGCGTCGATAGCGCGAGATACATACGCTTGCGGGCGCGGCTCTGGTTGCCGAGAGGGCGATGCTCCGGCATGCAATGCCACGGGTTGTACGACAGCCGCTTCTCGAAGTTGATCTGCGCCGGCGAATCGAACTTCTGGCGGGGAATACGCAGCGTGGCGACCGACACACGCGGCGACAGTTTTTCGGGCCACAGCACTGCCGCGTTCTCGATGGGCATCAGGAATGGATCGGTCTGCAGCTGGATCCGGAAGTCCAGCTCGACGTCACCGCCGTTCAGGGCCTTCACCATGGCCTCGCGCAGATAGTTGTCCGGTGGACGCAGCGGCAGACGTGGAACAGGCGTTCGCAGGGTGCTCTTGGGCCATACAGAGTATTGCATCGCCTGGCCCTCGCCGAGCAGGTACGGTACGCAACTGAAGTAGGGCGCTTCGAACGGACTGGTCTGGGTCTTCACCCACAGACCCTGCATGATGAAGTCGAGTACGTGGGGCCGGTGCAGGTTGAGGAAGTAGAAGATCGAGGCATTCTTCAGGCTCTCCACCTGCAACTGCGCGTTCGCGCGCACGTCGGGAGTCACGAAGGTCGGAGTCGATACCCCGAAGAAATCCTGGGTGAATTTCTCTTCGTCCATGAGTTTGGGCCCGGGCACACCGAGCAGTTTGATGCTGATGCTCATGAACCCGACATCATCGATATCGGGGGTGACATAGGGGCCCGGCCCGGAGAAGCGCACCCAGGCGCGGTAGGTCTGCGGCTTGGCAAACACTCCGTGTCGAAACCGGTCCGGCAGGTTCTCATGGACGATGAATTCCGCGCGGACGATGCCGTGGGTCTTGGTGTTGCCACCCCGCTCGAAGCCGCCTGGTTTCCATAAGCCCCGCATCTGCTTTTCAAATGTGGAGATGATGGAGTCGACGAATTCCTCCTCTGCCGGCAGTGGCTTTTCCTGCGCGAGCGCCAGGCCCTCGTCCGTCCGCTGCCAGTTGATCAGGGCCGTTGCCAGGCGCGCCACCGGATCGCGCAGCAGGGCGTCGAAGGGTGGCCGCACGACCCGGTCAAAGCGACGTTCCAATTGCAACAGTCTGAACGTCGTGTCGGACAGCAGGTTGAGAAAGGTTGACCCGGTATTTGCGGGCGGAACGGGACGGGGCGTGTTTGAGTCCATCATGCGCTCCTCCTGCGCGGGCGCTGCCCGCTCGCCATCGCTCCAGGGTGTCCCTTGCGGGTCACCCGTGCGACGCATGCTTCGCACCGTGGCCAGGAAGCGCAGGGCGCGGATTCCCGGCAGAAAGAAGTACGCGCCGCCCGATACCGTTACAAACTGGGGCAGGCCTTCGAGGCGCTGCGTCGGGCCCTCTGCCTGCGGCATGGAGAAATAGTCGCAGCGTGCTCCAGCGGACCCCGGCAGGCGGTTGCCCAGCAGAGGATCACTCTCTACATGCAGGCCGTTGAACTTGGTGCTCATGACCCAGGCGCCCTGGACGAATTCGAACTGACGCTGGATGTTGGCGTTCAGGCAGATGAAGTGAAGCCCCGCCTGCGCAGCCGGTGCACTCAACGCCTCGGCCGGTGTCAGCCGCACCCCGTACTCCCGACCCCTGCGCAACAGGCGATGGAATCGCGTGGAGGCGGCCAAGTCCAGTGCCCGCGCTGAGGAGTTGAATCCAAGCGTCCTTATGAGCTGCGATACCACACCGATCCTGCCCGGCGGGAGGTCCGCATTCCTCGGGTTGGCTCGCCTGATGTGCGCGCCGATCGGACACCGATGACCTTCAGGGTCGGCTTCGAATGTGAAGTCATTGTCCGGGGCCGTGCGCGTGCTCGTGGCCGCGCTGGCGTCCGTGGCCGGCCCAACGTTCGCAGGTGGACCCAGAGCGCCATCCGCTCCCAACACAACAGGATCGCCATCCAACGTCCGGCCAACCATCAGTGAGGCCAGGCGTTCACGCTCGGCGACGACCCCGCGCGCACGCTTGTCGATTGCTTCCCAGAATCCCCGCACGTCCTGCCGCAACTGACGGATCACGAGATAGGTGCCGTTGCGTCCCAAGTCCACGTTGTCGGGGCTCTCTTCGGCACGGGGCAGCGAGCCACCCGGGTCGCGCCCCGCATCCAATAACGGGCGAGGTGTATAGAGGCCGTATTCGTTCGGATATCCCAGGATGAATTCGCCGAGGCAACTCGAGTTGCGATAGCTGAGTTGCTGCTGGTCGGCGGCGGGAATCATCCGCTGCCAGTCGAGCTCGGGCTGAGAGAGCCCGTCCGCGAACCCGAAAGGCTCAACGCCGCCCATGTTGGCTGTTGGCAGACGATACAGCACCTCGAAGCCTGCGATGCACTGCGCCTCGATGCCTTGCTGGAAAGCCTCGAGGTGTCCGGGCAGCGCGTAGAGCAGCACAGCGACGTGTGGAATGCGATTGCCGCTGCCCCAGTCCCAGCGGTTGGGCGCATTCTCACCCACGTCTCCCAAGCGGTGTGTCCGGGTCGGATCTGCGGCCATCCCTTCGAGAAACTCTTCAGAGAAGCCCCTCACCACCTCTGCATCGACACCGAGCGCCTGCATCCCCGCGCTGCTCAAGGCAACCTGCAACACTGTCTTTGGTAGCGGATCCAGTGACACTGAGCTCGTCACCTGAACATGCCCCAGCCACTGACGCGCTGAGGCCGCGTCTTTCACCTGCAGCAGTAGAAACACCGCCTCGGTGTGATGTTTGAAACCGAAGCGCAGCAGCCCCTGGATGTCATCCAACTCGATCCCGGCTCCCGTATCGGTATGTGCGCTCACAGCAGTTTGAGCCAGGCAAGGGCTTCCGTGTCGCTCAAGTCCCGCTCCAGACCCTGACGAATGCGCGCGTTGCGCTCGAGATCCGTGAGCGTGAGGCCCGGGTACGCCTTGTACCAGACTTGGGTGGGTAGTTGATGCCGCCTCTGGAAGTACTTGAAATGATGTTCGCGGCGGGCGCCGCGCAGCAGCAGCCAATCGGTGTGCGGCCAGCCAACACCGCTGCTGAAAGCCACGTTCAGGCCCCACGCAGCCTTGTTGATGAAATCGTCCATGTAGGCCTGATGCCCACCGTCGTAGTTGCTCGTGAACAGCACCCGGCGCTTGTTGTCAACGAATACCCAGCGCGCAAAATGAATCGTCTGCACGCGGGCGAGGTAGCCGCGCGTAAATATGTGGCGGGCCGTGAATTGAATGACAGCCAGGACGAGCGTAATGAGGGCACGGCGGAACGTACCCGGCTTCGCCGAGCCGAACGCCGTGTATTGGTTCGTAACATCGTGGTCTTCGAGACTCTGCAGTTCCACGAGCAGGGCGGAATCCGGGCGAGGACAGATTTCCGGATCCTGCGTCTCGCGCCGGCGAAGCTGCAATAGCAACAGCGGCGATAGAACTATCAGGAACGGCAGCGCGATCAACGACAGGAGCAGGCCCACCAGCAGGTTGGTCCATTTCGCCACGAGCCAATCCAGGGGTGTTGGACTGGGGGGCGCCAGTGACAGCCGGCCCGCATCAATCTCGTTTCTGACGAAGTTGACCATCGCTCGCCAGCGTTCCCGCGCCTCGGCGGCCGATGCCACGGCAGTCCGGTCCAAGCGGGCGGAAAGCACCTGTTGCAGGGCGCTCTCCTGGTTGATCTGCAGGGCGGTCCGCCCGACCCAGTTCACGTAGCTGGCGGCAATCGGCAGATCATGCGCCTGCATCCATGCCAACAGATCCCCTCGTGCGTCGAATCCGTCGCAGTGCGCGAAGATCTGCCGCAATCCCGCGCCCGCACGTTGAGCCATATCAGCCAGGCATACGCTGGAGGGTCCGTCACAGTCACCCACAAATGCGAGGTAGTTCGGAAGGTCGGGGCGTGGCACTCCATACGCTTCGATGTCACCCACGGTTGGATCATTCAGGATCACGAAGCGGGCGAAGTGCAGCTGCGTAAATTCGCCAAACGGTACGAGCGGGTTGCGCGGGTCGGCCACTCCGGGCGCCGAATTCATTGTGGCGAGCCGCGCTCGCAGCGCCGGCTCCCCGCGGGCTGCGAGCGGGGCCACCACGGTGAACTGCGACTGCGGCGTCACGGTCAGAACTGCAGGCAGAAGTCGATCAACCGGTCCTTGTTCCAATAGACCTTGCCGAGATAGAAGCCTGGGGAGATGAGACGAATCTCGTCGCGGACGCGCTGCGCGACGAGGGATGTATGGGAATAATCGAGGACGATGCATTCCTTGCCATCCAGCCAACTGGCGTCCTTGTAGACCTTGGCGATGATGGCCTCGAGGCCAAAGGCCAGAATCCTGTTTTTCAGCGACCCGTTGGCGGCGTCGAACACTTTCCCCTGCCAGCCGAAGTGATTGATGATCTGCGCAATGGGCGCGCAGTACCGCGTGCCTGGTGCGATGATGGCTGTGCCATTGGCAGAGCCGTTGGGAATGTCACCCGCCGGGCTCGCGCGGAACAGGTCATCGAGCTGCTCCTGCGACATGGCCAGTAGTTGGTCTGAGTCGTATGCCATAGTCATTCTCCTTTTTGTCTACCCTTACTCTTCGTGTCGTGCCGCGCGCAGAAGCGTCTCGGCCGCTTTTTCGGCGATCATGTACACCGCGCTCACCAGGAAAAAACCCGGAATGCTTGGGAATATCGAGGCGTCGGCTATGCGCAGCCGGCGCGTTCCATGCACCCGGAAGTTGCTATCGACCACGCCCCCATGCTCCGCCGGCCCAATCGGACATGAGCAGGACGCGTGATGGCCCCAGGCGTTATTGCGAACATAGTCCGCGAGGGCCTCGGCGGACTGAACGTGCGGCCCGGGCGCACACTCTTCAGCAATGAGCCCGCAGTCGAGCAGCGGCTGAGCCAATTCGCGCACGAACTGGATGGCTTTGACCATGGCCGCAAGATCACGCCCGGCGCGATCGTCGCCTTCCTCGAAGTAGCGGAAATTGACATGGGGTGGATCCCGCGGGTCGTTGGTGTGCAAAGTGACCGAGCCGGCGCGGTTGTGGGTATGAGCTTTCAACACTGCCCAGGTGAGACGGTCCTGGTAAGTCTGCAGGTAGCGGGAGAAATCCCGAAAGTAGCCTTCGAAGCGCGTGGGCAGCGCCATGCAGAAAATGTCGGGCTCGGGAAGGGACGGGTCCGAGCGGCGCACGAAGGCGAGGGCGGCTCCATTCGAGGCGTACAGGCCCGAGCGCTCCGCGTCCCAGAGTTGCCACAGCGGGTCGCCGCGCTCGAATCGAGCACCCTCGAGAATACTCCAGGGCTGCCGCATGCGGTACGTGACCGCCACTTCATAACGGTCCTGCAGATTGCGCCCCACTCCAGGCAGGTCCACACGTACGGGAATGCCATGCTCGCGCAGGTGCGCAGCGGGACCTACTCCGGACAACATCAACAGTTGCGGCGTGTTGAAGGCGCCGCCGCAAAGGATTACCTCCACACCAGCGCGCACCTCGCGTCGCTCTCCGGCGGCATCACTCGGTGAAGGGTGCGCCCTGTAAAGGTGTTGTCCCTTCAGGTACTCGACTCCGCAAGCGGCGCCGTTCGAGTCGAACAGAACACGGGTCGCCAGAGCATCCAGCTCGATGTGCAGCGAATCCGGATGATCCTTGGCTACCTGCAGAACGCGCTCGCGTGCGCCGATGCGTTGATGCCCCGCGGTTGACAGTGGTGTGTAGCAGAGCCCCTCGAAACTGCGCGCCCTCCAGGGTCGGGCATTCGGATCTGCGACACTGTGCAGCCAGCGGAATATCCTGGCCCAGGGATGTTTCAACCGGCGCGCGAATCCGATCGCGGTTGTGCCGATCGTCTGCACCAGCGCTGCATCGCCGAGAGCCTCCAGCTCCTTCGGCCGTTCCGTATGCAGCCATCCATCCCAGCCATGTCCGGTAGGATCCAGTCCGAGGCGCCGCAAGGCGCGCCACAGTGGCCGGTGATGGCAGGCCTCCAGGCGACGGGCGTGGCGGCGCATACGCCGCGCACTCCAGGAGTCATCGCCCGTCAGTTGGCGGATGTGGTTCCAGTCGGAGTCATGCGCAAGCATGAAGATCATTGCATTGTGGGCCGTGCAGCCCCCCAGGGTGGCCGCTCGCGGATACAACACGCCACCGCGCCGCGCGTCATATTTGAAATCGCGCTCCTGGAGTGCCTCGTTGGAATAATGACGCACGTCGAAGTCCCATCGCAGGTGCGGATTCTCACAGGAGAAGGCATGGAACCCCGGCACCGAATAGTCATCCGGCAGCCGCGGCGCCTGCATGGCGAGGCAGTCCGCGCCGGCTTCCAACAGGAACACGCGCCGGCCCGATTCGGCCAGCCGCGCCGCGAGGGTGCCGCCGCCGGCTCCGGAGCCGACGATGACGTAGTCCCAGCGAGACTCCCCGGCTGAGTTCATACGTTGTGATCAGAACGTCTTCAAAAATGAGATCAGGGCGTGCTTGTCCGCATCGCTCAACTCGGGCTCCTTGCCGAAGGACTGCTCGTCCGCGGTGAGCCCTTGCTGGTCATTGAACTGCGCCGTGCCGAAGTAGTGGCCGCGATTGACGACCAGGTCGGGACACTTGCTCAGCTTCAGCATCGGGCCCGCAAGGTTGGAAAACCTGTTCGCCAGCTCATCGTCGGTTGAGCCCGCGGAGCTCAGAAGATCTGCCTGCAATTTCAGCAGCACCTTGCTGATATCACGCAGGTGCGCAGCCTGGACGGCCGGATCGTCGCTCTCGGCACGCAACCGCAGATTCGCCAGCAGTCCCACCGGCATGCCCTTGGGGATTGGACCGATCGCTATGTCGCCACTCGCGCTGACGAAGCGCGGCAGCCACCAATGCGCACTTTGCTGCAAAGGCCGCAGTGGCTCCGGTACGAAACCAACTGGAATGGTGAGCTGGCTGCGCTGGGTAGTCCGGTCAATGACGCCCGGGACCTTGCCGGCGAGCAGCGAATCCTGGTCACGCTTTTCCGGCCAGAGCATCTGCTCGATGGACGCATCGAATACCCTCATTCGCGTCGTGACGGACGGGTCCGAGTCGAACGGCCCCACGCTGTTGTTGAGCAGGAACGGCGCAGTCGACCAGAGGCTGATCAGGGAGGGAACTCGAGTGTAGCCGCGGCCGCCGGCAGGCATTTCGTATGGAACGCGGTCCCCGGTGAATGGATCGTACAAGGTGACCGTGCCGACGGAGGGCAGTTGCTTGTAGGAATGCGACGAGAAATTATCCCAGATGTTGCCCCCCAATGCGTTGGTCGCGAGGGGGCTGCAGACGTTCGTACGCAGCAGGGTCACCGGAATGCGCGCTTCGGTGGACAGGTAGTTTCCTTCGAGGAAGTCGGGGGCGGCCACGATCGCGCGCATCTGCTTCTTGTAGTCGTCAGATTGGGTCCAGGTCCAGTAGCGCTTGAAGCATTCGAGATAGAGCGTTCCAGCGCACCGATCGGCGTCCAGGTTCAGATCCGGCGGAGGCACGGGGGCCTTGCTCGAATGGCAGCGGGCGCACGTGTCTGCAAACACTTCCTTGCCGTGCGCCAGGTTGCGCGCATCGGTATCCAGGTACTGCACGCCACCGGGAGCATCCTTCAATCGGTCCGGCTGGGCCGCCTTGAGGAAGAACAGCGCTGTGTTCGGCGTGCCGGCTTCCGTTGCCTGCCAGTAGGAGGAGTTCTTTTCCGCGACCGCAATTTCTATCGGCGTGATGGTCTTGCCGCCCACCACCGGGTTGAAATGGGTCAGCCACTCTTCGCTGAACAGGCCGATGTTCAGGTAGACGCGATTCAGGGCTCCGAGCAGCCCGACAGAGTCCGCGCCATCCTTCAGAACATGCGGCGTGCGCGTAATCCCGTCCTCCTTCGAGTAGAACTCCGTCAGCGGGCCCGTGCTCACGAAGTCGTTGAACTGCTTGTTGTGAAGCTCGCCGCCGGCGAGCTTCTCGTGCCACAGCCGCTTGGCCAGGCCCATCCGGGACACGAAGTCATACACGGCATTCATGGTGCGCGGGTTGTTGATGTTGTCCGTTGAGATCAGCGACGTGTCCATCGAGCCTGGCCGGTACGTCTTCACCAGCTGGTACATGAAGTTCTTCCGGCCTTCGGGCTGGTTCGAATCGAAGATGAACAGGCGATCCACCCACATGTATTGAGCCCCGACCGATGAGCTCAGGTTGGCAAAGGCGGGCGCTTCCGGGTCCGCGGGCGGTTTGCCGGGACTCGGGCCCACGTGGCAGAAGCCGCAGGACATGCCGACACGATAGGGCCTGACCAGGTCCGCACGGTTGTAGTAGGACGGATCGCTGTAGTAGCGCTCCGGATCCCATGCCTTCGCAGCCTGGGCGTCGAAGTCGGGGTTCGGGAACAGGCGCAGGCCCATGATGCCGGTTGCGTAACCGTAGTACGAGCCAACCGGCTGGACCGTGCCGTCGCCGAGCGGCTTGCCGCGCGCGCCGATTGCAACACCCGGATAGCGGCTTTCGTCCTCGAAGGGATCGGCCGGGCAATCCTTGGAGCGCACATCGAGCCACAACCCGTGCCGGTTGCGTTGCGGGCCGGTCGGATTCTCGAAGCAGGGCTCGTTGACCAGTCCCAGGTAGGACCAGCGGTTGGCGCGTGAATACCCGAGGCTCGGATGCGAGCTGATGGCCTTCAGCAGGTCGAAGGCGCCGAAGGTGTATTGCGTCATCTGGTTCCAGAAACGGTCGTTGCCGCCGGTCCAGACCAACCACATGTTGCGGCCCTTGATCTGCTCCGGCGTCAGCGCGACTCCGCCGTCCATGTCGTGGAAGTAATCGTCCGCGGCGTGCGGAAACGATGCCGCGCTCCTGCCTGCCGTGCGCGCCTCGTCGAGGACATTACCCGACTGCGGCTGTCTGCTGCAGGATGACAGCAGGGCGCAGGTGAGCACAGTCAGCAATGTTGATATGAGTGTCGCAGCCGTCGTGCGGTGTTGACTGTTCATTGGTATTCTCCGCCGCATCCCCTTGGGTTCGCGCCCTCTGGTATAACAATCTTCACAATGATGCGCAACGTGCGATAAATGCTCGACTCGCAACAGGGTGAGGCAATGGCCGGGTTGGGGGGCTTCTGAAGATTTCGACGTAGCACTGCGGGTGCAGCTGCGGCAGATCCTTTCGGAGCTCGCGCTGACGGCAGGTGCGCGCGCAACCATTGCGGTAATCGATGAGTGCGAGACTGATCTTGCTGCGTTGTGCCTGTCCGCAAGGGGGTCTGCGCAGCGCAATATTTGCCCGGGCCTGGGAGCTTGTCGGACTTGCGACGCATGAGCCTAGCCGATGCGACCACCGACGATGGTCTGTGGATACCTGTCCGCCGGCGGCCACTTCGAGAGCCTTGGGAATATTTCTTGCGAACACCACCCCGCAGGTTTGGTCGGAAAGGCCAACGGATCGAAGGGGACAATGTTGGTCTGCGCGAAATATGGATGTGGATGGCTCGCCGCAGCCGCACTGGTAATACTCGCCTGTTCGCCGCACGTCGCTTGGGCGCAAGCGGTCGAAGCCGCACTGCGCGGTAGAGCGGCGCCGAACTCGGAAATCACCGTTCGAAACACCGCGACGGGGCTCACGCGCCGCACCCGAGCCGCCGCCGACGGCTCATACGGCATCGTTGGATTGCCGCCCGGTCCCTATCACGTGGCTGCGGGGCCTGGCACCGAGACCAACGTCACGCTGCCGGTTGCCTCGACTATCACGCTGGACCTGCAGCCGCAGGCGCCGGCTGAAGGGCTTGCAACAGTTACCATCAAGACCACCCGTCCGACCGAGGTGAAGACCTCCGAAATCGCGACGATCGTGCCCCAGGTTCAGATCGAGACTATCCCGCAGATCACCCGTAACTTCCTGGAGTTCGCCGATACCGTGCCCGGCATGGTGTTCACTGTCGATAAGAATGGCAACACATCACTGCGCGGCGGGGCGCAGAACGACAGCGCGGTGAACGTGTTCATCGACGGTGTGGGTCAGAAGAACTACGTCAAGGAAGGTGGGGTGGCAGGGCAGTTCTTCACGCAGGGCAATCCCTTCCCACAGCTCGCCATCGGCGAATACAAGGTCATCACCTCCAACTACAAAGCCGAGTATGACCAGATCAGCAGCGCTGCGGTGACCGCTGAAACCAAGTCCGGCACCAACGAGTTTCACGGCGAGACCTTTGGCGCCTTTACGGGACAGAACTTCCGGGCCGAAACGCCTGCCGAGGCGCATGCAGGCCAGAAGACTGCGACCAGTGACAAGGAGTTCGGCGCGGCCTTCGGCGGTCCCATCATCAAGGACGTGCTGCATTTCTTCGTCACCTACGAGGGCAAGCGGTTGAGACACGCACTACCCAGGTGTTGGTGTCGATCGATAAGCCGTATACCGACGAGTCGCGGTGGGGCATGACGTTCGCCTATACGTTCACCGACGCGAAACAGAATCGCGACATCATCGAGCACTACGCGCTGGATGAGCCGACCATCGCACAATATCCCTTCATCGCCTCGAACGCGGCCGCCAAGCATCGTTTCGTAACTTCGGGCACGATTCGCGGGCCGTGGCAGACGACCCTCGGCGCCAAGTGGGTCCTCGCAACACCCATTCCGCACAATGATCTCGGCTGCTATCTGCCCGACGGCCAGGTGTTCGCCACGGGCAGCAGATGCACTCCGATAGCGGCACGGCCGCCGGACACGTTCGGCTTGCGCGACCTGGATCTGCAGGTGACCAAGAATGTCGATCTCGGCAACGCGGCCGCACTGTATGTGCGGCTGGATCTGCTGAACGTATTCAACAATACGAACTATGCCGACTACGTCACGAATTACGGCACTACCGGGGTGCCGCCTCCCAATCCGGTGACCTTCAACCAGATCGGCAACATCCTGGCCACGCCGCGCACTCTCAAGCTGCAGGCGGGCGTGAGGTTCTGAGGGCCGGCGTGAGCGCCTCGAGGCGGATCCGCCGCCGGCGCGCGTCGGGAGCAGCCTACCTGCGGGTAGGAAGAGGGGTGACACCGCGCTCGAAGCGCTGTGCATGGAAGATCGGCCGCAACGCCAGTGTCAGTTTCGTCATCCCATCCACGTACTGTGCGCCCTGCAGGCGAAAACCGGTGCGTGTGCGGATGTTACGCCACGCCCGCCCGAATCCCTCAGTGTTACAACAATGTGTTATTCCGGATGGCGGCACCCTGGGCCACCAGCTCGGGTGCGCAAATCCGTGCCGGGTCAGATCGAAAGCCATTCCCGAAATGTTGAATATCATTTCGATCTCTTCCCGGTCCGGCACGTCCTGGAGGGCCCGCAGCGGCAGGAACGTCAACCTGACCTGGTTGAACCGGATCCCGCTGTAGTATGCCGCCAGCGCCTGACATTCTTTGTCGGCATGGCGGAAGATCAGCAGCCTGCAGCCATCGTCGTATTGGTACGCTTCGCTCATGTCGGTATTCTTCAAGAATGGATCTTAAGCCTGATGTGACTGTTTGAGCCGGCAATGCCGCACCCTCATTGTGTCGCAAAGCCGCAGCCAAGGAATCGAGCCGCTTGCCAATACACTCTGGTGAATTTCACTAGCTGCGCCGCAGAACACGTGTTGACGTTGCCGCGGCCGCGGCGCGTGTGTCACCTTAGAGATCTCCAGCGGCCCGAAACGTGCTGCTATGATCCGCCGCGACAGGTTCGCGCCGAATCGGCCGCAGTGCACGGATAATATGGGAAGTTGCAGTGCCTACCGCATCGCACAAGGTCCTGCCGATGTGTTGCGGCGCGTTCTTTCGCACGCCGCAGGCGTTTACCGCGCTCAAAGCATGGGTTGTGGAGGAGTTGCTGGACTGCGCGACGTCCGACAATCCAACAGCGCGGCAATATTTACCGCCGGCTCACCGGCACGTTGCGCACTGAGGAGGAGTTACAGTCGGTGCACGAAGAGCTCGTGAGATCGCCAGATAGCCTCCAGTCGCTGAATGAGCAGCTGAGCGCGATCAACAGTCAGCTCGCAGCGAGGGTGGGCGAGCTGGAAGGCGCGCAGCGCAGCATAGGCGAGCTGCTGGCCGCAACGCACGTTGCCATCGTGTCTCTGGATGCACAATTGCGGCTGGAATGGTTCACCGTCTGTGCCGCAAACCTGCTGAACCTGCGGGACGCGGATCGCGGCCGACCCTGGTGCGCACTGGCGCGTGGGTTCGACGAGCAGCTTGCAATCGATGCCCAGTTGGCCATGGAGACTCGCACGGCGATCGAGAAGACCATAAGGGGCGATCAGAACAGATGCTATCTGCGCAGGGTGCAGGTGTGCCGGGAGGAGGGCGCTCGGGTCGTGGGTGTTGTAGCTACCTTCGTAGATATCAGTGCGCAGGTTGAGTCGGACGCACAGTTGCGCCGTTTCGCTGCGATGCTGCGGGATGCGGCGGACGCCATCGTGGTAACTGACTTCGGTGGAAGCGTCGTCGCATGGAACCGTGGCGCGCAGCGACTCTATGGATACACGCAGGCAGAGGCTCTGAAGTTGAATATCCGCGAGCTCATGACCGGCGAACGGGTCGATTCAACCTTGGAAACCATGCGCCGGGTGGCGCGTGGCGAAACGATGCCGGCCTTCGATACGCAGCGCCGGACCCGCGACGGACGAATCGTGGATGTTTCGGCGACGGTTGCTCTGCTGTTCGATGCGGCGGGTAATCCCGAGTCCCTGGCGGCGACCGAGCGGGACATCACGGCACGCCGGCGTGCGGAAGATGAGACCCGCATGTTGAATATGAGACTCGAGCAGCGCGTGGCCGAGCGCGCCGCGGAATTGCAGCACAGCGAAGAGCAGATCCGCGCCATTCTCGATGCTACGGCCGATGCTGTCGTGACCATCGACATACTCGGCAGAATTGCAACATTCAATCGGGCGGCAGAGCGGATTTTCGGGTACCCGGCGGGCGAAGTGATCGGTGAGAACGTCGCCATGCTCATACCTGCGCAGGAGCGGGTGGGACGCTACGGCTACAAGGCGACTGCTGCTCGCGCGTACGTGGCGCGTCTCGTTGGGGGCAGCCACGAGATCTGTGGACGGCGCAAGGACGGCGCCATCTTCCCGATTCAGCTCAGCATGAATGCGGTCGAAGGCCGCGATCTTTTTGTGGGGGTGGCCCGCGATATGACGGAGCACAAGGCGCTGCAGAAGGAAATCATCGACGTGGCGATGTTGGAGCAGCGGCGTATCGGCCAGGAGTTGCACGACGGTACGCAGCAGGAGCTCACCGGGCTCGGATTGCTGGCGCTCAATCTCGCTGAGTCGCTGGCTCGCAGCGGCTCAACCACTGCGAGCCAGGTAGCCGCCCGCGTTGCAAGGGGCATCGAGCAATGCAATCAACGGGTACGCTCGCTGGCACGCGGCATGGTACCCGTGCCGGTGGACCGTGAGGGGCTGATGAGTGCGCTCGCGGAGTTGGCCAGGCAGACCACGGAAATACACGGCTTGCCTTGCGGGTTCGAGTGTCCGTCGCGTGTCGAGATCGATAATGACAACGAAGCGACGCATTTGTATCGGATCGCGCAGGAGGCAGTGAGTAATGCGACGCGGCACGCGAAGGCGAGCGCCATCTGGATCCGGCTGGAGCAGGTGGAGGGTGGGTTGATTCTGGAGGTACAGGACAATGGGATCGGTCTGCGGGCGGGCGGCGTTTCCGGCAAGGGTGTCGGCTTGCGGCTGATGGAGCACCGCTGCGCCATGATTGGTGGCCACTTCGCAATCGAATCGAGGTCCGACGGAGGAACTTGCATAGCTTGCTCAGTATCACGAGCCCAGGACAGTTGAGGTGGTATGGAGCCCAGACCGGCAGGATCCGGACGTGTGACCGTCGCAATCGTGGATGACCATCCACTGGTGCGCGAGGGGCTCGCTGCCCGGATTTCCGCACAGCCGGACATGGAGGTGTGCGGCGAGGCTGCCGACATCGAGTCGGCTTTGGAACTGATCGTGACCAAGCGGCCGTCGCTGGCCATAGTGGACATCGCACTGAGGAACGGACACGGCATCGACCTGATCAAGAGAATTGTTGCCGCCGGGGTGAGCACCCGGATGCTGGTGGTCAGCGCCTACGACGAATCCCTCTTTGCCGAGCGTGCCCTGCGTGCGGGTGCTCTTGGCTATATCAACAAACAGGAGCTCCAGGGTCAGGTAGTGGAAGCGCTTCGCACGGTGCTTCGGGGCGAGCGCTATCTGAGCGCTGTCATGGCCCAACGCCTCATCGCGCAAGCGATCGGCAGCAAGGTAGCGCACGGGGGGGCCGAAACACTGACGGACCGTGAGCTGCAGATTTTCCAGTTGATCGGCCGAGGCAAGAGCACTCGCGAGATCGCTCAAGAGTTGAGCATCAGTGTGCACACGATCGACTCCCATCGGGAGCACATTCGAGCGAAGCTCGATCTACATAGCGGAACGGAGCTCATCCAACGCGCAGTCCAATGGCACATCGAGCACGGCTGAATCGCCTGCAATGGGTAGTAACACCCGTCATCTTGCGGGGGGCGGCACAATGGTGCATCGTGTAGGGGATGATGGGGATAAGAGCAAATCGGTTGCGGAGCGGTGGCGCGCGCCATTGGGCGGCTCCATTCGTCCTGGCCATGCTCTGTCTGCGGGCGTTCATTCCCGCAGGTTTCATGCTCGCGCCGGTGGATGGCCAGCTCGCAGTCGTCTTATGTGATACCGACGCGCCGGCCGGGGTCCAGGGTCATGACGCCAACACCCAAGGCCATCACGCCCATGCCCATGCCGCAGGGCATCATCACGCGAAGGCGGATCCAACCTGTCCTTACGCGCAGAGCTCGGGGCCCGCCCCATTGCCTTCACTGCCCCTGCTGGCGGCAGTCCAGGTTGCAACTGCGAGCGCGCCGGCTGTCCAGGTTGCGCAGACTCACTCCCGCTTCGGTCCCACACGCCAGCAGTCCTCGCGCGGGCCTCCACGCCTCGCCTGATCCGCTCCAACGCTGACCGCACCTGACTTGCTCCCGGCCCGTCTTAGGGCCGGGGGGCCCGTCTTAGGGCCGGGGGGCCCGTGTTCGGGCCGGGGGGCCCGTGTTCGGGCCGGAGGCCCGTCTTCGGGCTGCGGGGTGCGACTCTGACGTCCTTTGCGTTTTCAGGTGAGGCCATGAACATTTCAACTGTTGGGCGCCGGCGTGTGGTCACGCCGCTCGCTTGTTGCTGTTTGTTGATTCCGCTGGCTGCGGCGATCCCGCGGATCGCCAACGCGTGTGCCAGCTGTGGCTGCACTCTCAGCTCCGATGCCGCCATGGGCTATTCGGCGAATGCTGGCGTGCGCTTGAGTCTGCAGTACGACTACATCCATCAGGACCAGCTGCGCAGTGGTACGAGCGCTATCTCGGGGGTGCCGGACGGCAACGAGCTCGAGCGGGAAACGCTCAACCGCTACATCACGGCGGGCGTGAGCTACAGTCCCAACTCGGCCTGGAACATCAGCCTGTCCGTGCCGTATGTGGTGCGGACACACTCGACGTTCGGCGAGTTCGATTCAGCCGCGCAGGAGCTGCCGCAGTTGAGCAGCTCGCGCAGCTCGAGCCTGGGCGACATCCGGCTCGTCGGCAGTTACCAGGGATTGCTGCCGACCCACAATCTGGGAGTGCAGGTGGGCGTGAAGCTCCCTACCGGCCACTACGGAACGGCGGTCAACTTCTACGGGGGCCCCAATGCCGGAACACCGCTCGATGCGAGCCTGCAGCCGGGTACGGGCAGCACTGACATCATTGTGGGCGCCTACTATTTCCAGGCCATCAGCCAGGACTTCGATTTCTTTGCCAACGGGCAGTTTCAAAGTGCTCTCAAACACCACATGGACCAGCCCGGCAATGACTTCCGCCCGGGAAACGCGACTACCGTGAGCTTCGGCCTGCGCTACGTGACATATCCGCGGCTCATACCACAGCTACAGGTGAATCTGCTGCGCAAGTCGCGTGACCAGGGCGCGCTCGCGGACGTCCAGAGCACCGCAGGAAATGTTGCGTACATCAGCCCGGGGCTGAGTGCCAAGGTGGTGTCCAACCTGCACGTGTATGGATTCGTACAGGTACCCATCTACAGCAATCTTTATGGCTACCAGCTATTTCCCCGCTATACGGTCAGTGCGGGCATGAGTTACGACTTCTAGAGGCTAGCGGTGGAATCCCTGCGGGGTCAGCCTGAGGTCCGTCAGGTGGATGCCCTGTTGCTGCAGCATGGTGGTGACCGCCTGTTGCAGCCCTGCAAGCTGGGCGCGGTCGCCACTTCGCAGGTATTCCTTGTGCGCCAATGAGCTGATGACGACCTGGTAGGCGATCCGTTCAGCCATCTCCTGGCGCTCGCGTGTTGCTCAGGATCGACTGGCTGAGCGCAATGTTCCCGTATCCGCGCCCGAGGCTCGCCGTGAAACTCGGATTCCACTGGGCGAGCGCGGGCGCGCTACTGAGCAGCAACAGGCTGATTGCGATGCACGCTGACCGGGCGGCCATGCCGCATCTTACGTCTTGCTCCCCATGGTTTGCATGCCCTGGCCAATGGACTTGATGGCGTTCGAGAATGCATCCGACAGCATTCCGAACAACTGCGAGTGTGCCTGGAACTGCGACATGACCGTTTGGAACTGCTGCGCGCCCGACCCGCTGCTGTTGCCGGACAGGCTGCTGAGCTGATTGCTCTCGTTGACGAGATTCTGCGCCATGGTGCCGAGTGCCTTGCCCATTGCGCGCGCAATGGCCTCGAGCCAGCTCTCGCCATCGCCACCGCTGCCGCCGCCACCGCTGTCCTGCTGGCCCTTGATACCAAGAGCGATCGTCATGCGGGTCATGGAGTCAGTCACATTCTGCGAGGCCGGTGCGAGGTTGCCGTTGCGGAACGAAGCGTCGAGCACTGCCTTGGCGGCTGGTGAGTCCCCGGTCGGGAAGCCGCTTGCGTCGGCGAAGCTGGCGGTGAAAGTGTTCATAGCCGCATCGCGGCTGTTGCCCGTGATACCCAACTGCGTGAGCGAGTTGTCGAAGGAATTCGCGGTAGTCAGGGATAGCGCCTGCTTCCCGGCGGTCAGGGCAAGCGGCAACGTGCCGCCGCTCTCGACCGTGGCTGCGAACTCGATGGCCTGCGGTACCATGTTGATGTTGACGTTGAGCGACATGTCGCGTCTCCTTTGTGCGGGCGTTCGCCCACTAACCGTCGATCCAGGGTGTCGGATGCTCTGGTCGAGCATCTCCGATGGCTCCATCCAAGTCAGCCCGTGCGTACCCTAGCTAGGGTTCTCCCGAGTACGCAGTGGCCTGTGCCGCAGCCGATGCGACCTGGTCGATCGGCAGTCCCCGTTTCCAGGAGTCGGCCAATGCGGCCAGGCGCTGGCGCGTCTGGCGGGTGAACGCACCCTCGATGCCGGACAGGTCGGCTTCGATCTTCAGCGGATACAACTGTCGGGCGGCATTGCTGCTGTTGAACAGCTCCACGAGCCTTGCCACGCAGTTCTGGTATGTGGGCTCCGTGAGGTAAGGCCGATGGGTCCGCTGGCAAAACCAGACGGTGAGGTAGGCCAGTGGATCCAGCTGCCTCCGAGGCGCGATTCCCATCGAGTTGCCCGGCAGCATCCCCGAGTGAAGTGGCTGTTGTGCCGCCCAGAACCGCGTTGCTCCCCAGGACGTGAGCACTCCGCTGGGCACATCTCCGCGGCGCAACCCCAACGCAATGGCTTCCGACAGGCGCTGCTTGCCGATGTCGCTGCCGCTTTCGCCGACGATGAGCAGAAGTTTCAAAAAGCCCGGGTAGCCGTGGTCGCCGAATCTTCGGCACAGCAACTTCAGGACCGCGAGGCAGCGCTCTTCATCGGCCGTGAGATCGAGGAACTCGCCCAATCGCGCGGCGGATTCGCGCCACGGCTGTGCGAGGTGTGACTCAATGAGCACCGGCTAACGCAGCGGGCTGAATATATGGTCGGCCCAGTGTTGCACCGTTGCATCCGCGTTCGGTAGTGCCGGAAAGTCCACGGTCCGCAATTGGCCCGGCGGGCGGCCACTCCAGATGTCCAGGACCAACAGGTCCTCCGCGGTGTCACGTGGCTGTTGAATCGCCCCGTTTGCCGCCGGCGGGGTGGCCACGGGGGCCTGTTCCGATGCGCGGGCAGGCACGCCTGCGTCGCGCAACCAGGTATCCAGCGCGGAAACACCTGAGGAATCCGGGACGACCTTCATCGGGGGATGATAGCGCGCAGCTGGGCAGACGGTCAGTTAGGGAAAACCCGAGGGCGGGGCGAATACAGCCGCGGCCTATACTCGCCCATGGCAAAGGAGCAGGGCGCCGAACAGACCGAGAAGCCGACCCAGAAGCGGCTGAATGATGCCCGGCGGGACGGTGACGTTCCCAAAAGCAAGGAAGTGACCAGCACGATGCTGGTGTTATGTTGGCTCGTCATGGCCTGGCTGGGGCTGCCCCTCATATCGCGGCAAGTCAGCGGGCTGATGCAACGCAGCCTGGAGGCTGTCAGCCGGGCCGGCGCAGAGCCGCCGGCGGCGCTTCTCATGGAGGCGTTCTGGACCGTCCTCGCAGTCGTGGTGCCGCTGCTGCTGGCAGCCGCGGCCATTGGCCTGCTGACCGAGTTTCTGCAAGTCGGCGGCGTGTTCGCGCCCAAACGCCTGTTGCCAAAGAGCGAGCGCCTGAATCCAGTAGAGGGACTCGGCCGGATGTTCTCGCAGGAGAACCTGGTCGAGGTGCTGAAGTCGGTGCTCAAGACGGCAGCGCTCCTCGGGATCTTCACCCTCGTGTTGCTGCGGGTACTGCCGGAAATACTTCGCCTGCCGATCTGGAATGTGCATGACATCGCCACGGCCCACTGGCATGTTTTCATGTGGGTGGGTATCTGGACGGTGTGTGTCTTTGCGCTGATCGCCGTCATCGATGCGGCCTACCAGCGCTTTGCCTTCACGAAACGAATGCGCATGAGCCGGCGGGATATTCGCCGCGAGCTGCGTGACACCGAAGGGGACCCCTTCGTCAAGAACCGGCGGCGCCAGCTGCACCAGGAGTGGGCGCAACAGAACATGCTGGCGGCGGTGCGCAGATCGAGTGCTGTCGTGGTGAACCCGGAGCACATTGCGGTGGCCATTCTGTACGAGCCGGGTACGACGGAGTTGCCGGTTGTGTGTGCGAAAGGCGAGGACTACGAGGCGCAACTGATTCGCGAGGCGGCGGAGCAGGCGGGGGTGCCGATCATGCGCAATGTGGAGCTTGCGCGGGGGCTGCACGAGAATGTGGGACTGGATGAGTATATACGGCCGGATTTCTTTCAGGCTGTGGCGGAGTTGTTGCGGTGGGCGGAGACTGTGCGCCGCGGAGGTTAGAGCAGTGGGCGCAGTATGTTCAGGAGTGCGCGGTTGGCGAACAGGTGGCGGGTGATGACCTCCACGAACGTGCCGAGCGACAGGAGCACGATCCAGGTTGCCACCCATGCTTTCAGTGGCATCGTCAGGGCAAAGACGTTCAGCTGCTGCGCGTAGCGGTTCACGAGTCCCAGCGACAGGTCCAGCAGGGACAGCACGACCAGTGCGGGCGCTGCAAGCAGCAGTGCCAATGTCAGCAGGGAAGCGAAGTCGTCGATGACCACAGATTCACCGAGCGGGACCGCGCGCGGCAACATCTCGGGTATGGGCCAGAGCGCGTAGCTCTTCATCAGCAAACCGAGAAACAGTGTGAAGGCTCCGCTGCTCATGAACAGCCAGCCGGCCAACTGAGTGAGCAGCGCGCCGGTGAGAGAGGTCTCGTGGCCCTGCAGCGGGTCCACCGTGGCGGCAAAGTTGCTGCCGACTTTCGTATCGATGAGATTGCCGGCGGCGCTCACCGCCCAGAACACCGAGCTGAACAAAAAACCGAACAGCGCGCCGATGAACAGCTCCTTCACGATCAGGAGCGGCCACAGAACCTGGGCGGCACTGTGATCCGCGGCGTGTGCCGCTACAGCGCCTGCGACGGGGTAAATGATGATCGCAAGACTGACGAAGAAACTGTTGCGAACCAATGAAGGCATGTTTTCGCCGGTGAGCAGCGGCAGCACCAGGAACGCAGCCACGATGCGTGGCAGGCTGAGCGCCAGCGCGCCCGCGGTCGCGCCGATGTGATCGATCGCGTTCAGCGGCTGACACTCATTGGCGCGTCATGAGCGGAAAGCCCAGAAACAGCCGGTCCGCAAAGTGATACAGGCTCGAGCCTATCAGCGCGGCGCTCAGAAACAACGCGAGGCAGACGCTCAGGAATTTCAACGCATAGGAGAAGGTCTGCTCTTGCAGCTGGGTAGCGGCCTGCAGGAAGGCGACCAGCAAGCCCACGACCGAGGCGGCCACGATCGGCGGCGCGGACAGCGCCAGGACCAGCCACAGCGCCTCGCGGATCAATTGAACGATCTGTGCGTGCATGCGCTTGCGGTTATCGGTAAGTGAGAATGAGTCCGTGGACCAGCTTTGCCCAGCCGTCCAGGAAGACAAACAACATGAGCTTGAAAGGCAGCGACACGGTCGTGGGTGACAGCATCATCATGCCCAGCGCCAGCAGTATATTGGCCACGATCAGGTCGATGACCAGGAAGGGCAGGAAGATCAGGAACCCTATCTGGAAAGCGGTCGTCAGCTCGGTCACCGTGAAGGCGGGCACGACGACGATGTAGTCATCGGCGCCTACTTGGGCCGGATCCTTCGGCAGCAGCTGCCGGGCGGTGTGCAGGAAGAAGGCACGCTCGCCATCGCTCGAATGTTTCACCAGGAACGAGCGCAGTGGCTCCTTGCCGGTTGTGATGAGGTCGATCAGTTGCCGCGCGTCGAGCGCTTTCTGCGTTCCGCCTCCCGCGTGTTGCTCGATGGTGCTGTAGCTGTCGAGCAGCACCGGGTACATGATGTAGATGGACAGAATGATGGCCAGCCCGTTGATCACGACATTGGGCGGGACCTGCTGCAGCCCCAGAGCGTTGCGCAACAGACTCAACACCACCACGATCTTGGTGAACGAGGTCACCATCACGGCGACAAACGGCGCCAGCGCAAGGCCGACCACCGTGACGAGGATGACCCCCGGGCTGAGGCTACCGAAGTCCATCGATCTCGAGCGCCAGCAGCTGCACCCCGAGCACCTCTCCCACCGCCACGAGCTCGCCGAGACCCACGCGCGTGCCGTTGGCCCGGATCACCACCCGCAGCTTCTCGAGACTGCCTGCCAGCTCGAAGACGTAACCCGGCTTCAAGGCCGCGAGCTCACCCAGCGGCAATGCGAGATTTCCAAGATCGAAGTCGAGGCTGACCGGGATGTTATCCGCAGCTCCTGTGGCATTTGGGTCCGACATGATCAACTCCGTTGGAGAATTCAGTACACTTGCGCTGACCGTGAGGCGCGTCCCGTCGTAACAGACATTCCAGGTACGCATCTGCTTGTCCCCGTGCGCTCCGACCAGCGTTACCTGCAATTTCCGCCAGCAAGCCGCCCGATTGCCGAGAATCAGGACATCGCCGATTCCGGACGCGGACAACTCGCGCAACGCGAAGGGGATTCCGGGCAATTCCACACGAACTGTCCCGGGTAATTTGAGCCACTCAGGCGCGGTTGCGGCCGTTCGCCGCCAACCGGCGTGGGAGATCAGACGCGCAACCATCGCCAGCGACAAGCCCACGCACCCGGTGGTGGTCCGCCCATCCGCAGTGCTAGCCGAAAAACTCAGAGCGACGTAGGTGTCAGAATGGGGAAGGGGCTCAGCAGTCAGCGCGCGTGGCATCAGGGGCTCACGCAGAACCCGTCCCAACCCCTCGAGCAGGCCACTATGCGCAAGTGCCCAGGCGAGGAGCCGCGAATCGCCAGTGAAATCCCACCAGGCGCGCGCACCCAGGAACTCGCACCAGCCGTCATCGGCAATGCTCATCGAGAGCCAATCGTGCACACCATCGAGGATGGCCGCGGGAGGGGAGATGCTGTGCGCCGGTCCGAAACGCCAGGTTGTTTCCGGGTCGCCATCGAGAACCAGGTACTCGCGATCCCGGAAGAGCTCTCGCAAGGTCGCCGCGACCTCCGGCGCGAGCCGGCGCAGACGCTGGCTGAGCGTCTTGTGTTCCGCGAACTCGAAGAACAATGTCTCGTTAGCGGTAGCCAAGATACACTTTGACGAGGTCCGGCAGGTTGCGCACTCCCAGCTTGGACATGAGACTGGCGCGGTGCAGCTCGACGGTCTTCGTGCTGATGCCCAGGATGTCCGCAATGCTCTTGTTGAATTTGCCTGCGACCACCAGCTCGAGCACCTGGCGCTCTCTGCGAGTCAGTGCCGCGAGCCGCGCGTCGGTGTCTGCCGGGACCGAGCCCATGACTCGCGGCAACTGCGTGGGATCGTCGCCGGCCGCGAGCCGGATTGCCTGGATCAGGATGCGCGCCTCGAAGGGCTTCTCGATGAAATCGGCGGCTCCCCGCCGCATGGCTTCGACAGCCAGCGGAACATCGGCATGGGCTGTAACAAAAATGACTCGAATAGTCTGCTCGCGCCGGCGCAGCTCTTCCAACAGGACCAGGCCGCTCATGTGCGGCATGCGGATGTCGCTCACGACGCATGCCCCCGAAGGCGGCGCCGGCTCACGCTCGAGCTGGGTCAGCAATGCCGCGCCGGAATCGAATCCACGCACTTCGATGAAGGCAGTCTCGAGCAGCAGCGAGGTCGAGCGCCGGAAGGGCTCGTTGTCGTCCACGAGATAGGCGACAGGCGCGGTGCTGCCGGTGGACGAGAGCGTCTGTGTCATGACTCTTCCGCCTGCGGCAGAGTGAATGCAAACACCGAGCCACCGCCTGAATTGCGTTCGAAATACAACTGGCCGCCATGGAATTCGACAATGGAGCGGCAGATCGCAAGGCCTATACCCATGCCCTCCTGCTTGGTGGTAAAGAAGGGCGTGAAGAGTTGTGCCTCATCGCAGGCCGGCACTCCAGAACCGCGGTCGGAAACCCGCACGACGACCCTGGACTCCGCGTCGCCGTGCGCACTGATGGTGAGCGTACGTTGTGTCGGGCGTGTCGTGCGCATCGCCTCAATACCATTCCTGACGAGATTGGTGAGGACCTGCTCGATCATGATGCGGTCGACGAGCACCGGCGGCAGGTTCGACGTGATTTCCACGAGTAGCCGCGCGCGGTGCTTCTGCGCATCCACCTGCTGAAGTTGTACGACGTGATCAATGAGTGATTTCAGGGCCAGGACTTCGCGGCGCGGCTCACGCGTGCGTACGAATTCCCTGATCCGAGCCACCACCGCGCCGGCCTGTTCGGCTTGTTCGAGCGCCAGATCCAGGGCCTGGCGCAGAGGTTGAGGCCTGCCGTCATCGGGCCCCAGCAGAGTACGCGCAGCGGCGAGGCAATTCACGATGGTGGCAAGTGGCTGGTTGATTTCGTGGGCCAGTGTCGTAGTCATTTCGCCGACTGACATTGCGCGCGAGCTGCTCAAGAGCTGCTCCTGCAGGGCGCGTTGCTGGCGCAGCGTCTCCATGCGCTCGGTGAGGTTTTGAGCATTGAGGAGCGTCAAGGGATTGTCCTGATGATTCCTCAACACCGACCACTGGAAGGAATACCAACGGCTGCTGCGGGGGCAGAATACCTCCACCCGCTGAGCTTGCGGGATGTCCTCCAGTGGCGACAAATTGGCGGCGGCCGGCGGGGCCACCGGTTCGAACAGTTGCTCAAAGGCGGCGCGTGAGGTCGGCAACGCGCCGAACTCCCTGCGAAAGGCGTGATTGGCGAGTAGCAGGGCGTCGGTTGAAAGGTCGAACACTGCGCAAGGGGCCGCAAGGCTGTCGCAGACTTTTCTCAGCGCCGTGTCAAAGGCGTTCACATTCGTCCATGTTCTGTGTTACCAACAGTCCTATCCTACTGTACGCCGCGACGCGGTGAGGGGTGAATAGATGAACAGTGTTGCGAGAATCAGCTTCATATTGGTGATGCTTCTGCCGGCCCTGCACGCGCCGTCTGCCTTTGGCAACACGGTGGAAGCGGCCGAGACCGGTACGTTATATCCAACCGTCGTATCACTAGTGCTGGTGTTGGGCGCCGCGGTGGCGGCTACAGTGTTTCTCAGGCGCTGGAAGGGAAGCATCGGCAGGCGCGAAGGGCCGATGCAACTGCGGCATGTAATTGCGTTGGGGCCGCGGGAACGGCTGGCCCTCGTAAAAGTCGGCTCCCGGTTCCTGGTTGTAGGTGTTACAGCAGCCGGTGTCAGTGCAGTGGCAGAATTTACCGATGAGACGCTGGACTTGACCGAGACGGTAGTCCCAATGGATGAGCAGCACGCTCGTGCACCATAGGGTTATTACTAGGTGCGCGTTTCGCAGGCGTAATGTTACGGTCAACCCTACCTCGGGGAGGATATGGTGAAGGGGACGAGAGCATGGAGGATTGGAATGCCGGTGCTGCGCGCCCCGCGTAGCGTCAGCGACATTCTTCTTGCGGCTGGCGTGATGGCCATCGTCGCGCTGATGATCCTGCCCATCCCGTTGGTCGTGATCGATATTCTCGTCGCTGCCAACGTACTGTTTGGAGTCGGCCTGCTGCTGGCC
>Ga0307511_10001240_pt1 | contig 26970 bp, 29 predicted proteins | sample 13_EM_MG_FD_200266 | JGI IMG/M metagenome (GOLD analysis project Ga0307511, IMG submission 200266) | Populus trichocarpa ectomycorrhiza microbial communities from riparian zone in the Pacific Northwest, United States - 13_EM | ecosystem: Host-associated > Plants > Roots > Unclassified | place...
CACAACATCTACATGTGTCTCCCCCGAATGACAGATATTCACCGCTGATGATGTGTTGTAATTCCAACAAATCACTCACGAGTTGCCGTCATTGTGCCACTTTGATACTGGTGAGCGGGATGGTCTGTCATTTATAGGCACACGAACACCCCATCGCGTCCGGCCGAAAAGCGTACAGCCCGATCATGTTTACCCTTCCATTTCCTAAAGGCGTTGTGGACCTCGGAAGGGTCCACAACCGTTACCCGGACCATCAACTGCGACCACATGACTGATCATCTCGAGAAGAGAAGGACAAGTGCGGGGTGCAGTCTATGACTGGTCCGCGTCCCCGTTCCTCATACCTGAGGCGCTGACAATTCCTATCGGCATTTGTCTTAAGAGACATTCCGGTACGATCTCGGTTAGCATTGCCTGGAGAGTTGGGACGAAGCCACAGTCTTGCAAGCTCACGAGCGAGAATCCAGCGGATCCAGGGATGGCCTGAATATCGTTGATTGATCTGTTCCTTCTCCACGCCCAGCTTTCTTGGCCGGCTTCAGCCCCTACCCCACCCACCGCTTACCTAGCTTTTGGGTTTCGAATGTGATTCTGGTGAAACTTCGAGATCATGGTTGTTAGTGCGATTCCCGTGTCCACTGTCGAGTGCCACAAGTGGCTTCCGCCGAGCCACGACGGGCTCTGGGGACACGCACACCTGGAAATCGGGGGTCTTTCTTTGGTGGTAAGGACAGTTTGGTGGAGTTTCTATCGTCGACTGAAAACACCCAGAAAGTTAGCGTCAACCGCCGGCTAACTGGTTGGGTTTGTGGCGCGCATGCCGTATCTGCCGGTGATATCATTTACTAGTGCTAGTGCCTCCGCTAAGCCAGAGCGGCGGGACCGCTTCACAGGTTCATGGCTTTGCTGACGTCTGGGGTTCCCACTTTCATTGAATCAAGAGCTAAGAACATCTGATCGTTTTAACTTTGTATAACGCGTATCAATTGTTGTGGGGGTAGATAAGACGGGCTCTTCCGGTATATGAGCTGGGGGAAATGTTATTGGGGAACGGTTCCTTCCGCCGCAGTCCCCAGGGGGCGGGTAGCGGCATTGCGATCCCGTTTTCACTCGTGACGGCCGCCAAGGTACCTCGGGAGGTGAAATCTGTATCAAGGACCGCTCAGACAATTCACTGCTGGGCTGCGGCTCATTATATTCCAGGGGAAGGGTTACCAATATTGTACTGAAAGAGGATCCCAAGGAACCCGAATCCTGGTTTACCAATGATCCGGGCGGCTGAAATGTACCCTCACTTGGAATTTGGCGGCGGCTGGGCGATGGAGACCGCCTGCCTGTGGCGATGATGGTGGTGGACTTATAGATTTAGCACCCACTCGGCAGGGTCGGGGCCCACTCGTGCCGACGCCGTGAGAAAAGGAGCCGATCTAATTTGTTTTTTTGGACGAAGACCATGCGGTTGCGGCGATCGGCGCTCAGCCGGTGAACAGGAAAGTTCTTCGGATGAGAAACGAACTCGGATGCCACACGGTGCACCGATGGCTACCCACGAGACACTTCCCTTGTACTTATACTACCAACCACCTCACAACCCCCTCCCTCACTTCTTCTCCCGACGCCCGCCAACGACAGCGAAGGGCTGCACCAAAGCAGAAGGTCGTCGCTCTCTTTTCGTTCCCTCCAAGCTTTCGGAGTGGCCATTTCCCTCCTTTTTTCTCCTAGTCTCTTTCCTTTCCTTTTTCCGGTATGCAGGGCGCCGACATCCACACCACCTTCGGGGCAGCCTACATCGGGATCATCGCTTCTTCATTGTGCGAGTCAAATCACATTTCTACCACTCCAGGCTAACGTGTACCCGCGCAGCATCTTCGGCATCCTTTCGATGCAATGTTACACCTACTACCACCGGTACCCTCTGGATCGACCATTCTACAAGATACTGGTACGTGCTCGATCACCAAGTGGAAAGATCTTTCTCACACCAACTCCCTCATTAGGTGGCAGTGCTATGGTTCGTACTCGATAACCAACCGGCTTACCCTCAAGTCTCACTCATCTTCTAGGCTGCTGGAGGCCGCTCATTCTATCCTCATATCCCACTTCTTCTACCATTACGTGATCATCAACTGGGGAAACACACTTGCAATCATGACACAACCTATCGTATGGTCAGTTGTGCTACGCACCCCGGATTCGCACTAGTCTCGTTGCTTATACGATGTTTGCCCCGTGAAGGTCACTGGGCGTACAGGTGGTTCTCGGCGCATTCGTCGGGTTCATCGTGAAGGCGTGAGTTGGCTATCCGGTACACACTTGCAGCGCGAGTGTCTAACAATACTTCCAGGTGCTTTGCTATGCGCGTTTGGAGGTGTAAGTTGTATCTTACCACCGCGTCTCCCGTGCCCTAACCTCCTCCAGTCAGTGATAAGAACGTCTGGATCACAGGGGCCATCGTCCTCTCAACTCTCATTCAGCTAGGTACGAGAAAAAACAGCCGTGTATCCAAATCGTTTGCTGACTGCGGAATCAATCACATGTGATCAGGATTCGCGTTCTGTGAGTAGCCTTGTCGCGTTGTCCCTCACCTTCGGAAGACGCTCAGATTGTTCTCAGGGTTCACAATCTCTGGGTTAGAGCTGGCGGCGTTAACCCAGATTCGCTCTATCTTCGTGCGTAATCTTCCGCCCGGTCTTCGGGAGAGCACGTCTGACTAACAGTGCTTCGCAGACGGTGGCCATCGTCGCACTCGGTTTGGGGGTGCTGACTGATGTTTTAACCGCCCTGTCCATTTCCTGGTACCTCAGGAAGCTCAAGACGGGTTACAAAAACTGTGACACGATGGTGAATAAGCTAATCGCCTACGCTGTAAGTCGGCTCGCAGTCACTCCTTTGGAAGTAACACGTTCCTGATGTGTAGACGGATACTTCCAGGTCAACACAGGGCTGGTGACCAGTGCCGTCAGCATTGGGTGTCTTATCACTTACGGGACAATGCCGGAGAACTTTATTTTCATTTCCCTATACTTCGTTCTGAGCAAACGTAAGTCTTTGGAATGCCACGGGGAATCTCAGCTAAACCCGTTCAACTTTAGTCTACGCCAACTCCTTCCTGGCGACTCTTAATACGAGGCTGGTACTCAAAGGAAGGGGAACCGACAATGCTCACGAGACGGTTCCGACATTCCTTATGGTCGATACCCAGACTGCCCGCCCTCTACCTCAGCGCATGTCAGATGAGATTTACAGTGCAGGGGGAAAGGCACGTGTTTAACGGCAGCATCTGTCGTCTTCCATCCTTAAAGCGATAGGTGTAATTAACCTGTATCAATTTCTCTAGTCGGAAATGTCGACAGACCTCTCGCCTGACCAATCAGGTTATCCTCGCCGATTCGAAGTTGGCGTCCACAGAGAAGTTCGGATCCAAGAGGACACTGTCAGTAGGCCTTCAATTGACAGCTTTCTCGCATATTATGAGCGGTCCTGATGTTTACGTTGCTGCGATGTATTTTTGGGCAGCCCCCAAAACGTTCCTCTAGGAATTTCCCGGCTTACGGTTTCTAGGGGGCTGGAGACGTCCCACATACATCGCAGAAGCCCAAGAACCGGTTGTATTTTCTCACAGGGATTCGAAACAGTCTCGTCTATCCTATATCTTGTCGCGATTTCCGTCTCACGCGGATCACCCCACCCACTCACACAAGCTACCGGCCATCCCCTTCCCCTCCTTCACTACCCCACCCGATCACGCGCTCCCATACTTGGGACCTGGCCTTCCCCCCACACTCTCTGGAATCGCATTCCGCGAGGCCCTGCGCCGCGAATCTGTACCGACGATGGATGTAATCTCAGGGTGTCGGGGATCTCCACCCCCACCAAATTTAATTTTCCACCATCAATCTCGTTCCACGACACATCAAACGGAAAACATCCCTGTTGTATCCCCACGCGACCTGCCATTATTGAACTGTTGTCATAGATTTCTTGTGTGTCTTGCATATCTCCTTCGTGCCTCTCTAACTCGCCTAATACCGGTCTCTACTATACGCTGTCTTTCTTCGGTTCCTGTGTTTAGGGTGCGGTTTGTTTGTTCGTTTTTGCTCTCATCACTATTGCGAATCGTCCAGAGAACCTCCTTTGCAAAGGGTTCCGTGTTTTTTCTCAGCAAAGCGGGGTTCGGTGAAACGGTGCTGTTTTTTTTTTTTTTCGTTCCCTTCACTACGAAACGGCCGGCGCCACGAACTCGCTCGAGATCGAGTTGAATCATACCTTCAGTCGTTCCCTGACTGAATCTGAATCGACGACGAAATACCGGACATCGGATCACAGTCGCAGGACAGGAGTAGCCTGCGCAGGGTACTCCTGAAGGCCCCGCAAAAATCCGTTTTCTGCCCTTGAAACTGGTTTCTGGTACAGGGCAGGGTCGGGGAGGCGGCGGGCGCTTGAGTGCCTGAGCGAGAAATCGTACACCATGTGATACTGTAGTTCTGAATCTGATGCTCACTCGACGCTTGCAGGATTTCCCCAGTAAAGATGTTACAATATCGGCACCGACATGCGAAGCGTGAGGGTTCTTCTTTCCTCAATTGGAACCTGTCGGGTGCTTCTTTTGTGGCGGTATTGCACCAGTGAGGGGTTAGATCTCATGGGATAACGTGCACTCGTCGTCGATCACAGGTATGTTTCCTCACTGGAATCAAAATCTTGAAGCTTCAAGTCCTCGAAATAACCTGATTGTTTCCCTTTGTACGTGACAGAGACTGAGTCCCAGCAATTGTGTGTTGGGGGATTAATCCACCCGTGCTCTCGCTTTCTCAAGGCACTAGGTAAAAATATAGTATGTGGACCATGTGCTCCCTGGAAGCCTTGTTCCCACTCCCCCTCGCGCCGCGCTTCCGGTAAAGGCATGTGCAACCGATATCTATCACCCTGAGCGAAAAGGCACCTCATTGGGTTTGGCAAGCAGGGGCTCAGCCGACGACAAGGCGCCGAGGTTTTTCGAGTGATGGTGGTCAATGAACTTGTGCTCACCCCTCCATTTCCTCCAGGGATCCCCCTCTTCGTTCCAACGATCGTTCTAACCCCCGATGACCCGCGCTTCTTTGATACGTCTCTTCTCCCTCGTGTGATAGACCATAACCACCAGGCAAGAAAGTCACGCGCTTGTGCCTGGGCATGCTTTGCCTCGGTAGTCACCGAGCGCGGGGAGTGGACAGGTCGCATGGACAGTCCAGATTGGTCTAAAGGAGCGGTCAACGGATCAAGAAACACTTGGTACGCTCCGCTCGACGCTTTCGCGGTGTTCTCCGGTCCTTTGTGGATCTCTCGCGGACGCCACAGTTACACATGGAGACGTAAATCCTCAAACCATGTGGGCCCCGCGCCAGCGACGTGGTGATGTCGATTCGCCAAAGATTCACGTTGGCATTTCAGAAGAAAGCCTTTCCCGCCAGGAAACCTCATCGAGGGTATCATTTCGCGTCGACGAAAACTACATCCTTACCAGGGGAGGAGCAGAGAGGATTCGAGATCACGAGAACGGAATGGCAATCGGGTAGCAAAGGCGACGGCTGAGAAAAGGTTCCGCCTGGGCCCTGAACGCGTGGTACACTTACGAGGAGTGTGTCGGAGAGCAGCGAATCAGTCAAGGAGCCGCTCCGACTGAATTTGCTGGAGATCTTAGGTACTTCCGTGGGGCTGGATCCCATCATGAGAAGCCACTCGCCAACCCATCCAGCGCCAAGTGTGGGTATTCTGAGTATTCAGAGGCCGCCTGTGGCGCGGTACCTAAGACCACGAGTCTTTTGCTGTTGTAATCGTGATGCGCTTCCGAATCGCTTAGATACCGCCGGTGACAGTCGAGGACCTTGTCTCTTCTCGTTCTTGTTCCATATGATCGATTGGCGTCTACAAGTAGTACACACCCGGCATCAGATATGTTTGGTAATGAGTTCGACAGCCCCACCGCCTCTCCAATGTAGTCTTCAAAAAGACCAGCAAGGCACGAAGGGGATGGCCCTGTTCCTCCACTCCCGAGGGCACGGACTCTTGCCGTATCTTTGGGCTTTTTGAAAAGGACCTTGAGAGATGCAAATTGAACGTCCGCGAACTTGGGGGCGTCGCTGGCAGTAAAACCTCCTCGATGGTCGACCGCGGAAACTCAATATCGACTCCGATCAGAAGAACGATATTGTATTACGGCGCAGCTTACGGTGAAACCTGATACGGGCTTGGACGAAGTCTAGGTTTGGGTTATGAGTTCCCATGATGTCGAAATCCCAAAGATATGATACGAACGTGCGCTACCCCCAGTCTAGCGAAGTCTGATGAGGGGCCAAAATATATTGGGGTTAGGATTGGGTATCCGTCCCCTCTCCCCTCCGTTGTATCGATCGTTCGCGGTAATGGATGGAAAGAGTGAGCGCGGCGGACGGATTCGGCGGGGGAGGATGGCGAACATGAGCACCAACTATAGTGGCCTCGCCAAGGGTCCGGGTCGAGTGACGATTTTGAATGCTCGTCGACACTTACGACACAAAACCCTCCCATCGGTCCCCGTTTACCGGGTAACAAACGGGGGTATATTGTTTAAGCTCAGGGCCTGAAAGGCGCAGCGGAGGCCGACGTACGAGCTAGGCGAGCGCTCGCCATCCGGCCATCGATCGTGAGGAAAACAGAAGGGAGGTGACAAGGCCACCGAGTCACTCTGCCCGTGGGACTCGTAAACCATGGAGAGACCGGCAAGGGTGAGACTCGTGCTGTTTGCGATCCGACACAGCGGTCGGGATCTTCGAACCTTCTTAACGGTCCTCGGACGCTCGCTTCGTGCGCGTGTGCACATAGTCTAGCCTAACCTTATCGATTGTCCCCTTGTTTTCGAAACACACTGAGAACGTCAGTTTCAAGGGTCATACTTACCTGCGGCGCGCACTCCCCTTCAGGAACAATCCGCCGCTAGTAGGAATTGTGTTGACCTTCCGGTACGGGGACTTTCTCCCTATTGGCAGCACGTAAGGCCCCCGAGGGCAGGGGAGATGGCGAGTAATTTTCCGCCGATGGTTCCCCTCCGAGTCTAGATCTTCCCAGAACGGCGAGTCACATAGTTCAAGCGAGAAGATGGAGAGACCTTCCTGACCCGAAAGTGCGGGGTGGCGACCGAAGGCAGAAGAGGACGTAAGCCCCGACTTCGTACTAATCGGCGGTCGAGATCATGCACCGGACTCCAGCCAGAAAAGATTCAACCAATGCGGCCGGACTGCGAGTTAAGATTCAAGAGGACGGAACTGGGACCCTTCGTCAGGGTGGATATGTACAGAAGTGGAGTGAACCAAAACATCCGCGAATTATGGCAGATGAGTTCCTCCGAGTGACTGTGCGAAGCCGCGTTTCGGTGGACGCTCGATCGTTTTCCCAATAGAATGGAAGAAATTCGCCCACATCTTAGCGAAGTCACCAAAACATACGAGACACAACTACTTCTTCATATTCCGCTTTGCAAGGTTCGCCTCACTCCTGACCCTCGATTTCTTCACCTTAGTCTTCCCAGACGACGGTCCTCCCGGAGCTCCGCCCTTCTTTCTAACTCTGACCCTCTCCTTACCCTTCGCATCTCCTCCGAACTTTGAACTCTCCTTCGTCATAGCCGCCTTAACCTGCTTCTTTGCTAGCCTCCTCGCCACTCTATCCGCGTTGGCAGCTTTCTCCTTCTTCCTTTCCTCCTTCGATAGGTGCTCAAGCTGTTTACCGAGGTTTGGATCGCCTCTCGGTACCGACCCCGGAGTAGGCACACGGATGAGCGTTGAACCGGAAGAGCGCGGGTTGGTAATCGTTCCCCCAGTGGAGGTTGTGACCCTCTTGGGTGAAGAGGAAGATACCGGTACCCCCTTGTCGGTCTTCTTTTTGGATGGCGTGGAGGCCAAAGTGGTAGCTTTGCATCGTTGTACTCGTAATTTCCGCTTCGCGAACTTGACCTTGCCCTGTTCGAGTGCGAGAATCTCATCCACACATTCGCGATCCTAGGAGCAGATGCTCGCGTTTCAGTATACGGGATGGTTCCGGACGACGCGAAGTAAAGGTATCTGACCACAAACTGAACATATGCAAAACCCTTTCCCAGTTGCGTATCCTTGTCCTTCACGATCCTTACTCGAGTGACCCATCTTGAAGACCGAGTATTCTCCCCGCCTTCCGAATCATGAAGTCGCGCCCCTTTCTCACTTGTTACGAGGGTCTCAAAGAAAGCTCTCAGATCTTCCTCCTTGCTGGCGAAATCGAGGTTTCCGACGAAGATCGAGAGTTTGGGATCTCCCAACCCTTCCCCACTCGCCTCTCCAGCACCACCCTTCCTAACGGTGTCGACCCTGATGGTCTTCCCTTCGAAGATTGTCCCATCACATTTCTCCACCGCACACATGGCTGCTTCGTAAGGATCCATGATATTGGGTAAGGGAGGCGCGTTCTCTGACCGTTTTGTTGTCTCCATCGGTGGTGGGTGCGCAAACACGATGTAAGCATTCACAGCGTCCCCACCCTCGTGGAAATCCTGCTTGATAAACGCGACTCGCTTCTTTTCCTGAGGCGTAAGGAACTTCTTCTCCGGTCCATCCGTCGAAGGGTCCTTGGAACCTCGCCAAGAGGTGATACGATCGAGGTCATGCTGGCGTAGTGATTCCTTGTCTTTCGTGGGTTGTTTAGACGGTGCTGAGGATGAAGAGGTATGGTCGGCGTCGGAGGGCAACTTGGTGGTTGGCTTTTGGAAGGAGATTGAACGGAAGCGGACAGATTCAATTTTGGCGGTGGGGACGAACGACAGGATATGACGTTTGAATTGCTTGAGCAAAGACTGACATAAAGAGGGTTACAACCGGATCACCCCAGGTAAAGGTGTATATCGTCAACTCACCTTGGTGGCCATGACTTGGGAAGGTACATTTCCAACAAATACCGTCCTCGAGTCCCGTTGATCAGGGGTCTCGTCTGGGGGGACATGCTTTCTGCTCTTTTTCGACGAAGAAACCTGATCAGGGCCAGGAGCCCTGACCAAAGACTCATGGACGGGTGGGATATATTCGCCATCATCCTCTTCTGAATCGGACGAGGGGGTATCTTCCACCGCATCGTCGTTGCCTTCGTCTTCGGAGACCACGGTGTCAGCAGTCCGCTTCTTCTTCCCCTTCTTGTCCTTTCCCACTCCCTTATCTCCGGACTGCCTCTTCGCCTTGTCCGTCTCGGGCACGGGATCCTTCTCAACTTTCGCCTTTTTCTTCTTCTCTGACTTAGGTTTCGTCATGGAACTGGAGCCAGCGGCACCTTCATGAGACCCGAGCTTGGCCTTTTTCGTGGACCGTTCGAAACCAGTGTCGGTCTCGGTTAGTGTCAAAGGATCCTCGTTCTTCTTCCGTTTCTTGGTGCTTGACGATGGGAATGTTTCCGGATGAACATTAGACGTGGGTTTGGGTTGTGATAGTATGATAGACGATGCCTTGTGTATGGACCGAGACGAGGATCCGCGGAGAAGATCGTAGGTCGACCGAGTTCGAGGCGGTGTCAATGTATCCACATCCAGCGTAAGGTTTCAGCGGCCGGGGTTGAGTGAAGACAAAAGAGCGAAGGGAGTCGATTTGCACGGACCGCCGAGTAACCAGGGACAAAGAGGGGAAAGGGTCAGATGGCCGATCACCCGTTTAAAGTTTTCGTATCTCGTCACACACCGTTGCGCTCGACTTGAAGAGTTCGTCGAGTCCTTTGTCAACTGTCGCATTTGCCGAGTTGGAGGAACCGAGCAGGAGCGATGACAGACTCATGGCGGACGTTACTCAAGCTGGGAAGGAGAAAATGGGGATGGTGGAACCTGTTCGATCATTCGGTAATAAGCGCTAAACGTCCATCATGGATGGAGACGGCAACCCATGGAGACAAAAGAGCTGGGGGTCATTTACAGAAGATATTTACGTGTTCAGGTATCGTCACGCGGAGAAAACAAACCAGACAAGGAACTTTGCTCGAGCGAGCGAGGGAGTGCATCGCATGTTCCAGTGGGAAGTTCGAACACTTCACAGCCTGCGGTCACGTAGGGCGGTTTCGCCGCGGAATCACCTCCTTGGAAGCCACAGGAGACATTATCGGGCTAATAGGTGGAACGGCAACTAAGGTTTGTGAATTGGGATCAGGTGTTTTTGGTTAGTGCACACCTAGTCTCCAGACGTAACACGATCCGTCCGAAAGCTAAGATTCCAAGCCTTGTGTCGCTGGATGCGAGCCACGGACGAACGAGGGGCGGCATCGGGAGGCTCATATGGCTGTCGCCTCATATGTTTCAGCACGTGCGTGGCCATCCAGGGTACCCTGGGCAACTTTCGAAGTGTAATCCGAATGAGGAGTTACCCCGTCTGTGGGTCCAAGTGGTTTCAGAACAAGCCGCGGCTGTCGAGACGGATCGACCTGACTAAATCGGTTATCGGAGGTTATCGGTCGCTCTTGGGCGATAACCACCACTTTTGTTCTCAGTTTCTCGCTTGTTCGTCATAAGTCCTCTGGTTTGTCGGTGTCTCAGCTGCTTATCTGATCTATGCGCATACAGGAAGCGCGAGTAGCAGGGTAAAATAAGGTTCAACTGCCGCAACGGATTCGATCCAATTGTCCCTCTCCATTCTTTTTGTTTCCTGTTTAGGTTCGTTCTCAAGACCCGAGCATCTGTATCCGCCTCTGAGGAGGGTCTATAAGTAACGGTTGGGACCAAGCTTTTCGATCCCTGCAACCACAGCGAGAGGATCAGGACCATCGCATCGCTACACCAATGGCTTCAGTAACCACCAAACCTCACCAGCGTCCACGACCTCCTCTTTCACCACTGCGACTCGATAGCATATCCGAACTACCAGAGAAGCAGCTCTCACACTATATGGATCTCGGTGCCGAGACGCCCAGTTCCATCTTGAAACCACCCCTCACTCCACCCTCTGCCCTTATCCTCGACGATTGGGGAAAGTCTGGCTTGGCTGTGAACACAAACGTTCCTGCCAGGCGAAGGAGCTGGAGATCAAACTCTTGGTCCAGCACCAGGTCAAAGGGGATGGCTAGGTTCCAGAGGGACCGGCTGGACACGGATTGCGGTATCTGGTGAGCGGCAGTCATCCTGTACCCTCGTCCGTACCCCATCGCTGACCCCAATGTAGTTTCGACCCCGCGACCAATCCAAGAAAGGTCCTTTGTTGTGGACAGTGCTTCTGCTTTGACCATCTCATGGATGTACGTTCACCCTCTTACAGATCTCACCCTGATATCGCGTTACTTACCTGCTCTCCAGTGGTTATCATCAAACAAGATTTGTCCCGCATGCAACTCTAAATGCTCCCCTCCGATCTCCCCCGCCGCTTCTACCAGCCGCCTACCTCTGACCCCACCCAAAAGCCCACCCTCTCCGATTTCGCCCCAGCTGGGATCTTTCCCCACACCTCCACCCTCGACGACTACCATCAGTTTCGAGGGTTATCAGATACAATCTATTCCTACTCTCGAGCATGAATTGTTGCCTCGCTCCTTTTCTCCTCTGTCGTCATCGATCATTGCGATCGTGTCTGGACGCACTCCGGTGTTTCCAGCACATCTTGGTATGATGGTCGGTAACTTTTTGATGTGGTCTGCCCTGGCTTTGTTCATCTCTGTGTTTATCCCACCCCTTCTGTGACTTCGACCTTCGTTCTGCAATTTTTCGATTCTATTTGTTGTAGTCCCTGTTTAACATTGTTGTACGTTTTATTGTATCATCACCCCATACTTCGTTCGAACTCTAGGAATCTAGAACCAGTCTCTCTCCGTATTGCGGCAGAACAATCGTTTCGTGAATTCTGCGAATGTACCCTCCGAAGAGGATGAGCAATCGTGGGAAGTTGTTCGCGGAAGAAGCCGAATCCAGTCGGCACTGTCGCTCGCGGCGGGGAGTACCTCCGGTAACTCCAAACTTCATGCCTCTGGCCCCGCCCGTAACAACGCTTAGAGCGCATACGTGCATCGTTTGATGAATTCATCGGATGGTTGTGGTTTTACTCAGCGTTCTTGGAAGTCCTTCAACCGGGGTTACAGCCACCGTCGAGCGTTGACGTTTGTCCTTCAAAGTTTCTTGGACGCCTCGGCGGTTCAGTGAGGCCATTCCCTACGCTCTCAACACCAGCCGTTTTCTGCCCGTATTATCGCGTTTATCGTAAGATCGTCGGGCCAATTGTAGTGTCCGCTCCGCACCACAGTCGCTCATTCATCGACGATGGGCCAACACAATGATATTGCTTCCGCTGCAGCTCATCTGGGCCAATTTGTACGTACGTGTTTCCTGGACGTGTGCTCCGTTGGCGTTTGTTGATCAGCCACGGCCAGCGTCATTACGACGCCAAAATCGATCCGACTGCCTATGCGCGTGGGGTTCTGCGACTCGGAGGAGCTGGTTTAAGGAGCTGAAGAACGATCCCCGCAGCTCAGCAGCGCCGGCCTAAGGAGAGACCGAGAAACAGCGCTGTGCGGCGGAGCAATGTCATCACCGGCTCGCAGAGACTTTGCGGTTGTCGTGCACCCCTTCTCATAATGATCTAGATCCTCATACCCGCACTCTCGCGCAATGCGCTTAGCTGATGCTGATGCTCACCCGCTCTCCGTCGGAGAATCAAACGGTGTTTTCCTTCGTGACAATGGGGCGCATGGGCCAGCTTACTGCCAGGGATCCGTTGAGAGCAATGGAAACAAACCTGGGGTCTGTCCGATTGGGAAGATTTACGTCCCATAAATTCATCTCCCAGAGTCGCGATCGACGTCCAGCTGCGGATCCTTTCAGAGAAACAGCTCCCCCCTCGGTGGGACATTAACACCCCCTCCTCTAGGAACCCTTTGTGATAAGCTGTTGGCGGCAGCCTGACGCGAAGCTTAGCAAGCGTGGGAATCGATGCGGTCACATGACCGGCGCGACAAGGGAGCGGAAGGGAAACATCAACCATCCGCTCAACTGGCATCCACCAGCCTTCCCCTTCTCCCTCCCCCCTCTTCCCTCCGCGATACTCCCCGCGTGACACTTTTTCATTCTTTATTTTACCCACACATTCCGACAACATGGCGACCAGGAGGAAGGCGGCCCCTAGGCCCGAGTTCAGCATCGTCGGCGACGAACAGGAGCGCCACCGCATCCAGCTCGAACACAATCTACAAAACAGGGACTTGTCTATCGATCTCCTCTCTTCTCAAGGTGACTATTCGCTTGAATACGCAAGGCACGCGGAGAGGTCGCGGTCACCCTTTTCCTATCGTTCGTATGGCCATCATGACCATTCGGTGGACGACCAGAGCCAGATCAATCCCTGGTCTTATCGAACCGTTGACGACGACGACGAGAACGGTGTTAACCCCTACGTTGGGGAGAGCCTTTCAACTGTTGCTCATCACGCGAGCGCTGTTACACTCAATGCGGGGTTGGGTCCCCGTAGGGGGGATGATACACGAAGCGGCGCGGAATTCGATCCTGAACGGCCACTGCAAAATATTATGGCGGGTGCTGAGCGGCTCAGCATGTTTGGAAACAACACGACCTCTAAGTCAATTAACAACGTAGGTTTTGTTGTTGATGCGACTGTTCCGACCTTTCCCTGATTTGAAATCACGTAGAATGTACCTTTTATGTTCGACTCTCATGTCGTCGACGATTCCGTCCAACTAGATATGGTCTTGAACACCGGCCACGCACCATCTCATACCCTTGACGCGGGCCTCAGATCCCCCCTCGCTTCCTCCTCATCGTCATCCACCTCGGATCCTCCGCGTCAGTCATCACGTCGACCAAAACTCTCGGACGGTTTAAGTCAAACCACCTTCTCCCCCAAACGACCACGGAACCCCCAGGCGTTCGTGTCCCCTCGCACCGAACGTTCAAACGGGACCAGGAACGGAATCTCACATTCGCCGGGTCGGGTCAGCTTCGATATCCCCACGCCCCGTGCCAAGTCACGTTCGAAGATGCATCCTCAGGTTACCGTACAACCTCCTACACCTTCCAATGCCAGCTCCAAATTTGCCAAGATGGCTAAGGGTTTGGCAAAGGACATCGAGAGTGAGCGTGAGAGGCTGCAGAATTGGGCTGAGGAAGATGTGGCACCAACTCCGTTGAGAGAAAAGTCGCGATCGAAAGGTAATCCGGCCTCGTGTAGTTTCGAGCTTGTGCTTACTCGCTTTACCACTTTTAGTAATGGGTCGTAAAGGGATCGTCAAACCGAATTCCAAGTCGCGCATATACCTTCCGGATATTACCGGCCTTACCAGCGCCGTGGAATCACCTGCTAGGGTTCGACATGACTACCACCGTGTTAATCCTGCGGACAGGGAAATTCAAAGTAAGCCATTTTCCCCACTGCTGTTTACCGGTATTTACCCCATTCGTCAAGAACACATCGTAAATACCCTGAGTGTCGTGCAATCCAAATTGACCTATCTCGAATCCGAGCACAACATCTCCCGTCGCCGTGTCCAGGAGCTCGAATCGGAGCTGGAGCAGTGTAGGAAGGATGTTGCTAAAGAGCGTACAAGGGTTCTGCAGATGGAGATGGAAGACGTTGAACGTCAGCACGCGGCCACAATGAAAGCTTACGCTGACAGAAAGGGGAAAGGCAAAGCGTCTCCCTCGTCCCCAACTCCGGAGGATCATGCGCGATACCGTGAAGCTGTCGAAGAAAAGAAAGGTATGGGCGTCGAGGTGCTTATTAGCTTGTGCTGACTATCTACCGCCCAGCCCTCGAAGCACTCGTTTCCTCCCTCAGGAACCATCTCACCCGTTTCACCTCCGAACTCACCTCGCACAGCGCTCTCCTCGCAGAGCTCAGGACCTTGAGGGACGCGGATACAGAGGCCTTACAAGCGAAGAGCGAAGAAGTCAACATGCTAAAAGACAAGGTTGAAGGCTTGGCCGGGGAAGTCGAAGTTCTCAAAGGTGTTGTCGAAGAGGGTTTAAAGGAACGTCGGATGCTACGCGAACAAAGCACGGCGAGTGGGGAAGACGACCAACGCTCGGTTCCCACTCCACAAGCCGCCCTCGATGCCAACACTCGGCAACTTCACAAGGAGCAATCCGAGGATGAAGAGTCCGAGGACGAATCTGTTGAAGACTCGATCACCGCCTCCCGCTCGCTGCTCATCCGCCCCAGCCCCGCCACCGACAAGACCACGAGGACGGACTATGCTACCGTTGGTACCCAAAGCCAAATTACCCGTCCGTTCGTCACCGATGAGGAGCTGGAAAGGATTTCTGTCGAGTTAAGCGAGAGGAGATCTGAACGTTCTCGGGCTTCCTCTGTTGCTGGCTCCACAAAATCTCTTCCGAGGTCCCTGACGTATGTCACCGACCGCCCCACCTCACCTTTCCTTCGTGGCTCTGCTCAGTCTGCTCCGCCAGACTTGGCAAGGAGCGAGCGCAATTCTTCTCCGGAGCTTGATCCTCGAATTCCTGATCCTCGGTACCGAGTCGACCGAACGATGGCACCCATGCCACCTGGGCCCGCTCCCGGAACTCCTGCCGACAGGCGCAATCCCCGCCGAGGCCGAAGAGAAGAAAAGGAAAAGGCTGAAGACCACGCCGCCCTCGAAGAACTTGAGAGTAGTCCTTTCCCTCAGATCCGTGGCGAACGTCTTGAGCGTTTGTTCTTCTCCGCCCCAGACCATAATTCCAGGTCATGTAATGTTTGCAACCGGCGGAAGCGCAACCACGAAGACAAGGCCAGTGGGAGACGGCCATCGTGGTTGTTGGGCAGGTTTGCTACGGACATGAGGTCACGGATACCGGGTGTCGGAGTTGACTGTGATGATGAGGGATTTGCGGAGGGTATGGATGAGGAGATCATGGCGCGGGAGAGGAGGTTGCAGGAGAGGGAGAGGGACCCACCTCAGACCGTCCTGATGAGGGTTGTAAGAGAACTTGAGGATGACTTTACCCATTACAAAGGGTGCGTTTTACCTCGGATCCCCCAATTCGACGACTGACCTCATTACCGATCCAGAATCTACATAGAACTCTCGGACCAGTACAAAGAGATGGACGCCATTTCGAACGTGGTGAAGCGAAACGTTGTCGCTCAGCACCTCAAAGAGGTTATCGATGTACTTGAACAGAAGGTCCGTGAACATTCTCACCCCTGATGCGTTAGGCTGACGATTTCGTAACTCCACAGGGTGATCAAATTGCGTCTCTGTACGACTTGCTGTCGTTCCAAGACAAACCCGTCGAGGGTCTCGCCGGTCGAGAAAACGCGCGGAAGCCTAGCGGAAGCGTGAAGACGTGGTGATCGGCCCCCTCTATTCCATTGCACGCTTGATGCAATTGTACCCATAGGATGTAAGTAAAACGAATCTAAGGGTTCTTTACCCTCGTAGAAGCTCGCGTCGTCCAAAACCCTGATATCGACTATACTTAGCTTATTTCTTTCTTGGACATTATTTCCACATTTTCACACAACACATTTCGTACCAGTTACTAGGCACATCGGTCGGGTCACCAGCATCCTTTGTTTCCGCGCAATGTGATATCACAAGCATGGTTTTCGTCTCTTCGGTGCTTTGAGCACCCTGGTGTGTATCTGATCAACGTATGAAAGAGACGGATGGGCACCGATCTCACCCACGATTAGCCCGCAGAGTCATGGAGGAGGCGAGCCGAAAGTAGGAGCTCGCTCCTGGACATGAGTACGAGAACCTGCACGGTGCCGACGCGGACGCGGACGACCTGAGGGTCACCGCCAGCATTCTTTCATGTGGCAACAATCTCACATTGAAAAAGTGTGGCGGGGCCCACCCGTATTTTCTACGTTCTCACACTGATTCTGACCATGAATACGAACCCGCTCAACGATCCCCTTTCCATCTTCGGAGACGGAAAACTGAAGCCAGGGGTCTACAAGATCCAAAACATCTACTCTGAGACCTACCTAGATATCGAGGTACATTCGAGGGGTGTGTGTTGTCGTCCCATCAACGACCTCGGGGAGGGGAGGGGACTTGTACGTTGGTATTTGACACCTGTGGCTCACGTATCTAACGGTTAGAAGTGGGAAATCAAAAGGTTTGGAGCTGGATATACGGTCCAAGTGGTGAGCATATCAATGTTTATCAGATGTAATCTCTGCCATTCTACACTGAAGAGCACCAAACATAGGTCGAACCGGGGAAGCCTGAGCAGTTTTGTACGCTGATGGATGCAATCAAGGAATCTTCACTCTCCGTCGCAGCTTATCCTGCAGCTTGGAGGGCCGAGGTCGTCGACGACGATAAACACCGCGGTTTCGAATATATCTGGTTGGAACCGGACGTCACTCGACGCATTTGAACCACCCATTGACACTCCAAACAGCTTTTACTGGGGAATCACGAGGTGGGCTTGGGATCTGGTGGAAGGGTCCAAAGCCAATGGTACCCGGGTTAGACTTTCGCAGATACCGAGTGACTGTGACTGAGTAATTTAAACGTACAGGTGGTGACCTGGATGTACCAAGATGGAGTCCGGCCCAATCAGATTTGGAAGTTGATCCCTGTTAAGGTCGAAGGCGCGCCCACACCTTCGCGCTCGTCGTCCGAAACGCTGGGTCCGGGCTCCCTTCCCTCATACGATGTGGGCACAGCCGGGCAGTCCTCTGCTCGTGCTCAACGCATGGAGGAGTCCGAACGTGACGATTTCGGCACAATAGTAACCGAGGTTACCACCATCACCACTCGTAGAAGATATCGAGTTGAGGACACTTGTTGAGATTCTGTTTGTACCATCCGTGTGCGCTCCTTGCACTGTAAACAATTATATCCCTTGTCGTTCCTGTCAGCGCAGCCAGGATGTTTGTTAGACCAACGGGCGTACCAGGGTCTATATTCTATAGTGCGTGATGAGGCGGAGTCTGCCCTCGTCAGACATCCAACAGATTTCCTTCACCCTCGAAGTTCAGAAGCTCCTTGGGCGGCTGCATCAACCTCTGCATCGTGAGTTGTGAGAAATTGTCTCAAAAATGAGCTGCGGGGAACGAAAACGTGGTCGTGGTGGCCGTTCGTAGTGTGCGTAGATCGGATCAATCACAAGGCAGGGAGAAGTTGGAGCGGAGGATATGTCAACTGGTTATCCGTCACTCATGTCAATGGAACAACAGAGATTCCGGTGGCCCCATCCCAAAACGCTAGGGAGATACAAACCTGGACTTCGGTGCTTGATAGTCGCTATAACGCCAGATTTGTTGGTACGGATACCCCTCACGGTCAAACGAACGGAGTTGATCACCGAAGCGCTGAGGCCCAGTTCGAGGAAACCCCACATCAGGAAAAGTCTGAGTCAGCTTCCACGAGTTTGAGGTAGCGGCCCATATTGCGGCGCACCGGGGCACGTGGAGCGATAACCGGTGTTTTTTTCTGCGCCCGCCCCGGTGTACATGAGCCACCTGAAGAGGTGGATAATTCAACAACGGAACGGTACTGCACATTCCTAGTAGGTCATCCGTAGTCAGCCGCCGTTCCGTCCGCGATGGATATTTCCAACCGCAGATGACCAGTGAGCAGCGGAGATCATCGAACGGTCCCCGGAAAATGTTTGAGGCACGAGAATGTGGGGGCAAGGACTGGTACCATTATACATCCGGGGTGACCGTTGAACGCTGAGGTCTCGAGGCCAAAGGGGAAACGTCGCCGACCGGGGGCGCCATTGGTTGTACGGTGATAATGCCGGTTAGCATCGCCTGACACGCCTGCAAGGGGCCAGCTAGTTTACACATTTTGGAAAGAGCTCCGAGGACAGTGACGTGCAAATAAATAAATAAAATGACTAAATGACAACGTGAGAGTAGGTTAGAAGGAGGTAGGAATGATCAACCAGAGCATAACCACAGAAAGCTCAGACTTTCGAAACCCTTAGACCTCACTCTCCCTCCCGGGATAGATCGTAGTCTGAATCTCAACCCCGAGCCTGCCAGAACACCTTCCAAACGTATCCATCGAGCCCATAGGGTACGCGTAAGGAGGGGCACCATCACTATCCTCTGACTCCCCCTGGACCCTAACCTTGGACGGACTGGTACACCCAGTGGTGACATTATTGCTCGTCAACGCCCTTTCGTTGGCGACTCGTTGAATGATGAGTAAGGGGGCGATAGCCTGTACAGTCCGTCATCACGTTAGACGGTCTGCTCGAAGGTTGCGGTCGCGGGGAAGGACGAGCCTGAATCTCAGTGAGGATGGGTAAGAATGCGCCCACAAGCCCAGACCTCGACTGTCCGACGACCAACAACGAGATCACGGCGTAAAGCGCTGAAGACTCAACGAGCACGGTGGTGATGGTCTTATACAATACGCTGGCTCCATCTGGAGACACCATGGTTCTACGGATGTTTTTGCTGTGCAGAATGAGCCGGATGACGATCATGAGGGTGAGAAGGATGTTGAGTGAAATCGAAATTGACAGAAATAGGACCATGGGGTTGGAGATGCCCCCGATTCCGCTGCTCGGTCCCAAGGCCTGACTGATGAACATCATGGTGCCCGTCGCTGTGCCAACGATGTTACTCAGAGCTTCGCCGCAGGTTGTGGAAAACTCAAAATACGCACCCACGGAGCCAAGGTACACGAGGCTGGGGAAGGCTGTGACCCAGAGGTTCATTGCGTAAACCACGTAACAACGATAGAGCTAGGGAGGGTATGCGTCAGGCACCTAGGCGAGCGGACCACGCATCAAACGAAAAGCTGACCAAAAGACCATCGGCTAGCCAGTTACTCAAGAGGAACACAAAATTGGGGGCAAGGAAAAGTGGTCCGGACCAAGTGAATGCCTGGTATCCAAGCGGTCCAGGAGGTACTAGCCCCCCGAAGCCAGGAAATCTACGGTTATCGATGAAGGAAATGGATTGGATGTCGAGTTGCATCCCGGTGAGAACGGTGGCAAACGAGAACATGAGCACGGTATAGGTCGCGAGTCCCCACTTGATACCCCTCCTTCTTCGACTGGCTGGGTCAGAGAGCGCGGTCATACATTGAAAGAACAGCACGATGAGGACCCCTGGAATCAACCGAACAAAAAAGTGAGTACGGCCGGGGGGACTTGGGAGTAAGGGCGCCTTGCGAATACCATAGAGAATGGAGGCAATGAGACTTCCAGCTAAATAGGCTTTCTCCACAAAATACCGGTTGTATGGAATCTTTGGAGCATTGGGGTTGTTGGACCACGGCCGTTCCCCAGAGTCAGACATGGACCTGGCGCGTGGGGAAGAGGAGGGGTTTCGGGGGAGGGCGATCGGAGGCGTGGAGGAGGCGGACCCGGGACGAAGAAAGGACTTTGGAATTCGATGGGGGAGAAGCGGCTGGGTTTTTAACAACCCGGGGAAAATCAATTGAGCGATGAAGTGACGGGTCTACAACGAGTGTGTGGGTTTCCGTTCGAGGTGCTGGAGTCGTACGATTGCTCCCTACTGTTGCGCAACGTGTAGGATGCGAGCGTTCCAACGACCATCTAGAAATTTGCGGTCCAATTCGGAAGGAGTGTCCTATTCCCGCGTACGACGCGCAGTGGTACACCACCACCCAAGTGAGGGTTTGCCCGCATGCATCATAGGATAAGAAGTTGGTAGGTTCGACTGCTGCCGACTCCCTCGAACTTCGTTGTGTACCCAGGGGCGCGGGCACCCGAGGTCCAATACGATCCTGGGCTTGAATTACAGCCGTAGATCGGGTATTATAGTATGAGGCAATGCCCTCAGGAGATAATGCTGATGTCTCCTATACGAATAGGGTCTGGTTCCAAGAGTTCAATTGTTCACCGCATACACGGCAGATTAGGTTAGCCGCCAGTAGCAAGCCAGGTGGCACACGTTCGTCTGAAGCCATGATTGCCGGAGATGAGCACCAGTACGTGGTCGCAGGCCAGAAGGTTCTGGAGCAATGGAGAGGGAGAGAGAGAGGTGTCCTGTTGACGCAAGGAGGTCGAAGTACGCGTGGAACGTGCGCCATCCCAGAAGAAGAGAGGAGAGTTGCGATCACCCAACACGGAGACGCCCGAAGGGTCATCACGGTCCGCCACCACGACCTGAGGGTTATAGTGCACCCGTCCTCTCCTTGCGTCTTTTTCCACTTCTCCTCGTCTTCCCTCGCAACGGGGTGGAGCGCCTGCATGACGGACGACCAAGATATCCCCACCTGGCTCGGGTAGCAGTGATCGGGTGCGCAGTAGTAAGCGTTTTGTCCTATCCAACTTTACCGTTTCAGCTCCAAGCCTTCTCGCCCGCATGAACTCGCTGAATTGCATTCGCAGTTTACAGGGTCAAACAAATAGCGGAACATAACATTCCATCTTAGTTCATGAAACTTTTCATCGTACACTCGCGATGGAAAGTGCCGGAGTCCGCTACAACCCGGGAACGGACCTCGGGATCCTCGAAGGGGGCGGCTCAACTCTCCCCGGCCCGAATCGTGACGGTATCGTCTGGCTGATGGTTAAAAGTGGAAGGAGGAAATCTGTCGCACTCGCGTTTGTCCGCCGACGAAGATGTGTCAACACCGCCGGGTATCCCCTGATGGTCCGTCGAAGCCCGTCCATCACTCGCCGAGTCAAGTCAGCTCGCTACACAATTGCGTGAATTATATCAGGCAAATGGTCTCGTGGAGAACCGACTTGATGTTGGGGTCGCACGGGCGGAACACAGTGGTCAGTGGCGTAACTAACGTCTGTTCGATTCGAGTCCCACCTGGGATGAAGCCGCGGACAATGAAAGTCACCATCAGGAGCGGAACGGGGGGGTTAGAAGTGGGTGTGTTCTTGGTCGTTCGTCTGTTGTTTTGTCCCAAGGTGATAGCTACTCCCAGAAGTCCGCCTGTCCGTCACGGGACTATATGTGGATGTGCTTCGTGTCGCTACTCAGATGTGCTCCTGATTGTGGCGGAAGATTTCTGCCTGGCTGTACCTACTTACAAGTTCAGAATAAATGTTCTTCCTTCCAATTGAATTGCAGGATGAGACGGTGGATGACATCACCGCCGTGTCACGCGCGCGGGCGGTGGAAATGCACTGCTTCCACTTTAGATCATCCACCTCGAAACGACCATCGACGACGACAGAGGACGATGTCCATGCTCAACAAGTTCCGAGTGGCCGCGGAGAAGGCCGGAATCCAGGCCACGGCGTTTTTGAAGGAGAGCAGCAACAAGGTTGCGAACGAGTCGAGAGATTTCGTGCAGGGATTCAGTCTTCCTGGGGAGGCCGAGAAAGCGGCCAAGATCCTTGAAACTTTCCTCGGTGAGTTTTTTTTGTTTGGGTCTCACGAGGATATCTTTGGACTGATGATCCGTTCGGATTACAGCTGATCCAAGTCACCCTGAATCTGCGCTCAACTCCATCCCCAAAGCGGTCCTACAACACGCCAGAGGTTCTTATCTCCCTTACACATTCGATCCCTGATCACTCTCTCACCGAACTCCTCTCTCCTCTTTCCTTCTCTTAGGGTTGGCCGTGTTCCAAGTCATCAAGGCCGGCTTCGTGTTCTCCGGAAAAGCGGGTTCAGGACTGGTAATCGCTCGATTACCAGATGGTTCGTGGTCCGCGCCGTCTTGCATCGCCACGGGCGGACTGGGATGGGGACTCCAAATCGGAGCAGACCTCACGGATTTCGTTATCGTCCTGAACAGCGAAGATTCAGTAAGGGCATTTTCCATCGGCGGGAACGTGACGATCGGAGGAAACATCTCCGCCGCAGCTGGGCCGATTGGGACTGGAGGAGCGGTCCAAGCGAGTTTGGCCCACCCCGCCCCGATGTTTTCGTATTCCAAATCGAAAGGTGCGTAATTGAGATTGACGCCTGTATCCTTGGGTCTGTGAAATGGGTGGACTGATTTTGGAATGTCCACTGTCGTGATTCGCAGGTCTCTTCGCGGGTCTTTCGTTGGAGGGAACCGTGCTCGTCGAGAGAAAGGACGCCAATCGAGATTTCTATGGATCTCCCATCCCGGCTCGAGACATTCTCAGCGGAAGGGTACCGCCACCGGAGGTCGCCTCTCGGTTGTACGAGGTTATCGAGGCCGCTGAGGGTATCGACGAGAGTGATATCCCCGATACTTCCTACGTTCCGACGGCCACTGGAGAACACATAGAAGTCGAAGGGCGAACCGTATTTGACGTCGAGGGGCACCACTAAAAGCTTCTTCATTTCCTTCCTCTATGATCCCCTCTCTCGTATTATACACGCCGTGTTCCGGTTATCTCCCCTCTTTTTGGATTGTTTTCTCCTCCTACCCCGCTTACCCGCGCCTCTTGTTTGCGACGATCAAAGCCGCGCATCTCCTTTTGATCTCCTCTTGTATAGTACGGAATGGCAGATAGTCTTCAGATACGGACTGAGTACTGATGAGATGATGTCCATCGTCTATTTCGGCCCACCTCTTAAACAGCATTGCCCTTCGCCGCGCCGAAGGCACGTGATCGATCGGAGAGACGGAGAGGGTACTGGTAGTCTCGGCGCAAGCCCGGATCCGGCCCCGCGGGATCCACCTCACGCGCGCGTGAGGGTCTTGTAGCAAAGTGACACGTTTTGTATGGATCGGCCGCGGTAACAAAATTTTGTAATCGACTACAGTTATTTTGTATGCCACTACAGAATGGACCTAGTCCGGTGTCACGCTCTGGGTGGGCGATCGTTCGGTCGACCTCACACCCGATGCACACCCTTCTCTTCTAATGCCATAATCCATATGTCTACTTTACACCCCGGCGACCAACCCTCCATGGTTCCCTCAAACTCCGGAACTCAGCCGAGGGCCCGTGTGCCCCTGAAGACGACGTGGCCCCGACTCAAGAAGAAGGTGGGGGAGGGAAAGCTCAGGGATGAGTTCAAGGACCGCTTCGGCTACTACCCTCACAACTGGCAACTCCAGGCGGCGCTCAAGGTTCTTGAAGGGAATGATGGGATCGTTGTTGCTGGGACTGGGAAGGGGAAGACGATCGTCTTCGCTCTCGTCGGTCTCGCAGCAGAGTTGTCAGGAAGTGATGGCCATTTTATTGTTGTCTCGCCCTTAAAAGCGCTAGAGGGTGACCAGGTGCGCATTAACATTCTGCAGTAAAAGCTGGGACTCATAGAAGAATCCCCTGCGCACAGGTCGAACGGATGAAAAAAGCCCGCATTGATGCTGTGGCTCTCAATGAGGACACACCGTGGAAAGAGGGTGTCAAAGCCCTGAAGTCACGAAAAGTCCACCTGATATTCGCTTCTCCCGAATACCTCCTCCGAAACCCTAACATGAAGAAGTTCTATGTTGACGAGAAGTTCCGCGATCGTGTCTTTGGCGTACTCGTCGACGAAGCACATGTCATACACGAATGGTCGGAAAACTTCCGGAAGGACTTTGGCGAGCTCAAGACATTCCGAGTCATCCTTGGCGGTGGCGTGCCAGGTTGGGCCTTTTCGGCTACATTCACCGATGCGATATTCAAGACTGTTTACAAGACCCTCAGCTTCGGAACCTCCCGCTCTTTCTGGGGCATTGATGTCGGCGTAGAGCGGCCAAACCTCATGCAGCTTGTCTACCCGATGTGTTCTCCCGCAACCACATTCCGCTCCCTCATCCAATTCGTCCCTAGTGGTGCCGAAACGGCCGGTTCCATCCCCAAAACCATCATCTTCTTCCACTCGGTTCAAGCGACAAGGGACGCTTGCCTCGCCATCCAAGCTTTGCTCCCTCGCCACCTCCACAAATGTATCCAACCATTCGCATCGCCAGATGAGGAGAGCACGAAGACACAGCGACTGAAGAACCTGCGGGATGGTGTGGTGCGGGTGTTGTGCTGTACGGTCGCGGCCGGGATGGGTTGTGACATCCCCGACATCGAGGTAGCTGTTATCTATGGTGTGGACTCATTTGTGTCCTTCGTTCAGAAGGGGGGGAGGGCTGGAAGGGATGGAAAGATTGAGGCAAAGATGGTGTGGCTGGTGGAAGATTGGATGTTTGAGGACGACAATGGAACGGGAGGGAAGCGCGCACAGGAGAGGCGAGCAAAGGTGGATCCAATGGCCAGCGAGTACATCAGCCGCCAACGATCAGGTGTCTGCCTTCGGGAGTTCATGAATCGGGTCCTCCGACCAGACCCTCACACCCTGAACCTTCCTGGGTTCAGCGGCCAGAACCCCTGTGGGCTGGATATCACATGGCTGGTTGAGGACGAAGATGGGGGGGTTCAGCCCGAGGCAGGCAAGTGTTGCAGTGCTGAATCTTGTTGTCTGCCAGGCTCTGATTCACATACTGGTGGCCTGACTGATGCTGAGAAGCTGGCCACCGACTCGCGCCATGGCCTCATTCTCAACATCCTCAAACCCGAGACATCTGCTGCGAGAGAAATCCTTGGACCTCCACTTGGAAGGCAAGGAATCCGGTGTCCGAAGAACGAGAGGGAGATCTTCCGCACAGTTCTTGAGCAGTTCCGCACTGACCGCTGGGCTGTTATCCGAAAAACCACCCCGATGCTCTCCAGACACTGGGTTATTGGTGAGGGCAACACCAAAAAGCTTGTCGAAAACACTCATCGGGTCGTCAACACGCCGAGGGAGAAGATAGACAGGCAGTGGGTCCGGGCACTGATTGACACGGTCTCTGACGATCCAACTGTTGATGAGTTGTTGCACGTAATCCGCGAGTTTCACTCCGAGTTTTTTATCCGGCGCAGCCACCCGAATCGTCGGCCAGCCAAGCAGCAAAAGATCTCTGGTTTGGGCTCCCAACAGCAGCCACCAAGCCCAGCAACGAGCGCATCCACGCAAGACCCTTACCTTGATCTCGACTATTCTCCACCCCAACACCATGACCTTGGTGCAAGCACCCCACAGGGTAAACGAAAGCGGCCAGGGAGGCCACAGGCCATAGGACAGGTGAGGATCCATTGGCCTGACCGCTGTATGAATGTCATTTGAGCAGTTAGCACAGACACCACTCCAGCAGCCTACGCCACATCTGCCACTTCAAAGAACCCGGCTGCTACCCGAACCGGAGCTCGTGTCTCAACCGATTCCTGTGTTCTTGCCTGCCACTCGTTCCACAAACTATCCACCACCACGTGGCATGCCAGAACAGAGTTGCTGGTATCAGCAGCCAATCTCAGTCGTACCCGCGGTCTCCGGGTTACCGTGGCATTTGTCTGATGTCCTCTACATTTCTCCTCCTCCGACCCAGCCAACACCAGCAGTTCCAGCCCTTTCCCAGCCACACCCCAAGCAATCATCACTGCCGGCTCTTTCACCTCAGCTTCATCCACACTCTCACTCGCAGTTCCCACCATTACCATCTCCCAGATCATCTCAAGATATGTTCCTTCCATCACCTGCAATGTCCTGACATACCTGTGCCTCTTGTAGTAGCCCACTAACTCGTTTCAGCGCACTTGGCCCACCATCACTCTTCTGATTTACAGAACCAGTAGAGTCAGAATGTGTAGCTACATCTGTCAAATTTGTAATCAAATCTCGCCCTCCAGCTCCAGATCTGCCAGTGGATTGAATTCAACTGACATCTCATCCCTATCACCACCTTCACCATCTACCTCTACTCCATCTCCAACCCCTTGCCCCTCTGCAGCTTCTTGGTGTTGGGACTCTGGGTCACAACCGGACACATCAGTGTCATATTTTCCAGTCCGATCCTTCCAGCTGCGGAATGCGCCTAACTCAAGCACTTCTTTCCCCTCTGCGAAGATGTCCTTGACAACTGCAGTGACCTTGGTGCCCTTCCCTTTCTTCAGAATGGCTGGAGTGACCACTCGGCCCGGGACAGAGGAGTGAACATTAGAGTCCTTGAGGTCCATGGCCAGAGCCCTAACATCAGTCTGCTTGTTAACCTCTGTCAGAACCGACCTCGCCAACAGGCCTACTGAACCGATGCTAGTCTCTCTTAGAGCTCGGTACACGAAGTTATGGGGTAACCGCGGATTTCTTCAGAGTGGGTCGAGACAGACCACTCCCGTAC
>Ga0307511_10001241_pt1 | contig 26961 bp, 31 predicted proteins | sample 13_EM_MG_FD_200266 | JGI IMG/M metagenome (GOLD analysis project Ga0307511, IMG submission 200266) | Populus trichocarpa ectomycorrhiza microbial communities from riparian zone in the Pacific Northwest, United States - 13_EM | ecosystem: Host-associated > Plants > Roots > Unclassified | place...
TCGTCTGGTCGAGCGAAGGCATCATCGTCACCAACAACCACGTCGTCGAAGGCGCCTCGCGCATCACCGTCAACTTCAGCGACGGCACACAACTCGCTGCCAAATTGATCGGCGTCGATCCCGACAGCGATGTTGCGGTTCTGAAGGTCGAAGCCAAGAACCTCCTGGCCGCGCCAATCGGAACATCCTCTGATCTGCTCATCGGCGAGACCGTCATTGCCGTCGGCAATCCCTTCGGTCTCAGCGGCACGGTCACCACCGGTGTCGTCTCCGCCCTCGGCCGGTCCGTTCCGTCGAAAGAGGCTGGCCGCACCTTCACCGATTTCATCCAGACCGATGCCTCGATCAATCCCGGCAACTCCGGCGGCCCGCTTCTCAACATCGAAGGCCGCGTCATCGGCATCAACACGATGATCTACGCCAACGCGCAAGGTATCGGCTTCGCCATCCCCGTCGACCGCGCCAGGAAGGTCATCCAGGACATCCTTCGCTACGGCCAGGTTCACAGCGCCTGGATCGGCGCGGTCACTGCCACGATCACCCCCGAGGAAGCGCGAAGAACGGGATTGCGCGCGTCGAAAGGAGCGCTTGTGGCGCGCGTCATCAGCGGCTCGCCCGCACAGGCGGCTGGACTGCGCCCCGGCGACATCATCACCGCCGTCGCCGGCAGACAGGTCGATTCGCGCGAAGCCTTCTCGACATTGACAGCCACCGTCGCCGCCAATCAGCCGCTGCAACTGACGGTTGCACGCGACGGCAATACGCAATCAGTCTCCGTGCGTCCATCCGAGGCTCCCAAAGACCTCGGACTGCGAATCCTCTGGGAGATTTCGGGACTACGCGTCATCGATCAGAGCCGCAGCGTCGTCATCGACGAGATCGCGCGCGGCTCCCGCAGCGAAAGCATCGGGCTGCAGCAGGGCGACGTCATCGTTGGCGTGAACGGCGCCGAGATCTCCTCGGTGAAGGATCTCAATCAGGCCTTGACGCAATCGGCAGAGCGTTCCTCGATCGTGCTGCAGGTCGCGCGCGGCCGCTACATCTACAGCCTGACGTTCCCGATGGGGGTGTGAGCGGGGGCAGCGCTACTTCTTCGAGAGCTTGCGCACCAACCAGGTTGCGGACGTCGAGATCACGATGATCGACCCCACGAAGAACACCACATACATCCCCAACGTCACCCAGAAATTGAAGCCGCCGCTGGCTTCGATGATGCCGCCGTGGTCTCTAAGAGTGAGCGTGCCCTTTGTAGCGAGGCGCCAGAAGCTGTAAAGCGTCCAGCACAGAACCACTGGCGAGAGGATCACCAGAAGCGCGTTTCCAACCCGGTCTGCGACTGACATCGTCTAAAACAACGCCATCTGCGGTGGCAGCGCCTCGGGCACGGGGATCGTGATGATCCGATTCCGCTTCGTTCCCAGTAGCAGCCAGAGATGCCGGCGGATCCACTCCTTCGACTCGCGGAAGTAGCGGAACTTGCGCTCCTCTTTGTGGAAACGGCGATTGTGGCTCGCGCCGAGAACGTGGTGCAGATACTCGTGGTAGATCACCGACTGAATGACGACCGATGGGATGCCGGGCGCATTGAGCAGCGGATGAATGCGGACCTCGGTCGTGAGGTGGTTGTACGACCCCAGCCGGATCGAGCGCCGTTTCTTGCGGCTGATCTGTTGCCCCCAGCGCACCGGAAGCGGCGGCATCTTGTAGAAATACGTGCGATGGACCTCGCCGGCGAGCGATGTCAGGCGATCGTGCCGAGGGTCAACGTCTCCGAGCGGAAGTGACCGCGTCTCCATTCACGGTCATTGTGCGGAGGCCACGGCCGCTTCGCAAGAACTAATCGTCACCAGTGCCGCCCTGCATGATGTTGGTGACGTTCTGCATCGCCGCGGTCGTGATCATCGCCGTCCCCGCGGCGATCAACTCATCGCCCTTCTTCATGCCCAGCCAGACACCGACGCCGGCGCCGAGAGCCACCGCAATGATCGGGTAGGCCCGAATGTGCTCGCGCCACGACTCCGGCAGCAGATTCTCGATCTCCTCGAACAGCGCTTCCGGACCGCTGTCGACCAAGGCATTGCCGAGTTGCGACGCCTTCTCCCGAATCGGGAAGTCGTAATCCATCCCCGCAGCGGAGCGTTCGTGATCGTCATCTCGTGTGGTGGGCATCATCGCTCCTAGTCGTCATCGCCCCGGCGAAGCAAAAGGCCAACGAGAAAACCGACGCCGACTGAGATCAGCAGCGCCTTTCCGGGATTCGAGCGGACATAGCTGCGGACCTGATCGGTGATCGCTCCGAAATCGACATCCTCGACCTTCTCACGGACGCGGTTGTACTGCTCGCGCACAGCGTCCGAGGCTGCCGAATACTTTTCGTTCACGAAATCCTTTGCCTTGCCGAAGCGCGAATCGGTGTCGCCCGCATCGGCGCCTTGGGTTGTTTCGTCCATGACAGTCTCCTTACGAATGCTCAGCCTATCAGAGCGGCGGCCGATTGCAGCGATCATGCCGCGTACAATCGCCCGCCATGCGCATCCGCCTCCAGCACGTCACGCACGCCTACGCGGGAAGCGCAGAATCGGCGGCGGTTCAAGTCCTCGACGATGTCTCGCTGGAGATCGCCTCGGGCGATTTCGCAGTGCTGATGGGCGCATCGGGAAGCGGCAAATCAACACTCCTGAACTTGATCGGCGCCGTCGACAAACCGACGACCGGCAGAATCTTTCTCGATGACGTCGAAACCTCCCTCCTCGACGAATCGCGCCTGACGAAACTGCGCCGCAAATCGATCGGCTACATCTTCCAGTTCTTCAACCTCATCCCGACGCTGAACGTCTTCGAGAACGTCGCCTTCCCACTGTCGCTCGCCAAAACGCCGCGTACTGAAGTGAAGGCGCGTGTCGCCGAGGCGCTGAACGAAGTCGGACTCGGTGATCGCGCCACACACTTTCCGAACGAGCTATCCGGCGGCGAAATGCAACGCGTGGCGATGGCCCGAGCCATCATCCATCGTCCGCCGCTGATCCTTGCGGACGAGCCGACTGGCAATCTCGATTCGAAGAACGGCGAAATGATCCTCGATTTGATTCGCGGCATTCACCGGTCACGACGACCGACGATCGTGATGGCGACGCATTCGGAGAGGGCGGCGGGGTATGGGGATTACGTGGTGGAGGTTGCGGATGGACGGCTGCACACCACTCTATCCTGAGGACTCTGAGCGCAGCGAAGAGGCCGAAGGATCTCCGGTGGCACCGCGCGGACTCTTCGAAGCGCGCGATAGATGACATCTCGTTCGGTATCACCGGAGATCCTTCAGCGCTGCGCGCCTCAGGATAGAGTCAGGCGCTCGGGATGAACTACCAATGATCCTCCGCGCCCTCGTCGTACGCCCCATCCTCCGCGAGGCGATGCGGACCACCCTCACAATCCTGGGCATCGCCGTCGGCGTGGCAGTCGTCGTGGCCATTGCACTTTCAAATCAAAGTGCCCTCCGTGCATTCAAAGACTCCGTCGATGCTGTCGCCGGACGCGCCAACTACCAGATCGTCGCCGACGTCGCGCTCGATGAAGACGTTCTGATCAAACTCCAACCCTTCTGGCCGCGCGGCGTCCGCTTCGCGCCGGTCATCGACTTGGAGGGGATCGCCGAGGTGCCGGAACAGCTTCCCATCCGCCTCCTCGGCGTCGACCTCCTCTCCGACCTTCACTTCCGCGACTACCGCTACGCCAGCGTCGTCACCAGCGAGCACGAATCAGCGGCGACATACCTCAGCCTCTTTCGCGACGACTCGATCATCCTTCCGGCCAGCTTCGCGCAGGAGCACGCACTGAAACTCGGCTCGCCGCTGACGCTCGATTTCCACGGAGTCCGTAGGACGATGATCATCCGCGGCCTGCTCCAGGCGCACGGACCGGCCACCGCATTCAACGGCGCAATCGCCATCGCCGACATGGCCGCCGCGCAATCGAGCTTCGGCATGACCGGACGCCTGACGCGCATCGACCTCATCGTCCCTGACGACTCGCTGCTCCCTGCTATCAAGCGCGTCCTGCCGTCCAGCGCGCGCCTCGAACGCCCCGCGCGGCGCAACGAACGCGTTGAGAAAATGCTGCGCGCCTTTCGCGTCAACCTCTTTGCACTGGCCGGCGTAGCGCTCCTCGTCGGCATGTTCCTCGTCTACAACACCGTCCTGATTTCAATCCTGCGCCGCCGCAAGGACGTTGGCGTGCTCAAAACGCTCGGCACCTCGGCGACGCAGATCTTCGGAGCGTTCGTTCTGGAAGGCTTCGTTTTCGGCGCGATCGGTTCCGTCGCCGGCATCGCCCTCGGACGCGGACTGGCCTGGCTGATCCTGCGAATGATCGGCCGGACCATCAACGCGCTCTACGTCAGCTCGACCCCGGAAGCGATCGTCCTGACGCCCGGCATCATCGCCGCGGGCGTGGCGGTGGGGACGATCCTCTCGCTCCTCTCCGCGATCCAGCCATCGATCGAAGCCGCGCAACTGCGGCCGAATCTGCTCTTTTCCAACGCTCGCAAGACACGGCCGCGAATGACGCCCGTAGTCATCGCCATCGCCTGCTTCATCATCGCCGCGTTTCTCTCGCGCCTCCCCTCCTGGAACGGAATCGCCGTCGCCGGCTACGCCGCCGTTCTCTTCGTCGTAGCCGGCTTCTCCGCACTCGCGCCGATGATCGTCACCGCCGCCTCGAACTTGCTGCGCGCGCCGTACCGCGCCATGTTCGGCATCGTCGGCGAGCTGGCCTCGGCATCGATCCCCGCGTCGTTGCGCCGCACGTCGATCGCCTCGGCAGCACTGTCGCTGGCCATCGGAATGATGGTGGCCGTGGCGCTGATGGTGGGCAGCTTTCGCGAGACCGTCCGCGTCTGGGTCGATCAGACAGTGAGCTCCGATCTCTGGCTGCGTCCGTCGAAAGGGCTCTCGAATGCCGACGCCGCCGTCTTTCCGAACGCCATCTCCGCCGACCTGGCCAAAGTCCCCTTCATCGCCGCCTTCGATCGCGCCCGCGGACGCGGCGCGTCGTACGCCGACGCAACCGTCACCGTCGGCAGCGGCGATTTCGACGTCGCTGCCCGCTTCGGCGACCTGCCGATGATCGCGCCGCGCAAGTCGTCCGAGGCGCTTCGAAATGCCATCGCGAAAAACGGCGTGGTCGTCTCGGAGAGCTTCGCGCTGAAGTACGACAAGAGCCTCGGCGACGACGTCCCGCTATCGACGATTCACGGTCCGCGACGTTTCCCGATCACCGGCATCTATCGCGACTATTCGAGCGATCGCGGCACCGTGGCCATGGACCGCGCCCTCTACACCCGCTCCTTCGGCGACGACGCCATCAACACCGTGATCATTTATCTCAAGCCTGGCGTCGATCGCGACTTCGCCCGCCGCCAGCTCGAAACGATCTTCGGCCCGAAATACCACGCCTTCGCCGTCACCAACACCGAAATCCGAGGCGAAGTGATGAAAATCTTCGACCAGACCTTCCTGATCACGTACGCGCTCCTCGCCGTGGCAATCGTCGTAGCCGTCCTCGGCGTGATCAATACCCTGGCCGCCCTCATCCTCGAACGCACCCGCGAGCTCGCCCTCCTGCGCGTCCTCGGCATGTCCATCGCCGAAGTCCGTCGCATGCTCGTCCTCGAATCGTCCGTCCTCGGCCTGACCTCCACCGCCGCCGGCCTGGCTATGGGATACGTCCTGTCATGGATTCTCATCTACGTAATCAACAAACAATCCTTCGGCTGGACGATCGCGTTCCACACGCCGGTACGCTTGATTGCAGCATCACTGGCGGTGACGTTCGTAGCATCACTGCTTGCCGGCTTAGTCCCATCAAGACTGGCACGAAGGATCGATCTGGCCAGTGCGATGAAAGCGGCGTAAATGGACAGCCGCTAATCACTATCCGTATTGAGGGCATGCTGAAACGGACGCTGCTCCTCGCTGTCGTTTCCTTACTCGTCGCCGGCAGTGCACTCGCCTATGTCCCCCTTTTCCCTGTCAGTGAGGTGACTGTACGGACTGGCGACCAGATCAGGGTATCGGTCTACGCGGCCTGGAGCGGTCTGGACACATCGTTCAATTACTATCACTGGGAGTTCGTCAGTGCAGACGAACGCGTAGCCCTCGTCGAAGGAACGATGCAGAGCCCCGCCAGCAGTGGAGTCATCACCATCACCGGCATCGCCCCGGGCGAAACGTCAGCGCAGATCAGCCGGAATGGCAACTGGTCATGGCTGCGCATTCACGTCGTTTGTGGATTTGAGCCGCCCGTGATCGCCGCCAAACCGGTCATCACCGCGCTCCTGGATCAGCAGGTTTCCATTCAAGCCATCACGCCGACCCAAGCAGTCTTCCTCTGGTACTCCGGCCGAATCGGCGACACTTCCCATCCGATCACAGACGGAGGCGCCGGCCCGGAGCTACGCTTGATTCCCGAGACGTTCGGCACTCGATACGTGTGGGTGTTGGCCCGCACTCAATGTTCCGAGAGCACGGCCGAGTTTCGCATCGACGTCACACCGCCACGAAGGCGGAGCGCGGGGCGCTGAGGCTCGTCCGGGCCTTTCTCGCCGCCCCGTAAGCTTACGCCGTTGTGGGTTGCTGCTAGTGAATCTCGCGATGACGATAAACGCCTGAACTCGTCCAAACGTAGGCATTTCTGCTGAACCGAGCCGGTTCGGAAAGGCGGCGGGTTGACTCCCGCTTAGCTTTCCATCTACTCTCGTTTTGGAGGCCCAAATGGCAGAGCTTCACGAAGTACAGAAATCGTCTGGCGGTTACATGTCCGTCGATGCGTCCGCTGCTATCCAGCAGAACCGGCCGATCATCGACCAGATCCGTCAGACCGTTCAGCAGGCACCCACGCAGCCGTCGCATTCCCCTTCGACAGACCAAGTCACTCCACAATCTCAGTCGAACAGATGAGCAATGACTCCCCAGCTAGTCCTGTGGGGACTTCCTGGTTTCATCGCATATTACTTTCTTCAGTCCGTCAGCCCATCTAGTGTAGTGTTTCATACTGTTGTTGATTTATTCGCGGCGAGGCGAGCGCGTCCAACCTTCTCGATGATCGACTCGGCAGTTGCTGTCCAGATGTAGGGCAGCGGGTTTTCGTTGTGCTGATCGATATAGTCGGAGATTGCCTTGGTTAGCTCGGTGACGGATGTAAAGCTGCCACGCCGGATGCGCTTCGTTGTGAGCTCACGAAAGAAGCGATCGACCATGTTCAACCAGGAGCTGCTCGTGGGAATGAAGTGCATGTGAAAGCGGGGGTGGCGGTCGAGCCACCGCTGGACCTTGGGGTGCTTGTGAGTGGCGTAGTTGTCAGCGATCAGGTGCAGATCGAAGCCGGCCGGCGTTTCTCGGTCGATTCTGTCGAGGAAACGAATCCATTCCTGATGACGATGGCGCGGCATGCACTCGCTGATCACGCGCCCTTCCAGCATGTCCAGGGCCGCGAACAGCGTGGTGGTGCCGTATCGTTTGTAGTCGTGGGTCATCGTGCCGCACCGGCCCTTCTTGATGGGGAGACCCGGTTGCGTGCGGTCGAGCGCCTGAATCTGTGATTTCTCATCGGCACAAAGAACGATGGCGTGTTCAGGCGGATTCAGGTAGAGGCCGACGACATCGACCAGCTTCTTGACGAAGTTCTTGTCGTTGCTGAGTTTGAATGACCGAACTCGATGAGGAAGCAGACCATGTGCTTTCCAGACTCGGTGAACGAGAACGTGATCGATGTTCAGTACAGACGCCAGTGTCCTCGTTGACCAGTGGGTGGCATTCCGCGGCTTCTCCTGCGTAGTCATGTGGATGATCTTCTGTTCCAGCTCGCGGCGGTCCTTGCGCGGTCGACCCGGACGGGTGGCGTCCTTCTCGATTCCCGGCAGACCAAGCTTCGCGTAGCGACCACGCCACAAGCCAACGGTCGGTTTCGAAACTCTCAGCTTCGCGGCAATGTCCTGGTTCTCCAACCCTTCAGCGGCCAGCAGAACGATCCTGGCGCGGAGAACGAGACGCACTGCGCTGCGACGTCCGCGAGCCATTTGCTCGAGTGCGGCGCGGTCAATCGGAGTGAGTTCCACAGCAGGTGCAACGCGCATGTGCAATGAGAACACATGGCACATTATATGTAAAGCTATTTACGTAACACTACACTAGGACAAAGAGCGGATGGGACTTCGTAGCAGAAGTCGGCCTTCTCTCTGCCGGTTGCTACGTCATTTGCCACGGCATCCTCTACTACGCAAGCTGGCTGCTGCCCAATGCCGTGCGGTACGCCAAACTTTATTGGCCCCACGAATACTCGTTCGCCTTAGCGATCGGACTGTTCCCCGTAGCTGAGATAATCGGTATTGCTCTCGCTAAATCAAGTCGGCGGTGGTCGAAACTCCGATCTCGCTATCATCACTGGATTACGGGGCGGGCGCGGAATTTCGAATTCCCCGACGTTTTCTTCGCAACGTGTGATGAGTTGTTGGGGCACATGGTGCTCTTCACTCTGTCGTCCGGCAAGGTATACGTCGGCATTTTGGTGGCCGCCACGGAAGATCCAAATGAAACAAAGCGCTTCTTACGTTTTGTACCTGTTCTCAGCGGCTATCGCGCAGACAAAACATTGAAGATCACTTACACGACTTTCTACGAACCGGCAACAGCTCAGCCCTTCTTAGTATCGGCAGAGCAGATCTGCACGCTTGGCGCATTTGAATGGGACCGCTTCGATCATTTTGTGCGCACTGGCGACATAACGATCGAGATCGCTTCCCAGCAGTCCTCCTGATCTAGGGGAAGACTGAGACGGGCCCTAGATCTTCTACAGGATCGTCGTGAATCGAAGACAACATGAAACGTTTGACTGCGCCAGGACACTATCCGATCGTGAGGGCTTGCGCCCCAGTGACGCTTCACATCGAGGACGACTACTATGGCCACCACCTTCAAATTTGACAGCGGCCCGAACGCGGCGTGGGCACGACTGTTCTTCAACGCTCCGCGGCAGCACTACATCACTCATCCATCCGGCAGGTTTCGGACGGAATTTGGGCCTGTGTACTATCGCGGGCGGCTGAAGAACAACAAGGTCAAGGTGCTGGTCGTGGGACAGGACCCGAGCACCGATGAGATCCTGGCGCAGCGTAATCTGGTTGGCTCGGCGGGGCAGCGCGCGCAGAAACTGCTGAACAAGATCGGCATCAACACGTCGTACGTCATGTTCAACACGTTTCTGTACGGCATCAAAGGACAAATGGACGCCGTCACGAACGCCGCGGCGGTGGAGCCCACGATTCTGAATTATCGCAACAGCCTGTTTGACAAGATTGCCGGCAGCAACGCGCTCCAGGCCATCATCAGCTTTGGCAACGGGGCCGACCTGGCGATTACGAACTGGCCCGGCCGGCCTGCCGGCGTTCCATGGTTTCAACTCCACCATCCGTCGGCGCCGGACAACATCGTGCTACCGAATTGGAATGCCGCGCTCAACAACCTGCACAACGCCATCACACCGGACAGTGCGGCTCTGGTAAACACAACGCCTTATGGAGCGGCATTCGGCCCGAATGATGTTGCCGACATTCCGCGCGAAGATCTCTCCTTTGGACTTCCCGAGTGGCATGGAACCGGGGGAGCGACGCGCAGCCAGCGGAATGGGGACAACACCATCAATTGGACGTCGCCTTTGTGAATCCGGCGATCACCGCTGCTACGACAAACTTGGCTTCCACGCCAGGAACCACGGCTCCCGTCGCCCGAACTTTGTCGCCAGCGCGGTGCCGATGCCGAATACCGAGGCCAGCGCCCAGATGATCGGGCCGACGATCGGGATCAGTCTTATTGCACCGAGAACGATGACGCCGATGACCACCATGGCCAGATCGCCGCGCAGCCAGTTGCGGCGGGCGAGCTGTTCGCGTGTGCGTGAGCCAGCGACCAGCATTCCAATGGCGTGGAAGACGGCGATCGTGCCGTAGATCTTCGTCAGGATGGCGAAGACGCCGAGGGCGAAGAGGAGAGGGACGCCGACGCCGTACGGGATCAGGTAGCTGAAGACGATCGCAGTCAGAGCGAAGCTCGTTACTGCCACCAGGCCGAGGGCGAAACAGTGCAGCGCGCTGGCCCGCATCTCGATCGACGAGTAACGGATCTCGCGTCCGCTCAGAAGCGTCAGCGCGATCGCAGCAAACATCCAGACGGCGAGCAGCGTGGCGATGACGGCGGTCTTCTGCATCATCGCGGTGGCGTCGGCCACGGCCAGCGGCACGTGGAGACCGGAGTCTGACGGTGCAGCGACCATCGCCGTTACGAGCGAAGCTGCGACGATCGTCAGCGGCAGGAACAGGCGCAGCATCCTACGCATCGATCCCCCTCGGCGCGCGCCGCAGCAGGACGATGAGCAAGGCATTGACGATGAGGAATGCAACGCCGAACGCAACCTGGAAACCGATCGGAGCCTGACGCAGCGATGACGCTGCGCTGTTCAGCAGGCCGCGGATTGCTTCCATCGATGCCAGCGATCCCTCGGCGACATGCAACGGCGACATGCCGGCGGCATCGCAAAGCGCGAGTGCAATGGCCACGACGATGACCGAGAGCGTGAGAACGAGCGGCCAGGGACGATGCGACGAACCTTCCCACGGCGCCAGCGGAAGCGCGTTGACATCCATCGACAACGGCTTGACGTTGGCCTTTGCGGCCAGCGCCGCAGCCTCGGCACGGCACTTCGCACACACCACGAGATGTGCGCCATTCGCCTCCGGATCTTCAAGGTACCGCTGACACGCGTCTTGGGTCATAGGGGTTCCACGAATTCTTCGAGCTCGACCTTCAACAGGTTGCGGGCCCGGAACAACTTGTTCTTCACAGTGCCGAGGGGCAGCTTCTTCATCGAAGCGATCTCCTCGTAGGATAGCTCCGCGAAGTGCCGGAGTTGAATCAGTTCGCGATAATCGGACGGCAGATTCTTCACCGCCGAGTCGATCGCGTCCGCCAGTTGTTTGTTGTTCAGAGCACGATACGGCGACACGCCTGTGTCGGCAAACTCGCGCTCCTTGGTGTCCTCATCGCCCGGTTTCGCGGCGATGGACACCTCGTTGACCGTCTTCTTGCGCAGCGCATCGATGGCGCTGTTCTGGGCGATCCGGAAGAGCCACGTCGAGAACTGGTACTTCGGGTCGTAGCGATCGAGGGCAACGTAGACCTTCACGAAGATTTCCTGAGCCAGGTCGTGAGCATCTTCGTAGCGATGCGTGATCCGATACACGTAGTTGATGATGCGCTTTTCATAGCGCTTCACCAGCTCAGTGAACCGGTCTCGGTCGCCCTCGAGGATGCGCGCCACCAGGGTGCGATCGTCGAGATGCTCACGTTCAGCCATTCGTGGTTACGGTTTCCGCGGTCGAAGGTTTTTCGGATGATACCCTGCCGGGCCGGGCGCACCGATGATCGAGATCCGCAACCTGACCAAGCGCTACGGCGATTTCACCGCGGTCGATGATGTCTCGCTGGATGTAACGCGCGGCGAGATCTTCGGCTTTCTCGGTCCGAACGGGGCAGGAAAGACGACCACGATCCGCATTCTGGCCGGATTGTCGCTGCCGACCTCAGGCACAGTTCGCGTCAACGGGCTCGACGTTACGACGGAAGGCGTCCGCGTGAAAGCGACGACGGGATACATCCCCGACCGGCCGTTTCTGTATGAGAAATTGACCGGCCGCGAACTACTGCAGTTCGTGACGAATCTCTACGGCCGCGAGTGGCGCGACTGTGAAGCGCGGGCGATGGAGCTGCTCGCCTATTTCGGTATCGCCGATTGGGCGGACGCGCGAATCGAGAATCTGTCGCATGGGATGAAGCAGAAGCTGGTCATCGTCTCGGCTCTCGTTCACGATCCGGAGTTGTTGATCATCGATGAGCCGATGGTCGGACTCGATGCGCTGGCGCAGAAGCAGGTAAAGCTGCTGTTTCGTCGCCTCGCCGAGGAGAAGAAGACCGTGTTCCTGACGACGCATACGTTGTCGGTAGCCGAGGCGGTGTGCGATCGGATTGCGATTCTCAATCACGGACGGATTGTGGCCAGCGGGACGACGGCGGAGCTGAAGAACGATCGTGCGCTGGAGGATGTGTTTCTGGAGTTGACGTATGGCTCGTAGGGCCCAGCCGCGCTGGGCCGAACCCCGTGTATTGCAATGAAACGCATCGATTCGATTCGCGCGCATTACCGCGAAACCGCCAGCGGGGTGAACCCGCGCGATATTGACATCCTCCTCGCCGACGTCACCGGCCACACGACCGCGTGGATCTTTGCGCATGGGGATGAAGAGATCGATCCCGCACCGGTTGAAGCGCTCGTGCAGCGACGCATCGACGGCGAGCCGTTGCAGTACATCCGGCAGCGTGCGGAGTTCTTCGGACGCGAGTTCTACGTCGACGATCGTGTACTGATTCCGCGTCCTGAGACGGAACTACTGGTCGAAGCAGCGATTGTGCGAGCGCCGCGAAACGCGCGCGTGCTTGATGTCGGTTCCGGCAGCGGATGTATCGCTATCTCGCTCGAACGCGAGCGGCAGGATCTTGAGGTCACGTCGATCGACATCTCCGTCGCCGCCCTCGCTGTAGCCTCGCGCAACGCGCGCGCGCATGCGTCGCGAGCACGCTTTGCGGCATCGGACGCATTCGTCGCCATTCGCGGCGAGTTCGATCTCATCGTCTCGAATCCGCCCTACATTCCGGCAGCCGACTACGCGACACTCGACACCGAGGTGCGCGATTACGAGCCGCGCGGTGCGCTGACGCCGGGACCGCGCGGGACAGAGATGATCGAGACGATTCTGAATGCTCGCCGTGCGCCCGTTGTGGTGCTGGAGATCGGATTCGGACAGCTTGCGGACGTGCACGAAGTCGCGGCCGGCTACGACATCACAGACGTCATCAACGACCTCGCGGGCATCGAGCGGGTTGTCGTACTATCGCGACATGCCCGCAAATGATCGCTGTCTCTTTTGCCGCATTGTCTCCGGCGAGATCCCGGCCAAAAAGGTTTTCGAAGACGACGTCGCTATCGCCTTCAACGACATCAACCCGCAGGCACCGACGCATGTGCTCGTCATTCCGCGCACGCACATTTCGACACTCGATGATCTGGATGAGCACGAAGCGAACATCATTGGCATGACGATCGTGCGCGCCTCGCAGATCGCGCGAAATCTTCAGCTCAACTCCGAGGGCTATCGCCTAGTCGTGAATCACGGCGAAGCGGCGGGGCAGACTGTTTTCCACATCCACTTCCACCTCCTCGGCGGACGCAATTTCGGCTGGCCACCGGGGTAGCGGCGCTTCGCGCGTTATCGGTTATCGGTTGTCGGTTGATTGTGGGGCGCCGGAGACACGCGCAAGCGCAGTGAACCGACAACCGATAACCGACAACACGGCGAAGCCGCAGCTAAGCCGACGGCGGCACGCGGAATCGCGTCCCGCTGAAGGTCATCGAGCGCGATGATTTCCGGCGCGCGGCTTTGCGTCGCGTGAGGAAATCATCCTTGGCCTCGGTGAGCGTGGCGGGGACATAGGTTGCGCCAGCCGACAGCGTTTTGGCGCGATCGCGGGCGAAGGCGGAGCCGCCAGCGACGATGGTCAGCTCGTGGAACGTGGCTGCCAGAAGTTGCAGCAATCCAAAGCCGGCCTGCAGGTGATCGGGGTTCGTGCACGATACAAAAACGGCCTCGGGGAGCTCTTCGCCGATGAAGGAGATCAGCTCCTCGTCGGGAAGGTCGGTGAAGTAGTCGATCGAGAAGCCGTCTTCGCGCAGCAGTTGCGTCAGCATCAGCGTGCCGAGGGATAGACGCTCGCCGGCAACGGAAACAGCGACGATGTGACGTTCCGGATCGGGCACTCCTGCGTTGCGATCGCCGTAGCGGACGATCAGCTCGCGGATCACATCCTTGATGAAGTGATCGTTGGCGGGCGTGATGCGCTTGCGGTCAAGCTCCTCCTGCGCGAACGTCAGCGTGGGGATGAAAAGGTCGGAGAACATCTCCTCCATCGTGTCGCTCTCCGCATGGCGGTCGGCGATGGCGATGGCGCCGGTGCGGTCGCGCAGCAGCAGGCGGTTGTAGAAACTGAGGTATCCCTCCAGCGGATCCTCGTTGCCGAACATGATCGAGAAGATGCGCAGCGCCGGAATGAACTCGCCGCCGACGGTGAGGCAGACCGAGATCGGCGTGGCCAGTAGCAGGCCGACCGGTCCCCATAGCCATCCCCAGAAAATCGCGGAGATCAGAAGCGCGATGGGCGAAACGCCGACGCGATGTCCGACCACGATCGGCTCGATGAATCCTCCAATGAGCTGATCGGTCAGGACGAAGAGTGCCAGCACTGCCAGCGGCACGTACCAATTCGGAAAGACGGCGATCGAGAGGAACGTCGGCAACGCCGCGCTCAGCACTGCGCCGACGTACGGAACGAAGCGGAAAAGGCCGGCCAGTACGCCCCACAGCGGCGCGTGCGGAACCTTGAGAAGAAACAGCCCGAAGCCGGTCAGGAGGCCGAAGCCGACATTGAGCAGGGCGATGGTCAGCAGGTAACGGCTGATGCGATCCGATGTCTCGCCGATGGCCTGCGTGGTGACGGTCAGATGCGCGCGGCCGGCCAGCCGCAGCATCTTGTCGCGCATCTGCTCGCGGTCCTTCAGCAGAAAGAAGACGAGCACGACTACGAGGAAGGCGGCGGCGACGACCTCGATCGTCGGCGCGAGCGTCTTGTATCGGTTGGCGAAGTCTTTCCGGTCCGGGATGACGCGCACTTTGAGGTCGGCGCGTTCCTGTTTGTCAGCCGTGGCATCGGTGACGCGCTGCAGCGTTTTCTCGACCAGCGCAAACGTACCGCCGCCTCGTTTGAGAAACTTGAGTTTCTGTTCGATCTTGCCGCTCGTGGCCGCTTCGGCAACTTCTTTGGCGACGTCGTTGAACTGCTGATACAGCCACCATCCGCCAAAGCCGAGTCCGGTCACGATGAGGCCGAGCGAAATGACGATTGCGCCGGTGCGGCGGAGCGGAGTCCGCTCGAGCAGTGAGACGATCGGCGTCAGCAGAAACGCGAACAAAATCGCCAGCGCGATCGGAACACAGACCGGCTTTGCGAGATAGAGGATGGCGATGACGACGACGGTGATGAAAAGGATGCGCGATTGCGACTGCCCGCGCCGGTCCTGCACAGCGCGCTTGTCGGAGAACGTAGTGACAGACTCCGGCAGCCGGCGCAGAGAGAGCGTCTTGTCGAAGTCGTCAGTTTCGTCGTCGTCGTAGGGCCGCACGGTGGGATGAGTCTACTGCAAGGGGAAAGCCGCCGGTCCGGCTCATGGAATGAGTCCGGACAGGTCATGTTAGAGTATTCGCATCTAAGGACACTTCATGCAGACTCTCATCGACGACAAGACCGTTCTCGAGACTCTTCTTGCACATAAGTCGCTGGCGCTCGTGGAGCTCAGCTCTCTTCTTGGTGTCGACGAGACCCGCCTATCCTCGGTTGTGGACGACTTGGAACAGCAGCGACTCGTGAAAGTCACCAACAAAGGCGACATCCTAAATGAGATTGTAACGGTGACGACCAAAGCCTTTCAGGCCGCATCGTAGACTTACGTCACATGCAGCCCAATGATGCTTGGTCGCTCCTCGCATTCTTCATTGGCGCTGCTTCAGGTTTCCAAGACGTTTTCGAGAAGTACCGCCGACAATCGACCGCGGCAGTCGCCACTTTACCAGGCGTCCTCTATCTGGTCTCCCGTGGTGCGCTTCCTGCCATCATCTTCTTTGTACTCCTGCGAGCTGGTGTCCTCAAAGGGAATGTCTGGGCATACTCGCTGGCAATCGGAACGACCGCCGAGCTCTTTCTGCGATCGAGTTTCTACATCAAGCAGACAGAGAAACCCGGCGGAGGCGTGGATGAGCTCCTCCGCGGTCCTCTCGACCTATTGAAGTGGTACCAGAATCTCTTTCTGGTGGAGTTTGTATCGACAGAACTCGCAGCCAACCGGCTAACGTTCGTAGTCAACAATCTTCCGAATCATGACTTTCAGACGCTCTGCACGATCGTGAAGAAGAATCTCGACGCATGGACAGACGAGGACGGCCGAGCAGCCGTGGAACGCACCCTTGTCGAACTGAGCGAGGCGTTCGAACGGGAGCGCCCCCAACCCGGGGACTTAGCGGCTACCCTCGGAGGTCAGACTGTCCCGAGCAAACGCCCGTCGTCGCAATTGGATGAGTTATATCGTCGGAAACTCGGTTTCGCCATTCTTAACATCGGTGGACGAACTATTTTCAAAACGCTGTTTTCCTGACGTCGGTCTATCGCTTCCAACGCAGTATTGGCTGCCTCGCCGCCCTCGCCTCATCCAGCCTCCGCACCGGCGTCGTGTGCGGCGCGCTGCGCACCAGCTCAGGACGCTCTTCACACTCGCGGGCGATGGCGATCATGGCGTCGCAGAAGGCGTCGAGCTCTTCCTTCGGCTCGCTCTCGGTCGGCTCGATCATCAGCGCGCCGGCCACGATCAGCGGGAAGTAGATCGTCGGCGGGTGGAAGCCGTAATCCATCAGCCGCTTGGCGATGTCGAGCGTGTGGACGTCCTTCGCCGTCTGCAGCTTGTCGCTGAAGACGACTTCGTGCAGCGACGGCGCGTCGTACGGCAGGTGATACGAGCCACGAAGTCGGGCCCGGATGTAGTTCGCATTGAGCACCGCGATCTGGGCGATGCGCCGCAGACCGTCCGGCCCCATCGAGCGCATGTAGGTCAGCGCGCGGACGAGCACGTTGAAGTTGCCGTTGAAGGCGCGGACGCGGCCGATCGAATCGGGATGGCTGTGATCGAGATAAAACGTCCCATCCTCGCGGCGCTCGACTGTCGGCGTCGGCAGGAAAGGGACGAGCTTCTTCGACACGCCAACCGGACCGGCGCCCGGGCCGCCGCCGCCGTGCGGCGTGGAAAAAGTCTTGTGCAGATTCGAGTGGATGACGTCGATGCCCATATCGCCCGGCCGGGCGATGCCGACGAATGAATTGAGATTGGCGCCGTCACAGTAGAGGTAGGCGCCCTTTTCGTGGAGGATGTCGGCGAATCGTTTGATGTCGCTCTCGAAGACGCCCAGCGTGTTCGGAACCGTGATCATCAGCGCGGCCACGTCTTCTGTCACCGCGGCGGCAAGCGTGTCGATGTCTACCGTGCCGCGGCTGTTCGATTTCAGCTCTTTGATCTGATAGCCGGCGAATGCCGCCGAGGCCGGGTTCGTGCCGTGCGCGGAATCGGGGATCAGGATGTACTTGCGCGCATTGCCGCTCTTGGCGAGCGCCTTGTGCACCATGAGGATGCCGGTCAGCTCGCCGTGCGCCCCCGCCACCGGCTGCAGCGTCACGCGCGGCATACCGAAGATCTCCATCAGCGTCTGCTCGATGTGCCAGAGCAGCGAGAGGTTCCCTTGCACCTGGTGGTCGGGCTGCAGCGGGTGCGACAGCGCGAATCCCGGCGTGCGCGCGATCTCTTCGTTGAGCCGCGGGTTGTGCTTCATCGTGCACGAACCGAGCGGGTAGAGACCGGCGTCGATGGAGACGTTGAGTTTCGACAGCCGGGTGAAGTGCCGGATGACGTCAACCTCGGAGACTTCGACTTCATCCGCGATCTCGCTGCGCATCAGCGAGGCCGGCAACGCATCGGTTTCCGGAACGTCGAGCGCCGGTAGCCGGTAGCCGCGCCGTCCGCGTTTGGAGTGCTCGAAAATCAGGCCGACGCTGTTTTTCTCGATCGTGGTCATGATGAAACCGCCGAAGTCAATGCCGAAACGAATTGATCGAGATGTTCGCGCGTGTGCAACTCAGTGACGGCGACCAGGAAGTCGTTGTCGTGACCGTCGTAGAACTGGCCGAGCGGAATGCCGCCGAGAATCTTTTCGTGTTCGAGATCGGCCAGGATCTGCGCGGCAGGGAACGGCGTCCGGACGACGAACTCGTTGTAGACAGGACCATCGAACGGCAGCTCAATCGAAGCCGTGTTGTGCAGTTTATTGCGCAGGTATGCAGCTTTCTGCACACATTGCTGCCCCACTTCCCGCAGGCCAGCCTTTCCCATCAGCGATAGGTAAATGTTTGCTGCTAAGGCGATTAAGGCCTCATTCGTACAGATGTTCGACGTCGCCTTCCCCCTGCGGATATGTTGCTCACGCGTGGCGAGGGTGAGCACGTAGGCGCGGCGTCCGTCGACGTCCACTGTCTCGCCGACCAGCCGTCCCGGCATGTGCCGCTTGAGCGCATCCTTGACGACCATGAAGCCGACGAATGGGCCGCCGTACTGCGTCGGGATTCCCCAGGCCTGCCCTTCGCCGACGGCGATGTCGAAGCCATGCTCGCCCGGCGGTGTCAGGATGCCGAGCGACGTTGCCTCGGCGATGACGGCGATCTTCACTGCACCGGCGGCGTTGGCAATTTCCGCAACCGCGTCGTAGTCCTCGATTACGCCAAGGAAGTTCGGCGACTGGACGGCAACGGCGAAGACTTCGTTCGTGCACGCCTCGCGCAATGCCGCGGTATCGATCCGGCCGTCGTCCGTCCAGCCCACTTCCACGATCTCGTAGCCGAGATTCTGAATGTACGTACGAACAGTCTCCGTGTACTGCGGATGGACCGACTTCGCGATCACGACCTTCTTGCGATTGCGCACCACGCGCTCCGCAAGCAACACCGCTTCGCAGAGTCCTGTCGAGCCGTCGTACAGCGAAGCGTTGGCGACGTCGAGGCCGGTCAGCAGGCACTGGTGCGTCTGGTACTCGAAGATCGATTGCAGCGTCCCCTGCGAGACCTCGGGTTGATACGGCGTGTACGAGGTGAGGAACTCGGCGCGCAGGAGAAGCTGATCGATGCAGGCCGGCTGGTAGTGCAGATACGAGCCGCCGCCGAGAAACGAGAGGTGATCGACGGCGGTCTTGTTGGTAGAAGCCAGCGCGCGAAACCAGCGCCGCGACTCGATCTCCGACCACGGGCCCGGGATGTCGAGAAGCTCCTTCAGCTTGACGTCGTCAGGGATGGTCTCGAAGAGGCGGTCGATCGAATCGACGCCGATCGTTTCGAGCATCTCCTGCACGTCCTGCGACGCGTTGGAGATGTAGCGATGTTGGTCAGTCAGCGGATCAGGGAGGGGCATTGCAGGTCTAGTGACCGGATTCCTTCTCGACGTACTCCTCGTACTCCTCGGCAGTCATCAGCTCGTCGACCTCCTCGGGAATGCTGAGGCGCATCTTCATCATCCAGCCATCGCCGTACGGATCGGTGTTGACGAGCTCCGGCTTGTCGTTCAGCGCTTCGTTGATCTCGATCACTTCGCCCGACACGGGCGAGAAAAGCTCGGAGACGGCCTTGACCGATTCGATGCTGCCGAACTCGTCGCCCAGCTCCAGCTCGGTGCCGACAGCCGGCAACTCGACGAAAACGACGTCGCCCAACTCTTTCTGCGCGTAGTCGGTGATGCCGATGACGGCCACGTCGCCCGCTTCGGGATGCACGTACTCGTGGCTCTTGGCGTACCTGCTGTCTTCAGGTGTCATGGGTTCGCTCCTTCGTCACTTCGCGCGCTTGTAGAACGGCGTGGGAACGACACGCGCCCGCGTCTCTTTTCCACGGATGAGGACCATGAATTCCGAGCCGGGCACCGATTTGTCGAGCGGAAGATATGCGAGACCGATCGCTTTTTTCAACGTCGGCGAGTGCGTGCCGCTGGTGACGACACCAATCTCTTCGCTGCCGTTGACAACCGGGTAACCGTGGCGCGCGATGCCGCGATCCACCATCTCGAACCCGGCCAGCTTCCGGCGCGGCCCTTCCGCCTTCTCGCGCTGCAGGACGTCGCGACCGAAAAAGTCGCCCTTGTCGACCTTGACGATCCAGCCGAGGTCGGCTTCCAGCGGCGTTGTGGTCTGGTCGATGTCGTTGCCGTAGAGGGCCATCTTCGCTTCGAGTCGCAGCGTGTCGCGCGCGCCGAGGCCGCACGGTTTTGCGCCGGCGTCGATCAGTTTGCGCATGATGCGCGGCCCCTCGGACGGCGCAACGTAGATCTCGAATCCATCCTCGCCGGTGTAGCCGGTGCGCGAAACGATCGCCGGCACACCGTCGACCTTGCCGGTGCCGAAGTGGTAGTACTTCATCGTCGCGAGCGCGACGTTGGTCATCGGCTGCAGCAGCTTCTCCGCCTCGGGACCCTGCAACGCGAGCTGCGCGTAGTCCGCGCTGACGTTGCGCACTTCAACGTCCATCCCCTTCGCGGCGTCGGCAATCCACTCGTAGTCCTTGTCGCTGTTCGACGCATTGACGACGATGAAGAAGTCGTCGTCCGCGTTTTGATAGATGAGGATGTCGTCGACGAATCCCGCAGTCGGATACAGCAGCCCGTTGTACTGCGCGCGTCCGTTTTCGAGTTTCGAAACGTCGTTGCACGTGGCGCGTTGCAGCAGCGCCAGCGCCTCGGGACCTTTGACCGTCAGCTCCCCCATGTGCGAGACGTCGAACAACCCCACATGCTCGCGAACGGCCGCATGCTCTTCCAGGATGCCGCTGAACTGGACCGGCAACTCCCAACCACCGAAGTCGACCATCTTCCCGCCAAGCTCGTGCTCGACGGCGTTGAGTGGGGTTTTCTTGAGATTTGCTGCCTCGTCTGTCATCGACAGCCTCCGGGGGGACGGAACCTAGCACGCGCTATGCCGCAGGCGCAACGCAATGCGGCAACGCTTGACGAAGGAATCGCATGAGCTTACCGTTCGTTGTCGAAAACGATTTGGGACTGGGAACTCCCGGTCGGCAACTGGCCCTGAGCAATCGGGGCCTTTTGTTTTACGGGAAGATCTTGAATCCGTGACGCCAGCCCGGCCGGTCGAGAAATTTTGATTGGACAATATCGAACGCGCGGCTGCTCTTGCTCGGATCGATGACGTGCCGCGCGATCGGATACGCACAAAGGTCGGCAAGTTGATGTCCCAGCACATTCGATCTCTTAGCGACGAACTTCAAGTCGAAGGCGATGTCGTCAAACTTCTGATGAAACGATCCGTCCTTCAATAGTTGAAGGAAGGCGAGGCGCAACGCGTTGTCTTCGTTCCTGCCTCGTGCCTCGGCCAGCAAAGTCACGTGGCGCTGACCTGACTCGTCGAGAAACGCCTTGAGACGCTCCATTCCGAATTCGAGCGCCAGATCATACGGATTGCGAACGCTGCTCCCTGAGCGTTCCTTGTGCGCCTCCTTGCGAATAGCAATCGCAATCAGGTGAACCGGTGCATTTCGCATAAGTTGATTCAACGCCGCATGAAAGGCTTCGCGGCGCTCGGGAACCTGCAGAAATGAGAAGTCGCCGATGGCTTTGCGAATATCGCGCGAATGGAGAATCGCGCCGTCGTGACCAAACTGGTCGATCTTGAAGCGCGTGAAGGAGGGAACGATCACATCTGTGTAGTCGGCCTGCTCGCACAACAGGAAGACGAGAACAAAGACAGGAAAATCCTTGTCCACAGGGTCGAGCGAATGATCGCCAGCCTCGTCGAGGAACACCATCAGTGGCATGCGACATCGTAACTTGCAGGCGTATCATCTTCCTCGGGAGCGCGGGCGTGCAGAACGAAATCGGAGATTTTCTCGACTATCTCACCTACGAGCGGAACGTCTCGGTCAACACCATCCAGGCCTATCGCGATGATCTCGAATCGTTCGTCGGCTTCCTCTGCAACGATTACCTGACGCTGGCTCGCGATCAGCTCGATCTGAAACGCGTCGATCATCTCGCCGTCCGCTCCTATCTCGCGCACCTGGCGCGCCGCAAGCTGGCCCGTGCCTCGGCGGCGAGGCATCTCTCGGCGATGCGATCGTTCTTCAAGTACCTGATGCGCGAAGGGGTCGTCGAAATGAATCCGGCCCGCAGCGTTGCCACTCCGAAGCGTGAGAAACACCTGCCGAGTGTCATGCAGCCGGCCGATGTGGCACTGCTTCTCGAACAGGCGGATACGTCGAACACGCTGGGCATTCGTGATCGCGCCTTTCTCGAAGTGCTCTATGCCTCAGGATTGCGCATCAGCGAGCTGGTCGGCATCGACATCGACGACGTCGAGCTTCGAGCCCGGCTGGTCAAAGTGCGCGGCAAAGGATCGAAGGAGCGGATCGTGCCGTTCGGATCGAAGGCGGAAGAGTCGATGCGTGCCTGGCTGGCCGTGCGTGGTGAATTGGTTGCTGACGTCGAAGAGCCGGCGCTGTTCGTCAACTACCGCGGCGAGCGGATCACCACTCGCAGCGTGCGTCGCCTTTTCGATGGCTACGTTCGCAAAGCCTCGCTCCGCGCCGGCATCTCGCCGCATACGATGCGCCACTCGTTCGCAACGCATCTTCTCAATGCCGGCGCCGACTTGCGCGGCATTCAGGAGCTCCTCGGCCACGTATCGCTATCGACGACGCAGAAGTACACGCACCTCAACGACTGGCAGTTGATCGCGGTCTACAAGAAGGCGCACCCGAAGGCGTGACTACTGCACCGTGGCCGTCGATGTTGCGGCCACCGTCGCCCCGCGCGTGCACGACTGCAGGTAGCGCCCCGGCAGCGGATGGTCGAGGTACGGCGCGATGATCTGCGACGCGGCGACGAGGCGATTCAGATCGACGGCCGTGTCGATCCCCATTTTCTCGAGCATGTAGACGAGATCCTCGGTGGCCATGTTGCCGCTGGCGCCGGGAGCGTACGGACATCCACCGAGGCCGCCTGACGATGCGTCGAAGGTGGGGATGCCCATTTCGAGCGCTGCCAGCGTGTTCGCCAGCGCGGTGCCGCGCGTGTCGTGAAAATGCATGGCCAGCTTCGACGCCGGAATGACCTGCAACAGGACGCCGATGACGCCCTGCACCTGCACCGGCGTCCCGACCCCGATCGTGTCGCCGACGGAGACCTCGTAGCACCCGAGGTCGAGGAGGCGAGCGGAGACCTCGAGCACTTTCTCAGGCGCGACGTCGCCTTCGTAGGGACAGCCGAACGCGGTCGAGACGTAGCCGCGAACACGCATCCCCTCGGCGCGCGCACGCTGCGCCACCGGCGCGTAGTTCTCGAACGACTCATCGATCGACATGTTGATGTTGCGTTTGTTGAAGGTTTCGGACGCGGCGGTGAAGATGGCGATCGACTTGACGCCAACCTCGATGGCGCGATCGAGGCCCTTCATGTTCGGCACGAGGACGGGATAGTCGACGCCTGGGTCTTTCGGAATGTTGCGATAGACCTCGGCGGTATCGGCCATCTGCGGAACCCACTTCGGGCTGACGAACGCTCCGGCCTCGATCGTGCGCAGCCCGGCATCGGCGAGGGCCGTGATGTAGTCGATCTTGGCCTCTGTCGGAATCGTGACTTTCTCGTTCTGCAGCCCGTCGCGCGGACCGACTTCGACGATGTGGACGTGTTCGATGAGGAGTTTCATGTGAGCGTCACGAGATCCAAACCGGGTTGCACGAGCTCCCCTTCCTTGCAGTTGATCGAAGCGACCGTGCCGTCGTTGGGTGCAGTGAGCTGGTGCTCCATCTTCATCGCTTCGAGGATGAGCAGTGGCGTGCCTTTCGTGACCTGATCGCCGACGGCCACGAGGATCTTCAGCACCACGCCCGGCATCGGCGCACTCATCGAGTGATCGCGATGCCTGGCTCGGGCGCGCGAGCTTTTGTCCGCCACTTCGACGAACCAGATCTCGCCGTCGAACGCGAAACTGACCTCCGCGCCGTCAACGATGAACGGGACGAAGTGCGTGCGCCCGTCGACGCGGATCTCGGCTTCGTTGCCGCGCACTTCGACAAGCTCGATGTTCACGATTCGAGTTTATCGCGTACGGGTAGCGCCGACGGCTCGTCGGCTGGCCCGCCAGCGGCTCGCTGGCGGTTTTTTCGCTCGCGTCATTTCGAAAACCGCGAGCCCGGCGAATCGATCGGCACACCGGCAGCGCACAACGGGCAATTCGCTTCCTCGTATGTTTCGAGGTTCAGCGTCAGCAACGATGCGTAGGGCGCATCGAACGGATTCGAGGTCCCGCTGCGATTGAGAATCGAGGCGAATCCCACAACGCGCCCACCCAGCCCCTCGATCACCGCAGCAGTTTCTCGCGTCGACTTGCCAGTCGTCACGACGTCTTCAACGATGACAACCGGCTCATTCTCAGCGATTCGAAATCCACGCCGCAGAGTCATCGCGCCTTCTTTGCGCTCCGTGAAGATCGACGACAGATTGAGTGCCTCGGCGACTGCGTACCCGATGATCACGCCGCCGAGGGCTGGCGCGACGATCTTCGAGGGGCGCATGTCATGCAGCTTTGCGGCAAGCCCTTCACCGATTGCTTTGGCGTTGCGCGGATGTTCGAGGAGCAGCGCACATTGCACGTAGCCGGGGCTGTGAAGACCCGACGAGAGGCGGAAATGGCCGTTCAGCAGAGCGCCCGTTTCGCGGAGGAGTGCAACAACGTCGAGCGGCATGGCCGGCGAGAATAGAATGCGCCGAGGAGTAAGGCAACATGGGTCAACTGACAGAAACGATTCGCGCAGAGCTCACTGCGGCGATGAAAGCGCGCGACGCGGAGAGGCTCTCCACGCTGCGCATGTTGCAGTCGGCATTCAAGTATCAGCAGATCGAATCGGGCCACGAGCTGAGCGACGAAGAAGCGCTCGTTGTCATCCGCAAGGCCGTCAAACAGCGCCAGGATTCGATCGAGCAATACACAAAAGGCAATCGCCCCGAGCTGGCCGATAAAGAGCGGCGCGAGATGGAGCTGCTCAAGACCTGGCTCCCGCCCGAGCTGACCGATGACGAGATCGAAGCCGGCATCCGCGAGATCATCGCCTCGACAGGCGCCCAGTCGAAGAAGGACATGGGCAAGGTGATGAAGGAAGCGTCCACGCGCTACAAAGGGCTGGTGGATGGGAGGAAGTTGCAGGAGGTCGTTGGCAGGCTGCTGCCGGCATGAGGTTGCGCAGAAACGCATGCTCACCCCCTCCGAACGCGCCCGTTACGCACGCCACCTCATCCTCCCCGAGGTTGGTGAGGCGGGGCAGGAGAAACTCAAGAGCGGATCGGTGCTCATCGTCGGGACAGGAGGGTTGGGCAGCCCGGTCGGCCTTTACCTTGCTGCTGCCGGTGTCGGACGCATCGGCCTCGTCGATTTTGATGACGTCGATGCCAGCAATCTTCATCGCCAGGTTCTCTATGGAACCTCGGACGTCGGTCAGCCGAAGGTCGCCGCGGCTCAGGCGCGCTTGCACGATCTGAATCCCGAGATCGTTATCGAGACCCACGGCGCGGCGCTGACCTCGGAGAACGCGCTCGGGATCATCGAGAAGTACGACGTCATCGTCGACGGCACTGACAACTTCGCGACGCGTTATCTCGTCAACGACGCCTGCGTCCTTCTCGGCAAGCCGAACGTCTACGGATCGATCTTCCGATTCGAGGGTCAGGCCTCGGTCTTTTCGGCCGAGGAAGGGCCTTGCTACCGTTGCCTCTATCCGGAACCGCCGCCGCCGCATCTCGTGCCGTCGTGTGCCGAGGGAGGCGTTCTCGGCGTGCTGCCCGGCGTGATCGGCACGATTCAGGCGACGGAGACGATCAAGCTGCTGACCGGGATCGGCGAAACGCTGCTCGGCCGGCTGCTGCTGTTCGATGCGCTGAGGATGTCGTTCCGAACGCTGCGATTGAAAGAGCAGCACGATCAACATGCCGTCATCACGCAGCTCATCGACTACGAGCAGTTCTGCAATCCCAGCAATCTGCACGAGGTCACGCAACTCGTCGATGGTGCGGTCATCGTCGATGTTCGCGAGCCGTACGAATGGGATGCGGGACACATCGACGGCGCGCGTCACATCCCGCTCGGCGAGCTGCCGAACCGTCTAGGCGAATTGCCGCGGGATGCGGACATCGTTTTCTACTGCCAGACCGGCGGCCGTTCCGCGCGAGCGCTCGACGTCGCGCGCGATGCGGGCCTCACGCGCGCGAAGCATTTGCGCGGCGGGTTCAGCGCGTGGAAAAAAAAGTAGGTCGGACAAGACGTAGGTCGGACTCTCCAGTCCGACCGGCTGACCCGCGTCGGAAACTTCAGTGACGAGGGGTTTGCACAAGAGGTCGGACTGAGAGTCCGACCTACGTGAGTCCGACCCACGTTATCGCCGTGCGGCGCCGAACATCACTACGATCGACTTTCCCAGCCCGCGGCGCATCGTCAGCCCTTCGATGATGGCAATGCCGCAGTCTTCGAAGTGCGGGGAGAGGATGTTCTCGCGGTGGCCGGGCGACTCCATCCAGCCGTCCATGAGCAGCTCGGTCGTCTCGAAGCCCGTGGCGAGGTTTTCGCCTGCGTAGTGGAAGTCATAGCCATGCGGCGCCAGCCAGGTGAACGGAGAGCGGCCGTCCGGCGACTCGTGCGCCCAGTAGCCCTGGTCCTCCATGTCGCGCATCCGGTCGCCGGCGGCGGCATCGAGGCGGACGTCCTCACGCAGCGGCGGCAGGTGATGCTCGGCGCGGTACTCATTCATGGCTGCGACGACGGACGCCCGCGTGATATCCGAGGCAAACGCCGGCGTCGCAGCCAGAACGAGGAGGATCAGCAACCGTTTCATCGAGCCGTCACTTTGCAGCAGCAGCGAGCATTTGTGGAGTGGTGGCCGGCTGATTTACCAGATCTGTGTACTCGAACAGCGCCGTTGACAGATAGCGCTCGCCGGTGTCGGGAAGGATGACCACGACCCGCTTGCCGGCGCCGAGCTCTTTGGCCACTTCGATGGCTGCCCAGCAGATTGCGCCGGAGGAGATGCCGACGAAGATGCCTTCCTCCTTCGACAACCGCCGCGACGTCGCTACTGCGTCGTCCCAGGTGACGTCGATGACGCGATCGACGACCTTGGC
>Ga0307511_10001242_pt1 | contig 26959 bp, 34 predicted proteins | sample 13_EM_MG_FD_200266 | JGI IMG/M metagenome (GOLD analysis project Ga0307511, IMG submission 200266) | Populus trichocarpa ectomycorrhiza microbial communities from riparian zone in the Pacific Northwest, United States - 13_EM | ecosystem: Host-associated > Plants > Roots > Unclassified | place...
GGGATGAATTAAGAGTAGGCTGGTTGGCGCAAGCCCCTTCGATTTCTCCCAACTTTGTGCCAATAACTTTCTTTTCTCTTTTTCTCTTGGATAACGTTTACTTGCTGTAGATGGACATGCAATACATGCAGGGATATTACAGATTTTCATGGACAGATCTACTCAATCGATGGGGTTCTACTGTATTTTGCTATCATTGGGCGGACGATCGATCTTTGCAATTGCAATTGCCAGACTTTTACAGACACGCGAGAGGAGATCATTCCATTCGCAATTGACTCCGGCATTTTATCTTGTCCCCCTGCCAGTCGCCACCACACTCTCCCTCGTGATCATCTGAGTTTCGCACGCGCGTGGCCCATGGCCAAACCTGTGATTCTTCAGCAGATCTAGAAACCTCCAGGTGTTCTTTTTGGCGCACACAAATTTGTTGCCAAGATTTACTATATATGTAGATAGTATCGGTACTTGCAGGGCGCCCGCCAAGGGTATCCCTAGCCATACGGGGCTTAGGCGGGCAATTGATCTTTTTTTGAGCCTCGTTGAGACACGAGCTGCGACCAACACGAACAAGCAACACATCGACAGCTGACAGCATTGAGTCTCAAACGTCAACCTCAAACTCCCGATACAGATCAGCAGCTGCCTACACGGACAGGATAATTTCAGCACCTTTACTCTCTCAGTCCGCAGTTTGACTGAGAGTCCCAACTCTCTTCACCCACATCACCTCTACCTCCTTCCCCATCACCCTCCATAATGGCAAACGAAGTCGACCGAGAAGCCTCCCGCCTCTGGCGAGTCCGACGAACCGTCCACGAGATGGTCCGGGATCGGGTACGTCCCATCCACCCCCCCCCCTCCCCCCCTTTTCAACCGGCCATCAACCCACTAATCCCCACAAATAGGGCTACGAAATCGCTGACGAAGAAATAAACATGACCCTCTCCCTATTCCGCGCCACCTACTGCGACTCTGAAGGCCGGCCCCAACGCAAAACCATGCAATTCAAAGCCCAACCCTCCGCAGCCATGATCGAGCGTTTCCGCGACCCCAGCCATCCCGAAGCCCCCATCCCCGTCGGCCCTGTCTGGGTCGAATTCTCCTCCACCCCCTCCGTCGGTATCAAGGAGATGCGCGCCTTTGCACATACAATCCACCTCGAGGGGATCCATACGGGGATCTTCATCTCCACCGTTGCCCCAACTGCCTCAGCGTTAAAAATTATCCCGACTGTGCTACCCAGTATCATCGAGACGTTTGTGGAGAGTGATTTACTCATCAACATCACCCATCATGACCTTGTCCCGCAGCATATATTGCTGTCGAAAGAGGAGAAAAAGGCGCTGCTGCAGAGGTATAGGCTAAAGGAAACGCAGCTGCCGAGGATACAGCAGGCGGATCCGGTGGCAAAGTATCTGGGGTTGAGAAGGGGGCAAGTTGTTAAGATTGTGAGGAAAAGTGAGACAAGTGGTAGATATGCTTCATATAGGTGGGTCTGCTAGTGTGGAGGCTGTAGTGGCGTTGGGTGAGGTGTGCAGAGTTGGGTGGTGATGGTAGCCTGAGTTTGAGCGTTTTCTATGAAATGGGATGGGAGGGCCAACCATAAGGGGCCTTTTCATGGCCCGGAGATTTGTCATGATGTACGAAAAAGAGTAGTAGGCCATGGGATTTTAATTGTACTATTGCATTTTCCTTCCGTTTTTTTTTTTTTTTTTTTTTGATTTGTTGTGGTCGGTTTCGCTATTGTTTAGCTCCTGCTTTGGGACTGATTGTTTTGCCTTTTTCCAACGAGACTACCTTTTGTCGTTGTTATCTAGCCTTATCCCAAAACGAGTGATCACAAGTTACATGTACTTCACATGAAACAACTTGTCCGTTTCAACAAAATTTCCACATTAGTAATTCCATTGAGTGGAATCCGGTGATCAATATAAATCCGTATACTGAACATCAAACTAATTTAAGTTGAGTAATCGCCGTGCCTCACATTATTGTTGTGTAAGCGTTCCCAGAAAAGAACCAAATGGCACAAACCCAGGAAAAAACAATAAATCGAAACAAATATGCATGAGTTGCGATAGGAACAAAATGCATATGCGACCCCCAATACACGACAAAACCATGCGTGCTTCCGCAAGCGAGAGCTTCAACTGCCAGCCCCTTCAAATGCACCCCCTACGAACTATTGGAATGCATACCGCTATGCCCGTAAGAAAACATGCTAATGCTAATCTCTCCCATGCTACGCTGTTATGCAGTTCGTTCCTCTATCGACACAAGGAAGCGTCAGAGTTCAGGGTAATCAGTTAATTCTGCTTCTGCGAAGGAAACAATTGCACCAGAAGCCCCGCGTCACCATGCCTCATCTGCTCCTTCTCCCTCTCTCTCTCAGCATTGCCACAGCATACATCGCAATTGCAGGATGCCTTCCTCTGCTGTTGCTGCGTAATCTGCTGCTGGAGCTCTTGCTCCTGCTCCTGGGCAATTTGCTCATCGGTCTTCCCAAGATCAAGCTTGTAACCGATATTTGATAGCTCAGAGAGGGATTTCTTCTCATCCTTAATTTCCTGCAAACCGATAATCTTTTCGTTGTCATCAGGCCTTTGAACATTGGTCTTGATAGGTTTGCCGTAGGCCTGGCGAAGCTCATTTTCCTTTTGTCTTTGCTCGACAACGCGGGACTCCCTGCCAGCGGAGCGCTTGCGGATAGGACCGCCGACCCTCATTGGGCTTCCGTCAATGGGATACGGGAGGTTCTTCTCCCAGATATCTTTGAACTGATCTATGCCCTCGACACCGAGGAGGTGAGGAGAGGTTTCTGCGAGCTTGAGATGCTTCTCCATGACGTGGTAAGCTGGAAGGCGTTTTGGCTTGGCGGAACGCTTTCCCAGGATATTCTCAATGCTTTGTGAATTGACAATGGCTCCAATCCCTCCTTCCTGCTCTTGTTCAAGCCGTTGGTTCTCCAGTTCCTCAAGCTCCTGTAGCTTCAATATGTGAAGACTGTCCTCTTGTTTCTCTTGCTTTTGTTCTTGCTCATCCCCCTGTTGTTGCTCCTGCTTGAGGAGCTCGGTACCATATGGGTGGTAGAGCTCGGCATTCTGCTCTTGCTCTTGTTCTTGCTCTACTTTGGTGGCATCTATGGGATGAATCTCGACTTGCGGCAATGGTGAAGGATGAACGGGAGTGTGCGGGAGTGGGGCCTCAGCTGGTTGAACTTGGCTCTGGGTCACGTTCACTGAAACACTTCGGAATCCCGGACGAAATGATTTTGGTTTCTCCTCGGGGGAATAAAGCTGGCGAAGAAGCTCCGCGGGCCTGGTGAGGCACTTAGGTACCCCAACTTCAGGCTGTGGGAACTGAGCTCGTGGATGGGATTCATGGTTGGAATAGGAGTAGTGGTAGCAGTTGCTCTCGTGATGATTGAAGCGAACGTTAGCAGAGTGGCGGTCGGACTCGGGAGGAAGGTCCTGGAAGAAGACAGCCTCCTCCTCCTCCGCTTGAAATTCAGGCTCGAGCTTGAAGCCATAGCGGGCTTCCTCTTGCTCTTCGTCGTAGGTGGGTTCCTCCTGATAATATTGCCTGAAAAGGATATATGAGCCCGTGGAATATTTGCTTGAAGATATGATGGGGGGCATACTCAGTCTCAGGGTGATACTCGGCAGAGCAATCACCTTTTCCATCGCGCTCTTCACCACAGCGCTCCTCGGTTTCTTCAATTATGACTTCGACTTCCACGACTTCGCAATCGCAATCGCCCTCATCACTGTCCTTATCGGTCTGGACCCCAACCTCGACTTTGACCTCGGAAGATCCCTCACTCTGGCCTTCCTCATTGTTAATCTCGACGACAACTTGACTGTTATTCTCGACAACAACCTCACTGTTATTTTCAACAAAACCCTCGACCTCATTCTTACTCTCCTGGTTGCTGTCGACATCAATAACAACCTCCACCTCACTCTTGTCCTCACCCTCACTCTTGTCCTCATCCTCACTCTTGTCCTCATCCTCACTCTCGTCCTCATCCTCACTCTTGTCTTCATCATCTTCCTTCTCGATAGTGACCTCCACCTCAATCTTTCCGCTGTTTTTGCCATCAAGGTTTTCCTCCTCCCTCTCCGCAACTACCACCCCCTCCTCGCCTTCCTCGGATTTCTTTTCAGCCTTGATCTCGACCTCTTGCTTGGTGTCATGGTCACTCTCGTTGACCACAATGAGTTCAATCACAGTACTAGCGCCATCACCCTCTTCTTCCTCCTCTTGTTCTTTCTTGCGCTCATCCTCTTCAATCTTAACCTGAACATCGGTGACTTCTTCGTCATTCGCACCAGGATCCTCCGTCCCCTCGGAAACAAATTTAGGAATGGCATCCTGGGTCAAAGGGTTCTCACGAACGACATTCTTTGCGTCGGGGTTCGAAGTTGGAAGGGCACTCACAGCCGAGAGGGTAAAGAGAAGGAGCAAAATGAATCTGGAAGTTAGTTGATGCATTTTCAATCATCAACATGATAATGGAGACCGTGGTGGATGATGGGAAGAGGGAAACAGGGAGGAGGGGCAGGATGACCGGGCCTTCTTCTACCTGGAGTCAATCGCAAAGCGGGGTATTCAGATGTGAATTGATGGGAATGTAAGTATCAAGAATCATATGGGGGTTGGGCGCACTCGTGATAGCCTCGAGAAAGTTAAACAACGTTCAGTTTTGGCTGTAGTCCAAGAAGGGAAATGCACTAATCCGAAAATGGTAATATTCTGTGATCAGAAGAATAGTCTGGTTAACTCGGCGCTTGGGAATCACATGGCAATGCTGTCGAATGCTACTTCTTTTGGCGTATTGAAGGTTTGGAGGTTTCTAGTTTGGTTCCGAACTCTAAAAAGCAAAGTGAGGGGAATAGTTATCTGTAGTTTGGTTGAGTAATCTGATCTTTATTGTTGCCATTTCCATCCAGACTGACTGCCCGCCCATAAACAAGCAACGTAATTATTTCACAAGTCGTTGTCCTCGAGAGCATCCGTGTCATCTAGCAGCCGCCGCATCACCTCAACCGCTCCTTCCACACCTTGCCCCTTCATTGCACTAGCAGGCACCATTGCAATTTCGCGTCTCTGTTTCTTTGCGAGTTCCTGGACGTAATTTCTGAGCTCCAAAAACCTCTGTTCGGTACCGCCTAGGTCTGCTTTGTTTGCGATAACGAACCATGGCTTTGCGGAGATTTTCTCCCTCTTGATAGTGACAGCTGGGATGTCACGAGCGCGATTGATTAGCCCAGCTGCTGGAGTAACAGCATTTGGCGATGGTGAGTAGTTCGGCATGATGCTGCGGCTACCACGCCAGACCACCAGCTCTTCGTCTTGTGATTCACCCTCAGTGAGACACTCTTTTGCGACTGCCCCCGCTTGATATCTTTCGGCTGGGTACTTATCTGATGGCTGCTCCTCCTCCTCTAGAGGGCTGTCTATACCTAGTACAATTGCCTCATCGTCATTAGGAGAAAGCACCCTATCAATGCTTTGGTTCCCCGCCATTTCACCCATCATGCCATTCACACCCATACTTTCCAGCACTTTGTCATCAGCCCATCCTTCCTCATATGCCTTCACTTCCTTCCACAATAATTTGAGGTCACCTAATGGGTCGGGCCTTCCCAGGTCGATGACAAACGCTAGGACTTTTGCTCTCTCCACATGTCTTAGAAACCCGTGCCCAAGTCCCTTGTTCAGATGAGCATCGGCAATTAAACCTGGAATATCGGCAATTGTGAACCTCTCGCGAGGCCCTCCGGCTTTTGTTGCTCTTGATCGTGATTGAAGAGGATGTAGCTGCACTGTACCGAGATTAGGCGACAGTGTAGTAAACGCCCATTCTCCGACCTTCGCTTTCCGCCGAGTAATTGCACGGAGGAATGAGCTTTTCCCAGCATTAGGAAGACCAACGAGCCCCACATCTGCAAGAATCTTAAGCTCAAGGCTAATCCTCATCCTGCAGCCCTTTCCACCGCGAGTGGCAAATTTCGGAGAGCGGGTTTTCTGAGTGATGAAGTGTGGGTTCCCCAATCCTCCGGGGGCACCGGGTATGAGAAGAATTGGTTTTAGTGTAGGTTTGGATAAATCCAAATTCACCGGTAATGGATGGGTGTGACGGAGGACTGCACCAGAGGATAAGTGATGCTGTGTTGGGTACTTTGCTGCTTGGAATTTAGGGGAAGCAATATTGTCTGATTCAGCCAGGGGGTAATGTATCCATTTATCGTTCGGCCCATGATATCCACTGTTTGGCTCTGTCTCATCTCCTATGTTCAACATTCCCTCCTCATACTCGTTGAGTTCTTCCTCGAGCACCACAGAGGGATCATATCTATCAATCTCCCTTACTATCGTCCCCACCGGTACACGGATTACAACATCTTCTCCTCTCTCCCCATTCTTGCTTTTCCCTTGTCCATTCCTCCCATCACCAGCTTGGATGGTTCCCTGGCGTCCAAGCTTATGTAAGGATGTTGTTTCTCCGTAGATGGCTTGTATATAGACAGAACCCCCACGACCTCCATCGCCACCGTTGGGTGGACCCTTATCAACGAACTTTTCTCTTAAAAATGAGACACACCCATGTCCACCATTGCCAGACTGGAGGTTAAGGGCTACCACATCGGTGAAGGGTGTCTCATTGTACTCTTGGTAGTGAACCGGCACCTGGTAAGCTGTGTCTGGGTCGCTTTCTCCGGCCCCAGTAGAAGAGCCGGGAATCAAGGAGTAACATCGCTTCTGATGCAGGTTCTGGGTGAGAGATATCCTCAATGTTGGACGAGTTGAGAAACAGGTGGAAGTCGAGGCAAGGGAGGGATATAGGAACGGTGTCAACGTGTGGTTCAAATATCTATTCGGACTGGTGCCTCGGGATATTTGAAGCAATGTGTATAGTGTCTGGGGTGAGCAGGATATTTTCCGCATGATGTTGGCGTCACAAGGCTGCTTGCCCGACTCGACAAATTTGTTAACATTGTTTTTGCCAAGACTTGTAAAATTGAAGCCAAGACAGGTGAGTGAAATGAGTGCCAAGCCCTATACCTCTGAAACAAACCAGAAACAAGCTTTTACAACTTCAAGTTCCTACTGCTAACAAAGAGCCCCGAAACCTTAACCAGGTGCAACCAGACTACTACCGAAACCTACGCCTTGGTCACGTACTACATGCCTTGGCATGATTCCGATGATTCCGACCCCGCGATACAAATACCTCAGCTGAGCGAAGACAATTACACAGAATGGTCTTTTCATGTCCGGAAATTACTCCAATTAGATCCCGATAAGCTTTGGGATGTGGTCAGCGCCGATTACGAACCTACCGAGGCTAATTTAGCCCGCCGCCAGCGAGCAGAAGAGCTTATCATGCGTGCCATTGGCAACAAATCCAACAGATGCGAAGGCAACCCTAAGAAATTATGGAACACAATCAAAGAAGACGCCCGGAAAATGCACACCTCATATAGCATTCGCTTACGCTTGTCGACCACCTTCCTGGACAAATTTCCTAGTGTAATGGAATATACACGAAAAATCGATACTTTGGTCCAACTACTCGAGTTTACCAAGAGCAGAGATGCAGAGTGGAGAATTCCAGATGACGAACATACTTTCTGGTACTTGCATGGACTGCCAGAAAGTTGGAATGAGTATGTGCAGGAAATGAAGGTTAGAAGTGCAGTACTGGATGAGAACAATGAGAGGAACATTATGTTCAATCACGAACAGCTTAGGGGGGTGTTAAGAGTCTATGAGGGCAGGTTGCGTGAGCGTGAGGAGGGGGATAAGGCATAAGACATGTTAGAAGTGTAAATAGAAGGGCCATATGCAGATGGAGATGGTCCTGTGCCATTTTGGGATTATTAGCAGGGTGGGGTATGTCTCTACATTTTGGGTTGTGGCATTGGGGCGTGAAGCTTACTCGAGGAGGGTCGTGTAACCAGAGTAAATATTTGTAAACATGAATGATAGTTGAATTGTAAAGACAATGCCTCCGTATCTTTCGCAGTGATATCCTTACTTATATGGGGCCCGATTGATAATTTATTACCATGTCAGTTCAGGAATCCTACAGTGTGGAGTTTCATGGGATCTCTAGGCATAATATCCCAGGCTAAAAGCAGTTATAGGGCTATAGAATTGGAATGTTCCGGCTTCATATACAGCACAAAGTATATCCGAAACCTGTACAACTACAGTGCAGTAACCAGAAGAGCTACGGTTAGTCGTGCGGCTTTTCAACTTCCAGTTCAGGGTAACCGTGCCCCTTACTATTCCTACGAAGCACTTTAGTGGGTACTTACAAATAAACTGCGGCGCAGCAGCCGTAAAATACCTATGAACATACATCCTCTAACATCCTCCCTGACTGCCTCTTGAATTATACTAGTAGCTTGGTTGGCACAACCCCTTCGCAGGCTACCTACTTGATTGATACCTCACTTACCCCCACGGCCGCACCCATGCCGCCCGGCAGTTACCCTTTACCTCCTCTCCTCGGAATTCCCTGACCTCACGAATACCTCCTGCAGGGACCAGTAGGTACTGAAGTGAGTTTTGTGGCCCAAACGGAATTACTATGGCGTAGAAAAGATACTAAGTGGCTATATATACCAAGTGATTTATTTGTTGGTGAAGGGTCCGACCAAAGCTAGTATTGAGATGTCTTTGGTTGCATTCAGGCTCCGCCACACCCCCCTCTGGTGATGACAACCCACACCAACGCTTCTCCTTCTCTACACCTCTTTTAGGGTCTAACAAAGGCCCATAGGGCCCTCACCCTCCTCTCCCGCTAGGGCAGCAGTGAGTATTATCCCTTGAGATTGTATTCCTAGCATAATGATGGGTTTGTAGTCACATACTGCAACACAACAAGGTTTTTCAAAAAAAGGAGGTTAGCGAGAGAGGGTCGACGAGGGGACAGTGCATGGGGGAGGAGAGGGTCGCATTGGATTTTGGAGAGATACTGGGCAGTTGTGTTGAAGTAGTGAGAGAGAAGGAGGATGAGACCTATCCGGAAGCCGATGATGGACAGGTGGGGGAATTGTTGCGGTGGTGGGCAATGTCATTAAGTAGGATTAGGGTATTGCAAAGCCAGTTATATGGTTCTATTCGATAGGTGGAGCTAAGGGCGCTTGTGAGGCTTTCCGCCCACTGCCATTCTTGCACTAACAGCGAAACGTCCCTCACCCCTACTTTCGTAAGAGTGCATCTTCCGCACAAGTTTATACATCAAACTCACGGCACTCAGCTCACTCGGCTGTGGTGATCGATATCTCGATACTCGCCTCAGTGCCGCCTCAGTGCCGCCCCAGCTAGGGCGAACAAAATTCCTGACAAGAACCCTCCCGATGGTGGTGTCGACTCGTCTATGGGAAATATGTTTTAGGGTTTCTGCATAATTACAATCATGCCTTCAAGAATTGGGAATGTGAGTTGATTACGACCTGGCTCCAGCATCCGGAATATCGATCGATCGCTATCAATACAGTACCCCGCTACTGCGTACGCTTCGTTTTCAGCGCCACAAATGTGCGGGGCAGAATGTGGCTTGTTGGAAGTATCGTATACCAGTAGAATCGCATAGAAATTGAATGCATGCATTATGACTCCATCCATTATGTAGAGAGAGGGTGCGACAATATCGCGATCAGCTATGGCACTGGGAGATTAAGTAATGTGTGCCTCGTCATTCAATTCTCGCACACAAAAGTGAACAATATTCCGTATCAACCATTTCAAGCAACCGAGGAATATTACCCATATACCATTGAACAGCCCCGCACGAGATTTTTGCTGGGGGTCATACTCCGTCAGTTGCCACATTCAGAGAAGTATAGATATTTAATAGCCAAATGCTCCTTAGTTGAAGATGTATTTAACTAAGCACTAATTGAATTTAGAGAAGGAGCCAAAGACGGCCATACGGACCACAGATAAGGGCATTGGTTCTGATGGTGGGAAACTGCGGCCGATTCCATTGCGAACCGACAATATGCAGGGCTTGGATGCAGCCATGGGGAGGTTCAAGGCGGCAGTGGAGGCAACTCCTGAGGATCACCCAGATCAAGCAGATGTATTGAATAGTCTTGGGGCCTATTTGAAGATGCGATATGGGCGAACTGGGAGCCTGCAGGACTTGGAGGCAGCAATTGCGACGTTAGAGGCAGTACTAGAGGCAACACCACGGGACCACCCAAGCCGAGCATCAATATTGAACAATCTTGGGGCCAGTTTGCGTAGCCGATATCAGCGAACCGGAAATCTGCAGGACTTGGAGGCATCTATCGCTATGTTGGAGGTAGCAGTGGAGGAAACCCCCGCAGATCACCCAGATCGAGCAGGACGGTTGAGTAATCTTGGGAACCATTATAGTAGCCGATATGAGCGGACTGGACATGTGCAGGACTTGGAGGCCGCTATTTCTACATTGGAGGCAGCACTGGAGGTAATACCATGGGATCACCCATTCCGAGCAGCAATATTGAACAATCTTGGAAACCGTCTTTGTAGCCGGTCATGTCGAACCGGCAATCTGCAGGACTTGGAGGCAGCCATTGCTAGGTCGGAGGCAGCAGTGGAGGCAACCCCGGAGGATCACCCAGATCGCGCAGGGCGGTTGGGTAATCTTGGGAACCATTTGATGAATCGATATCAGCGAACTGGCAGTATGCAGGACTTGGAGGCAGCCATTGCTTGGTCAGAGGCAGCAGTGGAGGCAATTCCACGGGATCACCCAGACCGAGCGACAATGTTGCACATTCTTGGGGACAATTTGAGTAAGCGGTATGAGCGGACTGGAAATCTGCAGGACTTGGAGGCAGCCATTGCTAGGTTAGGGGCAGCAGTGGAGGCAACCCCGGAGGACCACCCAGATCGAGCACAGTCGTTGGGTAACCTTGGGCACCGTTTTGGTTGCCGATATGAGCGGACTGGAAATCTACAGGATTTGGAGGCAGCCATTGCTAGGTCGGAGGCAGCAGTGGAGGCAACCCCGGAGGATCACCCACGTCGAGCAGGGCGATTGAGTAATCTTGGGATCCAGTTCAGGAGTCGATATCAGCGTATTGGAAATCCGCAGGACTTGGAGGCAGCCATTGCTTGGTCAGAGGCAGCAGTGGAGGCAATACCATGGGATCACCCAAACCGAGCGCCAATACTGAACACCCTGGGGACCAATTTGAGCAGTCGATATAAGCTGACTGGAAACCGACAGGACTTGGAGGCAGCCATCGCTAGGTCTGAGGAAGCAGTGGAGGAAACCCCAGAGGATCACCCAGATCGAGCAGGGCAGTTGAATTGTCTTGGAAACCATTATGTTAGCCGATATGAGCGAACTGGAAATGTACAGGATGTGGGCGCTGCCATTACCACTTACCTTTCCTCCTGGAGCATCATCTCTGCCCAAATTTTGACTCGTATTGTTTCTGCATATAAAGCTGCCACGTTACTGGTATTCATTGTCAAGGATGTGGCCAGGGCTTCCTTGCTCCTACGCAATGCCATTAACATACTGCCTCTAGCTACCTTGAGGTCCCTTCAACGAGAAGATCAGCAACATATTCTAGGTCAACTTATTGGTCTAGCCTCCTTTGCTACTTCGGTATCGCTCGAGGCTGGAGAACCACCTTTGGAGGCACTACGGCTGCTGGAGTTAGGTCGCAGTGTTACAAATAATCAGCTTCTTGACTACCGGAGTAATATCTCGGACCTTTTGGAGCACCATCCAGCGTTGGCTGGTCAGTTTGATAGTTTACGTCAGGAACTGGACTTACCCTTTCCTTCTTTAGAATCCTCTGATATGTCTAAGGAAGAACGTCTACAGGTACAGCAATCAACAATTGGCAGACGGAATAAGGTTGCAAAAGATCTCGACCATATTCTCCTTCAAATTCGTGAGAAACCAGGATTTGAGGATTTCCTACTTGCGGACTCCGAGGCGCATCTATTGGCAGCAGCACAAGAAGGACCTATTGTAGTACTGAATGTAACAATACTCCGGAGCGATGCCATCCTTCTCACGACAGCAGGTGTGACAAGCATCCCTTTGCCAGAGCTTACCCATGCATCAATGGAAAAGTATTGTGGCGAAAGTGCCAGTAACCTCGGCAACGAAGTGCAGAGAGAGTTGCTGGAGTGGCTGTGGCAGGCTGCTGTGCAGCCGGTATTAAGGCAGCTAGGGTTTTACGCAAACCCTACATCTAAAATGAGTGACCCATTGGCTCGTATTTGGTGGATTGGGGTAGGCCTAATGGCAAAGGCACCAATTCACGCAGCTGCAAAATTTAAAAAAGGGCGCGTTGCGTTGACAACCCTTCAATATTGCATCCCATCATACACATCTACTATCAGGTAGCTCCCCTCGCCCCTCGCCCCCAGCCTTACCATGTCAGACTAACAGCATTAGGGCACTTCAATACTCACGGGCCCGCCAATCACAATGTCGGAAGAATACATCGATGCTAATCGTAACCATGCCGACAACACCTGGGCAAAGCTCGTTGAGTGGTGTGGTTGCAGAAGCCGATGGCATCACATTCAGTCTTCGGGATTTCCGTACAGTGGTAACACTCGAACGGCCAACTGCTGAAAGTGTGCTCCAGGTACTTCCAGAATATGGGATTGCCCACTTTGCTTGTCATGGGATCTCTCAAGTCAATCCTGCGGATAGCCATCTTTTGCTTCGCAAGGAACTGGTGCTTGCACCAAAGGGACTCACTGAACGGGTGGACGAGCTCTGCGTGAAAGATATTGCAGCACTGAAGTTACCAATAGCAAGGCTGGCCTACCTATCCGCGTGCAGTACTGCTCAGGTGAGTGCTTCGTCGACGGTTATTGATGAAGTAACTCACATTGTAAGCTCCTTTCACATTGCCGGGTTTGTTCATGTCATTGGGACATTGTGGCCATCACAAGATGTGGCTTGTCAGAAAATGGCAGTGGATTTCTATTCCGCACTCAGTAAGACCGATGATGTGGCAGTATCTTACCGTACTGCAATTATGGGGTTGATGAGAGAGAAGCCAGCTCAACCGATGTATTGGGCACCATTCATTCAATTTGGAGCTTGATTAAAAAGGTACCCAACCACATCCTTCCACCCATATTCTCCAGGTTGAGTTGCCTATGGCTGACATGGAATTCTTGGTGGCCATCCAAGCAGTAATGGAATGTTTTCTGGCAAGGGGTGCTTTTCAAGGTGCTCGAGTGCTTGTAGGTGGAGGAGGTACGCATCTGGTACTCAAATGTTCTGTGTTTTACGCCTTGTTGAGAAAACGAGGAACTGGCGAAGTTTCAATCAAATCATCTTTGTATATCAACTTTGTTCCATCTCCTGTTTTTATTACTTTGCCCCTGTTTCTCAGTCTTGCCGATTACCTTGTACATCCCTTCAATGCATCCAGGCTTCCGTATTCTAGGCTACAGATTACGGCCGAACCTCTATACAGTGGTGTCGCGTTATAAGATACCTCGAGCTGAGGGGGTTCGGGTTATAAGAAACGGTGCCCCTGTCTCGTCAAAATTCGTATGGGAAGTAAGAAACGCTCTTTACAGGTAGGTGTCTTCAGTATTCGCTCAGTAATACATATAGTTACCGACAACCATCTGGCAATGGTCAGTGAAATACATGTAAGTACCTTTCCATTTGCGGTAGTCCATGGTTATGCCAGGATTACCGATTGTGGAATAGCGTAACGACACATCCCAGACTTACTTTCAACAACGACTCCAAATTCAAACTGCAGATCGTATTGACGATCGGCAGTGGGGTCCCATGTTCACTGAACTGAATTTGAAGACGGTTATCAGTGTTTGGGCTGGCGACACTCCCCGCCGAATTTTGACATACGTATACCTGCGTTGCTTAATATTAATCATGATGTGAGGGTGAAAACCCCTATTGGCCTCGAGCTCATGAACTTTAGCTCCTACGTCTTTTAGTCCACCAATTGGCCATGGATGTCTCCCTATCGTTCTCTGTCGTACGTCTCACGTTCCGGGAAACAATTGGGTACTATCGATCGTACACCTTGCTTTTGTACCTTTCTTATTTTGATATCTATTCCGACAGGTCTGCTTGGAGAGCCGGAAGATGCTAAACACTGGTGTCCCAATAGATAGGCACCTCCGTCTAGGCATATGCATCCTCCATGTTTATACCTCGTATTTGATTATGATCTGCCAACTGGACTACCTTATGTGGCACATGGTCTGTGGAAAACGCTGTTACAAAACCGGCTAGTCTGTTTCTGCTGTGATGCTGGAGGAATATTATCATGGCTGCTTCACTACATGCAATTTGTTTTTCTGATTCGAAGAATTGCTATTTCGTGCATAGACTCTGTGTGGCCAATGCCATGTCAATATTAATTTTGTCCACTATCCGGCGTGTCGTTTCCTGCTGGCCCTTCCTTCCTGAGTTCTCTGACGAGGCCCATCTGAAACAATCTCTTGACTTCCCATCATTCTATTTGAAATGCCGTCGCCGCCTCCAGGTGAAGAGCGAAGTAATGCCACGCCCAGTCCCGCAAGTGGACCACTCATGCCGAGTAGTTCTAAACAAACTCCTGGCGAAGAGAATGTTCCCTTATTAGACGACCTATCTGTGGGAAATGTTACGAATACATTTCTACGATCAATAATAGGGAGTGGACCAGCGCCAGACAGCTCTAAACAAACTCCTGGCGGAGAGAATGTTCCATTGTTAGACGACCTAATATCTGTGGAAAATGTTACAAATACATTTCTACAATCAATAGGGAGTGGGCCAGTGCCAGACAGTTCTAAACAAACTCCTGGCAAAGATAATGTTCCATTGTTAGGCGATCTAATATCTGTGGAAAATGCTACGAATTCACTACTACGATCTATAGTAGGGAGTGGAAACACTGGGTGGGTTGACCTCTGGGATTTTTCTGGCCCCAGCTAAAGATAATGCTGCAAACAGGTCCGAGTCTCATGCCAGTGGGCCGATGCCAGGTAGTTCGAAGCAGATTCCCAGCGAAGAGAATGCTCCTCTGTTAGGTGATATGATATCTGTGGAAAATGCTACGAACACATTGCTGCGGTCAATAGTCGGGAGCGGCAGCACTGAGTGGGTTTTTCTAAACTCAGTGCACGGTGGGCTAGGATTGCTAACGGTTTGCTGCAATAGATTTGAGTCTCAAGTTATAGCTACTGGCACTGGTCAGATATCCACTGGCGCTTTGATTTCTCAGTTCTATAATCGACCCGAAAATTCCCGTTCAAGCTCTAGTGACTCCCAGTCTAGTGGGATAACGGATTATGGGGCGATATCGAAAGGAGGCATTGGGGTTGCCTATAAAATATTGAAAGACGGGAGTGATGGTAATGAAGGTATAGCAGCCAATATCTTGGGAAGTGGAATAAAGCTGGCGGGGACTGCTTTGACCTGGCCATTTGAGCTGTTCAATTTGGTCAGAAATTCGGTAGGCCACGACATCGGATTTCAACCATGCTATTGGACTGACCACTGACCACGTTGTATAGGCCCCGTTGATCGTAGGATTCCTGTTACAACATTCTCTTACTCTAGCCTCAGTGGTGAGTATTGCAAGGCGGTTTGAAATCTATCCTGGAAGATATTGATTAGTAGGCAGTTTTCTGCGGGACAGCTTGGTAAAGATGAGCTGGCAGCGGTTTCTTTGGCTACCATGACCGCCAATCTAACGGTATTATTCCCTTATATATTTCTCACTAGTTCTGTATGCGCTAATCAGACTAAACAGGGTTATGCATTATATCAAGGTTTCGTGACAGCGCTGGAAACACTTTGCACTCAGTCCTATGGTGCAGGCCAGTACACACAGGTTGGGCTTCATTTCCAACGCTGCGTGATACTATTGATGCTCACCTCGATTCCAATTGGTTTCATCTGGATGTCCTCACCCTCTATTCTGGGACTCATCGTTCAAGAAAAGAAAGTTGTAGACCTTGCTGGGGGTTATTTGCGAATATTATTTTTGGGAGCGCCAGGTTATGCTCTTTTCGAGGCTGGAAAGAGATATATGCAAGCACAGGGGATTCCCCATGCATCAACTGCCGTTTTGGCCTTCCTTGCCCCACTCAATGCATTCATGAATTTTGTACTAGTGTGGGGCGGGTCCCTTGGTTTGGGATTTGGTTTTTATGGTGCTCCTGCTGCCGTGGTGATTACCAACTGGCTGATGCCACTATGCCTTGCATACTATGCAATATTCATAGAAGGCAGCAAATGCTGGCATCCTCTAACACTGCGTGTCTTCACGAACTGGGGACCCATCTTGTCTCTTGCTCTACCTGGGATAGCCATGATTTGGTCTGAGTTCATATCTGTCGAATTGCTAACCCTGTTTTCCAGTTATTTCGGCACCTCAACAATGGCAGCTCAGTCCATCCTGGCAACTATGATGAGTTTCATATACCAGCTTCCTTTTGGGATGTCAATTTCTTCTTGTGCTGCCGTTGCTCAGTACGTTGGTGCCGGAAACATCACATCGGCACGCCGTTCTGCTTATGTAGCGATGGGAATTGCCATTGTTTTTGGAGTCATTGACTGTGTTGTTCTTATTGCTGTACGGGAACACGCCGGAAAGATATTTTCCCGGGACAAGAAGGTTATTGCTTCCGTGGCGGAGGCATTACCAGTTTGTGCTGTCTTCCAAGTTGTTGATGTGCTTGCCAATGTAACAGGCGGGATATTGAGGGGGCAGGGGAGACAGCGTATTGCTGGAATGGTCCAAGTTCCGGCATATTATGGACTAGCAATACCGGTTAGTCTATATACAAGTTTCAAGCTTGGTTGGGGCATCCGGGGGTTGTGGGCAGGCTGTGCTTGTGCTTTGGCAGTTATTGCTTTGGTGCAGACTGTGGCAGTGCTATTTTGTGACTGGGAGAAGGTGGTGAGAGAAGCGGAAGACCGGGTAGCGAATGAAAATGCAGCAGGGGTTCAGGAAGATGTGGAAAATGGAGTCAGGGAAAGACTACTTGGTTTTGGTAGGGGATAGAAAGGAATATCAGAGTACAATCGAAGACAAGGGGAATGGGGCATAGTTGGTATTGTCTAGTCTCGTGGTATTTTCCTTATATATTTCCTCCTAGTTATAATGGGCGAAGGTGAATAGATATGCACCCGTAGCTGGTTGTCTGGCGGACTACATGGCTAACATGGTAGGTACATGGATATGAACAACAACGGAAACTTATAGTTGTTAGAGAAGCTAAAGTTCTAGGCTGAGACGGGTGATGTAACATAAGATGATGAAAATTATGAATGCCTTGAGGCGTGTTAGGACGTTCTAACGAAGAAAGGGGTTATTGTCTATGAGGAGATTTCGTAACATAGCTGTCGATGTTTGTACAATCCTACGGCATCCAGATCATGTTCGTCTGGTGTTTTGTGTTTTTGTTTCACCCCACTAAGTAGATACTTGGCGTGAGGGACCCTGCCCAACAAGCAGTTTAAGATTATTGCCCTATCGTCCAACGCCTGGCACTTCACAACCTCTGGCTGCACCTTGCCGAGTTCCAATATCCACTGGCAGACAGTTCTCGCACACCTCTCCAGCATGCCAAAGCCAGTAAACTCAGACTACGCGTTTCGCCGGCAGAACTTGCTGATCGAGTTGTTCGTGCCGCCCCGACTCCTCCAGTTTCATCAGTTGCTGGAGTGCTAACATCACCATTTGCCAACAACAGCGCAAGTCTCAAGTATGCCTCTCCACAGGGGATATATATGTCTTTATCTCCGCAAGAGCCTAGATTATGGTGGGGAGTTATGTTCGTTCGGAAAGGTTCTTAGCGAGCTACAAGCTACACCTCATCTCCGCAGATCTAATGTCGAGTTGATTAGGACCATATGCCTCTGCCATCCTGAAGTTCACAGTTCTATTCCCAACCAGTTACCCCGCACATCCACCCATAATAACCTTTCTGTCCGACATCTACCACCCGCTTATCGTTCCCCCGACCCCTCCTCCACCCCCCTCCTCTTCGTCAACCCACTCTAGTCCCGGAAAGTCGCAGCTTCAACCCCCAGCAGCGCACATCAACTACAATCAGAATATTTCGAATCTTCCTCCCGGTTCGTTCACCCTAAAGCACGGTTTCCCGAACTGGTATTCTACTCCATCTCCAAAGACAACCTCATCTCCCGGCAGCAAAAAGCTTCCTCCTAATCCTCCCCTTACACCGCTAGAGTCTGCCTTGAGCTCAGCACCATCCATTCACTCGCCTCCCCCAGAAAAGGAGAAGAATATTCTCCAGGTTCTATACTACTTGAAATCTGTATTCTCGTCAGTGTCAGTTTTGGACGATATCCCACCACATCTAGCGGCGAACCTGGGCGCATGGCGAGCATGGAGGAGCTTCCGGGAAGCAGGCAGGGTTAGTGGTAAAGAAGAAGGCCAGAGGGTATGGCTTGAGAGAGTCAATGGCTGTGTTGCTGGGAGTCAAACTGAGGGAGTATTATATGGTGGGATGGGGGTTGGTCGAGGTGGAGGCGGATTGGGGAATGAGGAGATGGTGAGTTGCTTTTGCTCAGAAATCATTGATCAAAGGCATTATTTCCTTTTAGATAATGGCTAATTTTCAACCTACCTAAAGATGCGGTTTTTAGACATTGATGACGATGCGTATGAAAGTATCAAGGAGATGATTGCAGGCAGAGGGAGTACTACGGCCTCTACATATGCCGCTTGAGCTAAATTTTGGCACTAGTCACACTATTAGACGGATACGTCGGTTTTGTGCATTGGAAGACTTTGGTTTAAATCACATTAGATTGTAGATTATTTTCTGCTATAACTTCTTTATTATCATGTTTGTATTCAGAATAATCCCAATCATCAACATCACTTGTCAGGTTCTATGGCGCAATTGGTTAGCGCGTCCGGCTGTTATATGGATACAGTTCATGCAGCATTACCGGGAGGTTGAAAGTTCGAGTCTTTCTAGTACCGACCTTCTTTTTGCACATTTTGGGGTAGTCGCCAACTCTCAATCGCAACCACGTAGCAACACAAGAAGGTATCCGTTACAAAGAACTAACATTGAACCCAATATGTGAAGTGTACGGACCCAGCTATAGAATGCTAAATACTTGAATTTCGCCCCTTGATCTCTCTCTTTTTCTTACCCAGGAGGCTAGCTTAAATTCTAGGGACAAATATCAATATAAACCAGTGATCGTGAGATGGCACATGAGCTTGATGAGCCCATGAATTGTTTTAAATGATGAAAAAATCTTTGTGAACTTGTGCCGTGTCGTCTTCGCTGCCCGAACATAGCCATTCCCATTCCAAACGGGCCTCAGGGCTGAGGTCGTCGGCCCTGATAAGGGTCTTTTCAAGCTCAAAAGTGAGGGGTACCGAGGCTTCCTCGATATCTTCGAATTCGGAATCATCACCATTCTCAAGCTCGAGCTCAAGTCTGGCACAGAAGGTAAGTTCTAGCTGACATAGTGTTGCAACTAGTGAAAGCATGAAAAAGAAAAGGTTTGGATATTTTTGTGGGATTGGGAGATTCCAATAGTGCTTCAAGCTGCGTGTGGGAATTGTTGAAGTTTGCTAAAGTGCTCAAAGGAGTGGAGGCTGGTGTCATAGGCATTACGAGATATGAGTGGTCTTTGAACCAGGTCTTCACGGCAGAAGAGGGTGTGCGTGAAAAAGGTGCCACTAGCGATATGGGACACAGAACTGGTAGTAATATATACATGAACTTTTTGAAAAAATTAAAAAGTTGTAAGGGAATATCTTGCCATTCTCGCGTTCAAATAATTCAGGTTCGTGAACATCGGGCGGGGACTTTACATGTTTATAGTGTTTTCCAAATTACGGTGTGGGCCCCTACTAAGCGGGCTCCTGACTTACCAGCGTGTAGGAAGGTTATATCAGTCAAAGCAATAATTTTATTGAAGACAATTCAGCTGGTAATTTGAGTTCAGGGTAACTACACCAGGCGTAAGGCCATGAGGAAACAGGAAAAAATCTTGCTGCCACCCATAATTCACTATTATTGTGATTACGTGTAGTCTTTAAAGACATGAGAATGCTGTAGCATACATTTGAGGCTGATCTGACCAATATAGGAGTTTAAGGTACTGACCTAATACATATTCCCAGGGAGGCATCCACCCAGTCATACGCCCCCTACAGATGTGCATACAAGTACTATTTTTTTTAAAATAAAGAAACTTCTAGGGAGGCACAAGTTATTACGTTATGGGCCAGATATATGTAAGACGAAATGGGCCTCTGGAGCACTATCTAAAAATGCGTTCTGAAAATTATAGATAGTTGCAAGCTTCAGTTATTACGGAGAACCAATTGCGTGTAATGTTGTCCAAACTGGGGCCAGCAAAATCTCACGAAGGGAGTAAGGCCTCTGGAGGGGAGTTTAGTACCCTGGGGACGTTTACTAATAACTGTAAGCACCGTACCTACTGGAGAAGGGCAGCAGTATCTGAATTAGGAAGCTCACTCAGTCTTTAGGTTCTCGAGGGGGATCAGGTGCTAGCTTTACCCTAGGTTTCCTGACCTGCGGGAGCATACCTTTAACGGAGACAAATTACCTGGTATCTGCTAACTTATTGAAGCTAGCCTGCCCAAATGTTATATAAACTCCATTATTGGAAGAAGCTCCTGTGATATTTCCTTATTGTCCTGGGCAAACTAGTACGGACCGAACAGACAAATCTGGGAATGAGAGTCCTCATGTGGCTATATCTTGCCACCCAGCCTCTGAAATTAGCGGAGCTACAGCAAGCACGGAAATATGGACCTTGACAAGGACCAAATTCCCAAGCCAAATGGGGTTGCTGGATTACTGCCTAGGATTGATTGTTGTGGATGATGGGACATTGGCAGTCCGCTTCGTACACTCTATGGCTCAAGTATGTAAGTAATATCTAATCCACGATATTAACTAACAAACACGTTGCTGACAAAGTAAACCTCTAGGTACAAGAAACGCATCTCGAACTCGTTTCTTATGCTAGGGGCTCTTCTTTTCGTAGACAGTTGGTATCGATTGTTCATCTCAGATTCTCGGTTTGTGGATGTTAGGGTAGATACTGTGGATTAAGCTGTTTTCGATTTGGTACGGAAAGCACAGGGTCGTCATCCGTCTATGTACAGGTGTTGGGAGAGTGTAGAGAAAATTAAGATGTTGCAATTTCCTTCGATATGGTCCTTAACTCAGTAATTAAACAACTGATAAATGCCTCGGTTCGTTCTCCGATCTGAGATGGCGTGCGTTACCCTGAACTAAGCTTGCGCTGCACGTGATGCTGACGATCTACAAGACTGGAGAAATGTAGATTGAAACGACACAGTGCTTATCCGCATTTCAGCAGGTGTAATATTTGTATAGAGAGTCCAAGTTCTAGCTATCCGTCCAAGCTGCTACCTACACCAACCCTGCCCTTGTAAGTGCATGGTGGCGGTGGTACATGCAGCAGACTGCAGCTGGATCAATTCTATTGGCCGGCGACGACGTCAAAATTAATGCGGCATGCTCAACTTTCAAACTTCTTCGGCCACCAGCAGAGCGGCTAGGTACAAGTCTCCCAGACCTTCAAGAATAGCAAACATCACCATATAGTTCATTCACGATGGGCAAAAGAGATAAGTTGAAGGGAGTGTTCAGCGGGGTTTTCCGGCATACAAAAGCTTCCGCATCTTTGACACCCTTAGCCACACCGGCCGCGGCTCCACAGACCGCTGCACCCATTATCCCACCGGCGGCCAGTTCCGCGAATTCACCTTTACCACTAGTAGGCCTTGCCCAAAACTCAATATCCGTACAGGGAGTTACAGTGGTATCAGCTCTAGTAACTGCACAGGGACCAGTCCAGCCGGTCCACCAAGTGCCTAGTGCAGGTGCACCGGCTTCCTCCGGCCAAGCCCTTACTGTGGTTTGGCAGCGATCAATTCAGATAGCCCAAAGGAAGCTATCAGAAAAGAACCTACCACCTCTCTCGCTTGACGACCAAAAATCACAGTCGGCCAATGGTGTCATCAAGCTCACAATAGGTGATTTGCAAAGCATTATCCAAAAGAATAGTGGGGGGGTTGAACGATTTGGGAAAATTCTGAAAACTGTGGAAAAGTATGCAAAGATTGTGGATACCGCAATTCAGCATAGTCCGGAGTTTTCCTCGCTGGTCTGGGCTGGGGTTCGGGCAATAGTACAGGTCCGTCCCCCCCAAAAGATACGGGCGGTAGCAGCAAGTTTGACCGTTTCTGCCGGCAGGTTTCCCTGAATTATGTAGAGATCGTGGAAACTCTTGAAGCTGTAACAGATACTGTTGTTGCGAAGATGGCCGTGTGCGAGTTCTATAGCAGTGTTTATGAGGAGACGTTGAGGATTAAACTGTCTTCTACACAACTGACTGACGATCTCCGGAAAGCCTTGGACTTAGCTTTGCCAGAGCTGTATGCAGCTGTGTTGGTATTTTCAGTGAAGGCACGCCAGTATCTTGTTCCTTCAAATAGTAAGAAGCCTTTCAAATTCACCTAGAAAACTATCTGCTCACAATATGTTATTCAGTGATGAAAAGATTAGGAAACATGCTCAAACCTTTTGCTGTAGAGCTACAGCCGTTCATTCAAGATATATCTGAGAAGGAGGTTCGTGTTCGAGAATGTGCCGATATGGCAACCATGGAACGGATCATGAGTTAGTCCCAGAACTGAAGTTGCAAAAGTCAGTAGGGCTGCGCTAACAACTTGTTGTAGAGAACTCGAAGCAACTTGAGCAAATGCATGCTCTGCTAAGCCAAATTGAGTCAATGGTGGTTCCTTTGAAAAAGCTGGACGGTTTGTATCTCGTTCGACACGACAAGATTAGGGAGGCTAACAAAAGCAAAAGAGATCGCCGTGTTTGCATCGAAAGCAGAAGGTATATTTGATATTCTCTTTTCCCTATAAAAGAGTACTTGGTATGTATATGCATGACATGGGCAAGTATTGACGGTTGCTGGCAGACGGAAGAGTACAAAAGCTCCTAGAAATGCTTTCCCCACTGGAGTCCCCAAAACGACATCAGGACATGCGAGTCAAGCGCTATGCTGGAACCGGTGCCTGGCTACTACAATGTGCGCAATTCCAGCTTTGGAACGACCAAGCACAATCAGGTCCGGGCAAGCATGTTATGTGCTGTTATGGGATGCCAGGCGCTGGAAAGACTATAATCAGGTTTGCGAATCAATATACGGGCAGGCGTCCAGAGGCACATTTTAGCTAAACTTTTCTTTAGCTCGACTGTGATTGATCACCTAATATCTCAACACGGTGAATCACAGGTTGCCTATATCTATTGCGATTACCGAGACCAAACAAATCAGACTGTTGTTCATATCTTAGGCAGCTTCCTTAAGCAGCTCCTAAGTACTGCTATATACGCAGTGCCAGAAGCAATAATCAGCGAACTAGAAGCTATTCAAAGGAGAGGCAAAAGAGTCGAGACTAGCGATGTCACACAGATGCTGAAATCTATGGTATCACAACTTAATTTTTGCTTTCTCTGCATAGATGCACTAGATGAGCTAGAGCCTCGAGTTCGGTTAGAACTCCTAAAATTACTTCAGAGCGAATTTAGTGTTACTCGGATATTCCTTACTGGCCGATCACATATTCAACTAGAAGTCGATAGAGTTCTTCAAGTCAATTGGGAAGATTCAATACGCATTACAGCTAACCTGGGAGATATTGAAGCATATTTGCATCATGAGATTGAGGTCGATATGGAGATCAATCCCGATGAAATGAATGAGACCCTCAAGCAAGAGATTTTGCGGGCAATTCTAAGTAAAGCAAACGGAATGTAAGTTATTAAATCTAGGTGCACCTCCAATATTCCACCGGAATTCTTTAAGACCTCGTCTTACCATGCCAAATCCCTTGCTATAATGGAAAGATAGGGGGTCTTATTTCCCAATTTTTGCGGTGTTTGACAGATTTTTTTATTTTTTCCGATATTGTTAAATGATTAGTGCAATGGTTACCCTAATGTGACCATACATATATAGAGAGTGGGTGGTTCGCTAATTGGCCCCATGTAGGTTTTTACTTCCGGCATTGCATATCAGCATGGTTCTAGAACAGCCAACAATAGCGGCAAGACGCGAAGCATTAGAAATATTGCCCTCTAAGCTCGATGGTGCCTATGAACAGACAATTGGGAGGATACAAACATCCAGTGGCCTGACAAATCTGGGAATGAGAGTCCTCATGTGGCTACATCTTGCGACCCGGCCTCTGAAATTAGCGGAGCTACAGCACGCACTTGCTGTGGTCCTGAAGCAAGGCAAGCGCGGAAATGTCGACCTCGACAAGGACCAAATTCCTCAATCAAAAAGATTACTGGACTGCTGCCTAGGATTGGTTACAGTAGATGAAGAGACATTGACAGTCCGCTTTGTACACTATACATTGGAGGAATACTTCAAGGCACATTTTGACACATATTTCCCTAATGGTCACAGTACGGCTGCTGAAGTGTGTCTGGCGTACCTCAACTTTGAGGAATTGACGGCCAGCTCTAACTGTTTAACGCCAGGCGATATGAGGCAAAGGATGCAACAGTGGCCCTTCTTGGAGTATGCGGCATCCCACTGGGGCCACTATGCTCGGCGTCAAAGCAACCCTCGGGTGGTGGAATATTTCTTGAAGCTGCACCGGAAAGTTTGTGGAAAATTGCCCCATATTGCGCTTGAAACACTGTTCTATTGTATACATATCACGAAGTACATGTCGAAAGATATCTGGAACGGGAGACTTCTATTTCTAGATACTCATGCAGTAGCTTACTTTGGTTTAGACACCTATGTAACTGCTCTAGTAAATGACAGAAATTGGAACAAGAGGGGCTTTGATGGTAGGACACCCATAGCAGTTGCGGCTAGTGAGGGTCATGAGGCTATTGTGCGGCTGCTTGTAGAGCGGGAGGGTGTGGATGTTAACTCAAAGGACACCAAAGACTGCACCCCACTGACCTGGGCAGCCAAGAATGGGCATAGGGATGTCGTGCAGCTGCTTCTAGGGTGGAAGGATGTGAATGTCAACTCAAAGGATAAATATGGATACACCCCACTGGCATGTGTAGCCCAGGTAGGGTATGGGGCTATAGTGCGGCTGCTTCTGGAGCGGAGTGGTGTGGATGTCAACTCAAAGGATAGATGTGACTACACCCCACTGGTCTGGGCAGCGAAGAGCGGGCATGAGACTGTTGTGCAGCTGCTTCTGGAGCGAGCGGATGTGGACGTCAACTCAAAGGGTACAGATGGCTACACCCCACTGATTTTGGCCGCTAAGAGCGGGCATGAGGCTGTAGTGCGACTGCTTCTAGAGCGGAAGGGCGTGGGTGTCAACTCGAAGGATGCACGTGGCTCCACCCCACTGACCTGGGCAGCTGAGAGTGGGCATGAGGCTGTAGTGCGGCTACTTTTGGAGCGGGAGGATGTGGATGTCAGCCTAAAGGACGCCAGAGGCTTCACCCCACTGGCCTCGGCAGCGGTAAAAGGGAACGATACCATAGTGCGGCTGCTTCTGAAGCGGGAGGATGTGGATATCAACTCAAAGGATTCATATGGCGATACCCCATTGGCATGTGCAGCTATGAAAGGGCATGAGGTTGTTGTGCGGCTGCTTCTAGAGCGGGATGGTGTAGATGTCAACTCAAAAGATACATATGGCTACACAACACTGACATGGGCAGCTAAGAGTGGGCATGAGGCTGTTGTACGGCTGCTTGTGGAGAGAAAGGATGTGGACGTCAACTCAAAGGATATAGATGGCTACACCCCACTGACCTGGGCAGCTATAAAAGGGTATGAGGCTGTTGTGCGGCTGCTCCTGGGGCGGGAGGATGTGGATGTCAACACAAAGGACGTGGAATTCAAAGATTATGCCCCGCTGTCACATGCAGCTCGAAAAGGACATTGGGCTATCGTAGAGCTTCTCGAGGCTCGAGCAGTACAGGGGCGTGGATATACATCGACACGTTGATATGGGTACCGGTTATAATCCAGGCGCTCATGGCAGTGTAGCTCAAGTATGTAACGTAAAATCCGCCATATAATCCACAAACACTTTGCTGACAAAGCAAATTTCCAGGTTCAAAAAAACATATCTCGAACTCATTTCTTATACTAAGTTGTTTTCTTTTTATAATCCTAATAAATACCCCGGCCCGTTCTCCGATTTGAGAAGGGTGGAGTGTATCTTGTGATGGGCCAACTAGAGACAGCGTTAGAGAGAAGGCCAGAGATTTTGTGTGCGAAGATCGACTCTGGAGAGGTTTAGGCCTACCTCTGGGGTAAGGGCCAAAGTTTTTGAAGCTGTAGTTTTATGTAATGGTTGAACTGGTACGCCGTCGAGACTTTTGAGTTATGTATGTATCGCATTTAAGAACCTTCTCTCATTCTCGTGTAATTTGATGCCAACAGTTCAGACTGTCCTTGTAGACACTTTCTGTTGATCGTCATGACAGACCCCTTAATTTTGCTCTTACTGTACTGTAGTCGCAATATTCAACGCTGTCATATTAGAGAATCACCACACACACTTGTATTGAATGCCCGTTGACTAACGCTTGACCACGAAGTAGCTCACCGGAAAATCTCTTGTGATTCACCAGACTTGCCCTAGAATTTTTATCCAATGCAATGCTCTCCGAGCATCTTCCAGTGTATAAGCATCAGGGAATGCACTAAACTACGGAGTAGTAATGTGAATAATTTGATAGGGTCTTGGTTTCCGATAGATTTTTGGGTACTCGACTCTCAAGCTTGGGCACTTGAATATATGTTCTGACCCATTCACCAATCTGCATAATATTCTTCATACGAAACTATAGAATAATTAAGCCAGACATCACCAAACAAGTAGAAGTATGAAAAATATAACATAAATAAAATACTAGGAATTAAATC
>Ga0307511_10001243_pt1 | contig 26957 bp, 28 predicted proteins | sample 13_EM_MG_FD_200266 | JGI IMG/M metagenome (GOLD analysis project Ga0307511, IMG submission 200266) | Populus trichocarpa ectomycorrhiza microbial communities from riparian zone in the Pacific Northwest, United States - 13_EM | ecosystem: Host-associated > Plants > Roots > Unclassified | place...
GGGGTGACCCCTACTCCGAAGGGGCTGTCCGTTTACGCGAAAATGACGCTTCAGCTAATTGCCGGTCGATGTGAATTCAGCGTTAAGCGGATATGAATCGGGGGCGGAACCCAGTTTAATGGGAACCGCCCCCGTCCGATAAAACGGTCAGCCCTTGCGCTTCCGCACTTCCTCGGTGAGCTGCGGCGCGACCTTGAACAGGTCGCCGACGACGCCGAAGTCGGCGATCTCGAAGATCGGCGCCTCCGCGTCCTTGTTCACCGCGATGATCGTCTTCGAGGTCTGCATGCCGGCCCGGTGCTGGATGGCGCCGGAGATGCCCAGCGCGATGTACAGCTGCGGGGACACCGTCTTGCCGGTCTGGCCGACCTGGAACTGGTGCGGGTAGTAGCCGGAGTCCACGGCCGCGCGGGACGCGCCGACCGCGCCGCCGAGGGCGTCGGCCAGGGCCTCGACCACGGCGAAGTTCTCCGCGCTGGCCACGCCGCGGCCACCGGAGACGACCACCGACGCCTCGGTCAGCTCGGGGCGGTCGCCGCCGGCCAGGGGCTCCCGGCTGGTGATGGTGACGACGGCGCTGCCGGCCGGCACCGCCACGGTCTCCTCGGCCGCCGCGCCCTCGGCGTTCTCCGCCTCGACCGCGCCCGGCCGCACCGAGATCACCGGCACGCCCTTGGTGGCCTGCGCCTTGACGTTGTACGCGCCGCCGAAGATCGACTGGCCGACGGTGCCGTCGGCGTTGACCTCGGTGGCGTCCACGAGCACGCCGGAGCCGATGCGGATGGCCAGCCGGCCGGCGATCTCCTTGCCGGTGGCGGACGCGGCGACCAGCACGGCCGCCGGCGAGGCCGAGCCGACCAGCGCGGCCAGCACGTCCACCTCGGGGGTGACCAGCTGGCTGGCGGCGTCCTCGGACTCCGCGACGTACACCTTGGCGGCGCCGTGCGCGGCCAGGGCGTCCTTCAGCTTCGCCGCGGTGCCCGGGGCGCCGACGACGACCGCGCTGGCCTCGCCGATGCGGCGGGCGGCGGTGAGCAGCTCGTGGGTGACCTTCTTGACCTCGCCGTCGACGTGATCGACGAGGACCAGGACCTCTGCCATGTCTGTTTCCTCCTCGTCAGTTCGTCAGATCAGCTTCTGGCCGACGAGGTACTCGGCGACCTTGGCGCCGCCGTCACCCTCGTCCTCGACGCGCTGGCCGGCCGAGCGCGGCGGCTTCGGCGCGGACTCCAGCACGGAGGTCCAGGAGCCGGCGATGCCCAGCTCGCCGGCGTCCACGCCCAGGTCGGCGACCGTCAGCGTGCTGACCGGCTTCTTCTTGGCCGCCATGATGCCCTTGAACGAGGGGTAGCGCGGCTCGTTGATCTTCTCGTTGACGCTGATCACCGCGGGCAGATTGGCCTGCAGGTGCTGCACGCCCTCGTCGGTCTCACGCTCGACCTTGACGACTGAGCCGTCCACCTCGACCTTGCGGGCGTGGGTGAGCGCGGGCAGGCCCAGCAGCTCCGCGACCATCGCCGGCACCGCGCCGACGCGGCCGTCGGTCGCCTCGTTGCCGGCCAACACCAGGTCGACGCCCTCGATCGTGCCGACGGCCTTGGCCAGCACCTTGGCGGTGCCGATCGCGTCGGTGCCGTGCAGGGCCTCGTCGCTGACGTGGACTGCCTTGTCGGCGCCCATCGACAGCGCCTTGCGGATGGCGTCGGTGGCGCGGTCCGGGCCGACGCTGACGACGGTTACCTCGCCGCCGTGCGTGGCCTGGAGCTGCAACGCCTCTTCGACGGCACGCTCGTTGATCTCGTCGAGCACCGCGTCAGCCGACTCACGGTCCAGGGTGTGGTCGGAGTCGGCGAGCTTGCGCTCGGAGTAGGTGTCAGGCACCTGCTTGACCAGGACGACGATGTTCATCGGTCTCCTTCGACCTCCTGAGCGCTGGGGTGTTCAACCACCAGAATGTTACCGACGGGTAGCACAGGTGCAAACGCGGGCAAGCACTCCGGTGGCGTGAGAGTTCTCACGCGCATCCTCGCACTACGCGGGCGTGTGCGGGCACCGGCGACACGTCCGAACGGACGTCACCCGTATGCAGGCATGCTTCCACCCAGATAGCCTGCTGGCCCATGAGGCGTCGTGTAGCCGTCGTGACCGACTCCAGCGCCTGTCTGCCGCCGCAACTGGCCACTACATCGGGAGTGGCGGTTGTTCAGTTACAGCTCCAGGTGGGAGATCGGTTCGACGAGGAGGCGTGGGTCGCGCCAGAGGATTTGATCAAGGCCATGCAGGCCGGGAGCGCGGTGTCCACCTCGCCCCCGGATCCGGGGGCGTTCTTCTGGACCTACCAGGACGCCGCCGCGCAGGGCGTGGACGCCGTGGTGTCGCTGCACATCTCGGAGAAGATGTCGCAGACCTGCGAGGTGGCCAGACAGGCGGCCGCCCAGGCCAGCGTGCCGGTGCACGTCGTGGACACCTCGGCGATAAGCATGAGCCTCGGCTACGCCGCGCTGGCGGCCGCGCAGGCCGCCGGGGCCGGCTGGGACGTGCGGCAGGTGATCGCCGCCGCCCAGCGGAGATTCTCCACCGGCACCGAGCTGATCTACGTGGACACGCTGGAGTACCTGCGCAAGGGTGGGCGGATCGGGGCTGCGCAGGCACTACTGGGCACTGCCCTGTCGATGAAACCCCTGCTGACCATAAAAAACGGCCAGGTCGCGCCGTCCGGCCGCGCGCTGGGCACCGACCGTGCGATCAGGAAGCTGGTCGAGGCCGCCGTCAAGCGGGCCGGCAACGACCAGGTGGATGTGGCCGTGCAGCACTACGGCCCGGACGCGCGGGCCGCCACGCTGCTGGACACGCTCAAGAAGCGGATCCCCCGCGCCCGCAGCTTCGTGCTCACCCAGGCCAGCTCCGCCGTCTTCGCCCACCTCGGGCCAGGGGCCTTGGGCGTGACAGTGTCGCCCGTGTAATCCCAACCCGGCGAGTCCCGCCCAGCGTCACACCGAATGTAGGTTTCCGGCAGTCTCCGAGTCGCGTTGTCTGTGGTTGTCGCGGTGCCCGGCCTCACCGGCCGCGCCTCGGCGATCGCCGGCCGGCTGCGCTCGACAACCACCGAGTCAGCGGTTGTCGATGACCGCCGCCACCTGACGGGCGTCGTCCTCACTGCCGTAGGTGATCTCGAGCGTGCCGGCCGGCTTCTCCGGCACCGACGCCGCGCCCGTGACCTGCCCGTCGAACAGCAGGACCAGCAGCACGTTGACGTTCTTCGGCGCCAACCCGGCGAGAACCTTGGCGCCGGCCGGGGTGAGGTCGACAGTGACGTCCCAGTGACCCGGCACCGGGCCGCCGGGGCCGTAGGTCGCGCCGGCGATCATGCCGCCGTCGAGCAGCGCCGGCCCAAGGAACTCGGTGAACTCGGTGGGACCGCACGTGGCCAGCGGCAGGCTCGGGTCGTCCCGGCCGATCAGCGGGTCCGGGTGCTCGCAGTCCAGACTGGCCGCCGCCCGCTGCTGCACCGCCTTGTCCGTGGCCAGCGCCGGATCCTGGCGTATCCGCGCGGCCGTTGCCGGCTCGTGCACCGGGTTCGGATTGGACGTGGCCGGGATCATCATCGAATCGTGGTTGGCGTCCACGATCTCCAGCCGGAACCGCACCGTCTGGTGGGGGGTGCTGGCGTCCGGCTTCGGCGTGGTCCGCGGCGGCGGTGTCGTCGTCCGCGGCGGCTTCGTGGTGGTGGTGGTGGTTGTCGTCGTGGACTCGGCGCTCGTGCTCGGGCCGCCCTGGCAGCCCGCGACGACAACTATCACGGCAATGATCAACAGCACTCGGACGCGCATGGCGAATCCCCCTTGTGAGGCGTTTCGCCGCGGCCGTTCGCGCCGTTACTCAGGTCGCGACCCAGTACCGCCGAAGGCCGTCACCCTGGAACTCCAGCACGCCCCCGTTGGTCTCGATCACCCGCCGCGAGGCCACGTTGTCCTCGTCGCACGAGATCAGCACCTGCTCCAGGCCCAACTCCCGGGCCTTCGGCAGCACCGCCGCCACCATCGCCGTCGCGTGGCCTCGCCGCCGGGCCGTCGGCCGCACGTCGTAGCCGATGTGGCCGCCCTTGACGCGCAGCCGCTCCGTCAGCTCGTGCCGCAGCGCGATCCGGCCCAGATAGGTCGTGCCCTCGCACCACCACCAGGTCGTGCCGCGGACCTTCCCCGGCGGCGGCGTCCGGACCGCCTTGGCCCGCAGCTCCGCCGCGAACTCCGGAAAGCCCTCCGCCGTCTCCCAGCGGCCGTCCCGGATCTCGTCGCCCACCATCGACTGGTCATGCTCCTGCCCGCGCCCCTCGGCCTGGAACTCCCGCATCGCCTCGACGAACGAGACCCGCATCTCCACTCCCGGCAGCATCAGACCTGGCATGCACCCCAGTGCAGCAGGACGATGACCGCCATGCATCCGAATAACGGCGAAGCGCTGGCCGGCTGCCGGCCGAACCTGCTGGTGAACGACGTGCCGGCCAGCCTGCGGTTCTACGCCGAGGTGCTCGGCTTCCGGGTCGGCTGGCGCTGGTCGGGGGCGTTGGGGCGGTTCCTCGACGCGGACGAGCCCGGGCGGCCGGACACCGCGCAGGTCGGCCGGGACAAGGTGCTGATCATCTTCACCGAGAAGGCCGGCGAGCACACCACGTGGCTGCATCTGGACGTGCACTCCGCGCCCCAGGTCGACGAGCTGTTCCGGGAGTGGACCGGGCGCGGCGCGGTGATCGCCGAGCCGCCGTCGCTGCGGGCCTGGGGCATGTACGAGATGCGGCTGCACGATCCGGACGGCAATGTGCTCCGCGTCAGCTCCTATCCTACCGACAGGTAGGGTTCGCGGCGTGACAGCCGAGCCGCTGCCCCTGACCGGGGAACGAACCGTCCCGGGTATCCCGGAGGAGAACTACTGGTTCCGCCGGCATGAGGCGGCGTATCTGGCCTTGGCGGCGCACTGCGCGGGGGCGACTGTGCTGGAGGCGGGGTGCGGCGAGGGATACGGCGCGGACCTGCTGGCGGGGGTGGCTCGCAACGTGATCGCCCTCGACTACGACCGGTTGACGGCGGAGCACGTCCGCCGGGCCTACCCCAGGGTCCACACGGTCCGAGGCAACCTGGCGACGCTGCCGCTGGCCGACGCGGCGGTGGACGTGGTGGCGAACCTCCAGGTGATCGAGCATCTGTGGGACCAGCACGGGTTCCTGGTCGAGTGCCGGCGGGTGCTGCGGCCGGGCGGCCGGCTGCTGGTGACGACGCCGAACCGGATCACGTTCTCGCCGGGGCGGGACACGCCGCTGAATCCGTTCCACACCAGGGAACTGTCACCGTCCGAACTGGACTCACTGCTACGGGGGGCCGGGTTCGAGGTGGAAAGCCTCAAGGGGCTGCGGCACGGGCCGGGCATCGACGGCACGATCATCGAGCGGCAGGTCGAGGTGGTGCTGGGCGACGGCGGCTGGCCCGATGGCCTGCTGACCGAGGTCAAGGCCGTGACGGCGGAGGACTTCGTGATCACCGGGGACGACGTGGACGGCAGCCTGGACCTGGTCGCGGTGGCGGTGAAGCGGTGACCGAGGAGGGGACCTTCTGCCTGGTGGTGCACAGCCACCTGCCCTGGCTGGCCCACCACGGTTCCTGGCCGGTCGGCGAGGAATGGCTCTACCAGGCCTGGGCGCACTCCTACCTGCCGATGGTGGACCTGCTGGAACGCTATGCGGCGCAAGGAAAGCACGACGTGCTGACGCTCGGCGTCACGCCGGTGCTGGCGGCGCAGCTGGACGATCCGTACTGCCTGCGGGCCTTCCACGACTGGCTGGGCAACTGGCAGCTGCGCGCGGACTTCGCGGCGACCCGGTGGACGGATCCGCTGCTGAAGGACCTCGCGGCGGCCGAGCACCGGGCCTCGGCGAAGGCGCTGGAGGACTTCGAGACCAAGTGGCGGCACGGCTTCTCGCCGGTGCTGCGCCGGCTGGTCGACGGCGGTGTGATCGAACTGCTCGGCGGCCCGGCGACGCATCCCTTCCAGCCGCTGCTGGACGAGCGGATCCGCCGCTTCGCGCTGAACACCGGGCTGGCCGACACCGAGCACCGCATCGGCACCCGCCCGGCCGGCATCTGGGCCCCGGAGTGCGGCTATTCCCCTGGCATGGAACAGGGTTACGCCGCGGCCGGCGTGCAACGGTTCCTTGTGGACGGTCCGGCCCTGCACGGCGACACCGCCGCGGCGCACCCGGTCGGCGACAGCGACGTGGTCTGCTTCGGCCGCGATCTCGAGGTGACGTACCGGGTCTGGTCGCCGAAGGCCGGCTACCCCGGCGACCCCGTCTACCGCGACTTCCACACCTACGACCATCCGTCCGGCCTGAAGCCGTCGCGGGTGACTGGCAAGAACGTGCCGCCGGAGCAGAAACGGCCGTACGACCCGGAGTTGGCGGCTGTTGCCGTACAGAAGCACGCCGCCGACTTCGTGGACACGGTGGTGCGAAGGCTGCGTTCGCTGCCGAAGCCGGGACTGGTCGTCGCCGCCTACGACACGGAGCTGTTCGGGCACTGGTGGCACGAGGGGCCGGCGTGGCTGGACGCGGTGCTGACGGCGTTACCCGAGGCCGGGGTGCGGGTGACCACACTGCGGGGCGCGCTGGAGGCCGGGCATCTGGGCGCGCGGGTGCAGCTGCCGGCGTCGTCCTGGGGTTCGGGCAAGGACTGGCGGGTCTGGGACGGCGAGCAGGTGCAGGACATGGTCGCCGACAACGCGAAGCTCCAGCGCACGCTGCTGGACACGCTGCGCCCGGGCGACGTCCGCGACCCGGTCGCCGACCAGATGCTGCGGGAGGCGCTGCTGGCGCTGTCCAGCGACTGGGCGTTCATGGTCACCAAGGACTCCGCAGCCGACTACGCCCGACACCGCGCGTCAACCCACGCCGACCGGTTTTCCCATCTGGCGGAACTGGTTCGCCTCAACGCGCAGGAAAAGGCCCGCGATGTGGCAGCCGAGCTGGCCATCTACGACGGGGTGTTCGGAACTCTAGACGCAAGAGGGTGGTGACAACGCAGCGTCGACACTACGTTGACGCCGCGTGTCCACTAGAGCACTGCTGATCGCCGCCCTCGTCGCGGCGACCCTGCCCGCGACCGCGACAGCTGCCGCCGCCACGCCCATGATTCCGTTGCAGCACACCGCGGTTCAGCCCGCGCCGCTGCCCACCGACCAGTGCCTGGCCCAGCTCAAGAAGCACTGCTACTCCCCGCAGCAGCTCCAGGCCGCCTACGACGTGAACCCCTTGTACGCCAAGGGAATCACCGGCAAGGGCCGGACCGTCGTGATCGTCGACTCGTTCGGTTCGCCGACCATCCAGCACGACCTGGAGGTGTTCGACCAGCAGTTCGGCCTGCCCGACACCCAGGTCGAGGTGCTCAAGTGGGGTGAGGTGCCACCCTTCGACCCGACCAATGCAGACCAGTCCGGCTGGGCCGGTGAGAGCACGCTCGATGTCGAGGCCGCGCACGCCATCGCCCCCGGCGCGAAGATCGTGCTGGTCGAGACCGGCGTGGCCGAGACCGAGGGCCCGGTCGGCGTGCCGGAGATGATGAGCGCCGTCAACCACCTGGTCAACGCCGGCGAGGGCGATGTCGTGTCGATGAGCTGGGGCACCGGCGAGCGGCACTTCCCCGGCTACGAGGTCGGCGACTACACCTCGCTGACCACGCAGCGCTACGCCTTCCAGAACGCCGCCAAGCACGGCGTGACGCTGACCGCCAGCTCCGGCGACGGCGGCGGCGCGCAGGCCGGCAGCGGCGGGTTCTGGCCCTCGTCCGACCCGCTCGTCACGGCGATCGGCGGCACCCACCTCGATCTGGACAACTCCGGCAAGCGGCTGTCCCCCGACAGCGCGTGGACCGGCAGCGGCGGCTACGTCTCGCAGGTGTTCGACCGGCCCGCGTACCAGAACGGGGTCAAGTCGGTGGTCGGCACCAAGCGCGGCACCCCCGACATCAGCCTGGACGCCGACCCCGACGGCGGCCTGTGGATCTACTCCAGCTACGACCCGAAGGCGCCCGGCTGGTGGCTCGGCGGCGGCACCAGCCAGTCCTCGCCGCTGTTCGCCGGCGTGGTGGCGCTGGCCGACCAGGCCGTCGGGCACCGGCTCGGCCAGATCGACAACGACATCTACCGCCTGTACGCCCAGCACGCACACGGCCTGGTCGACGTCACCACCGGCCAGACCGGGGCCAACGGCTACCCGGCCGTTCCCGGCTACGACCACGCCACCGGCGTCGGCACCCTCGACGTCGCCAAGTTCGTCACCGAACTGCACTGAGGAGGCCCCGGCATGTCCAGATCATCGCGTGTCGCGCTGGCAGCCGCACTGGCCGTCGCCGCGTTGCCCGTCGGCGGCCCGGTCGCCGCCGCGATCACCATCACCCCGCTGAGGCCGCTGGCCGACGTCGGATTCCAGCCGGTGCCGCTGCCCACCAGCGAATGCGTGGCCAAGTTCCAGACGCATTGCTACACGCCGGCCCAGCTGCGCGCCGCGTACGACCTCGATCCCTTGCACAGCAAGGGAATCACCGGCAAGGGCCGGACCATCGTGCTGCTCGACCCGTTCGGCTCCCCGACCATCCAGCACGACCTCGACGTGTTCGACAAGCAGTTCGGCCTGCCCGACACCCAGGTCGAGGTGTTCAAGTGGGGCGCCGTGCCGCCGTTCGACCCGACCAATGAAGACCAGGTTGGCTGGGCCGAGGAGACCTCGCTCGACGTCGAGGCCGCGCACGCGGTGGCGCCCGGCGCGAAGATCGTGGTCGCCGAGACCGCCGTCGACCAGACCAACGACGGCGTCGGCGTGCCCGAGATGATGAGCGCCCTGAACCACCTGGTCAACCAGGGCGGCGTCGATGCCGTGTCGATGAGCTGGGGCGCCCGGGAGGCGCACTTCCCCGGCTACGACCTAGGCGACTACACCGCGCTGACCAGCCTGCGCTACGCCTTCCAGAACGCCGTCAACCACGGCGCCACCCTCGCCGCCAGCTCCGGCGACGGCGGCGGCATCCCGAACGTCGGCGGCTTCTGGCCGGCTTCCGACCCGCTCGTCACCGCCGTCGGCGGCACCCATCTCAACCTGGACGACGCCGGCAAGCGGCAGACCGTGGACAGCGCCTGGATCGGCAGCGGCGGCTACCGCTCGACGGTGTTCCCGCGCCCCGCGTACCAGAACGGGGTGAAGTCCGTGGTCGGCGCGACCCGCGGCACCCCCGACATCAGCCTCGACGCCGATCCCGACGGCGGGCTGTGGATCTACACCAGCTTCGCGCCGGCCCAGACCGGCTGGTGGCCCGGCGGCGGCACCAGCCAGTCCGCCCCCATGTTCGCTGGCCTCGTCACGCTCGCCGACCAGGCCGCGGGCCACCGCTTCGGCCTGATCGACAACGACATCTACCGCCTGTCCGCCGAGCACGCCCGCGGCCTGGTGGACATCACCGTGGGCAACACCGCCGACCCGGCCGCCACGCCGGAGTCCACCGGCTTCGACGCCGTGCCCGGCTACGACCAGGCCACCGGCATGGGCACCGTGGACGCCGCGAAGTTCGTCGCCGACCTGGTCCGCCCGCACTAGAACACGTTTCAAAGACGCTTTTGGGGCCTCCGGGGCTACCGATGGGTAGCCCCGGGGCCGGACATGGCAGGATCCCCTGGTCATGCGGATCCTGATGCTGTCCTGGGAGTACCCGCCGGTCGTGGTCGGCGGGCTGGGCCGGCATGTCCACGCGCTGGCCCGCAAGCTCGGCGAGCAGGGCCACGACGTGGTGGTGCTGTGCCGGCAGCCCACGGGCAGCGACGCGGCCACCAACCCGACCTCCGACTTCGCGTCCGACGGGGTGCGGGTGATCAGGATCGCCGAGGACCCGCCGCACCTGGTGTTCGAGCGCGATCTCGTGGCATGGACGCTGGCCATGGGCCACGGCATGGTGCGCGAGGGCCTGCGGCTGCTGCGCACGTGGCAGCCGGACGTCGTGCACGCCCACGACTGGCTGGTGACCCACCCGGCGGTGGCGCTGAGCGAGGCGGCCGAGGTCCCGCTGGTGGCCACGATCCACGCCACCGAGGCCGGCCGGCACAGCGGCTGGCTCTCGCAGCCGCTCAACCAGCAGGTGCACTCCGTGGAGTGGTGGCTGGCCAACCGGGCCGACAGCCTGATCACCTGCTCGGCCGCCATGCGGGCCGAGGTGACGCACCTGTTCGACGTCGATCCGGACACGATCACCGTGCTGCACAACGGGATCGAGCCCCGACGCTGGCGGGTTCGGCCAACGGACGTCGCCGCCGCCCGCGAACGGCACGGGGCCGCCGACGCGCCGCTGCTGCTGTTCTTCGGCCGCCTGGAGTGGGAGAAGGGCGTCCAGGACCTGATCGCCGGCCTGGCCCGGATCCGCCGCAGCCACCCCGGCGCCCGCCTGGTCGTGGCCGGCACCGGCAGCCACGACCAGTGGCTGGCCGACCAGGCCCGCAAGCACCGGGTGCTGCGGGCCGTGGAGTTCGCCGGGCACCTGTCCGACCGTGAGCTCGCCGCCGTGCTGTCCGCCGCCGACGCCGTCGTGCTGCCCAGCCGCTACGAGCCGTTCGGCATCGTCGCCCTGGAGGCCGCCGCCGCCGGCACTCCCCTGGTCGCCTCCACCGCCGGCGGCCTCGGCGAGGTCGTGGTGGACGGCAAGACCGGCTCCTCGTTCGCGCCCGCCGACGTCGACGGCCTCACCGCCGCCGTGCGGGGCGTGCTCAACGACCCCGACGCCGCCCAGCGCCGCGCCCGCGCCGCCAAGGCCCGCCTCGGCACCGACTTCGACTGGGGCCGCATCGCCGAGGGCACCGTCGCCGTCTACGCCAACGCCCAGCGCCGCGACCACGGCATCCTCGGTCGCCCCAAGATCGCCACCGGCAACGCCTTCAGCTAATCGAGTGGCGTCGTCGCGGGTGGCTCATCGAAAATGCTGGCATGGCCGTGCAGCAGGTGACGCTACGGAAGATGACGGCGGCGGAGTACCTTTCCGCGACTGAGCAGCGCGAGGCCGAGTCGGTGCGGGTGCTCAGCAGGGCGATGCCGGAGCAGACCGCGCGCGAGCGGGTCCGCAGTGGCACCGCGAGGTTCCTCCCTGACGGCCTCGACACGGTCGGCCATCATCTGCTGACGGCCGAGAACGAGTCCGGCGAAGCGGTGGGGAACGCGTGGGTCGGCCCGGACCCGGGCCAGGCCTCGGGCACGGCCAGCTCCGCGTGGCTGTATGACATCAACGTCTTTCCGCCGTACCAGCGTCTCGGATACGGCTCCGCCATCCTCGCGGCCGCTGAGGCGCTCATCGCTGGCGAGGGCAAGACGGCGCTGGGCCTGACCGTCGTCGGAGACAACGACGCGGCGATCGCCCTGTACCGCCGCAACGGCTACGAAGTGGCGTCCATGGCCATGCGGAAGAAGATCTAGTCGCCCAGGGCCTGCTTGAGGGCCTCGTCGGCCTTGCGGGCCATGTCGGCGACGGCGGCTCGGCGCTCGGCGTCGGCGTCGTAGTCGGCGCGGCGGTCGCGGACGACGCGGGCGGGGGTGCCGACGGCGATGGCGTAGTCGGGGATGTCGCCGCGGGCGACGGCATGGGCGCCGAGCACGCAGCCGCGGCCGATGCGGGTGCCGCGCAGGACGGTGGTCTTCACGCCGAGCCAGCAGTCGGGACCGATCCGCACCGGCGTCTTGACGATGCCCTGGTCCTTGATCGGCAGCGTGATGTCGGCCACCACGTGGTCGAAGTCGCAGACATACACCCAGTCCGCGACCAGGGTGGCCGCCCCGATCTCGACGTCCAGGTAGCAGTTGACGGTGTTGTCCTTGCCGAATACGACCTTGTCGCCGATGCGCAGCGAGCCCTCGTGGCAGCGGATCGAGTTGCCGTCGCCGATGTGCACCCAGCGGCCGACCTCGAGCCGGCCGTAGCCGGGCCGGCAGTGCAGCTCCACGTTCTTGCCCAGGAACACCATGCCCCGCAGCACCACGTGCGGATTGGCCAGCCGGAACTTCAACAGCCGCCAGTACCGCACCAGGTACCACGGCGTGTAGGCCCGGTTGCGCAGCATCCACCGCAGCGACGCGACGGTGAGGAAACGCGCCTGCTCGGGGTCGCGCCTTCGGGCACGGCGCCGCGAAGCCAGCGATGCGCCCCACATGCTCGTCATAGGCTGCACCTTATGACGCCGCTGATCATCGACACCGACCCAGGCATTGACGACGCCTTCGCGATCGCCCTGGCGGCCGCCAGCCCCGAGGTCGAGCTGCTCGCGGTGACCACCGTCTTCGGCAACGTGGGCCTGGAGAACACGACCACGAACGCGCTGCGGCTGCTGGAGCTGTGCGGCCGCCCGAACGTGCCGGTGGCGGCCGGGGCCGACCGCCCGCTGGTGCACCCGACCCCGCACCGGGCCAGCGAGGTGCACGGCGACGACGGCCTGTCGGGCGCCGCCGACACGCTGCCCAAGGCGTCCAAGGACGTCGACGGCCGGCACGCCGTCGATCTGATGGCCGAGCTGCTGCGCGTGGCGACGGAGCCGGTCACGATCGCACCGATCGGCCCGATGACCAACGTGGCCCTGCTGCTGGCCCTGCACCCGGAGCTGAAGCCGAAGATCGGTCGCATCGTGGCGATGGGCGGCAGCGCCAAGGGCGGCAACACGACCGCGGCGGCCGAGTTCAACATCTGGAGCGATCCCGAGGCGGCGCACCGCGTGCTGGCCGAGGAGGACGTGCCGACCGTGCTGGTGCCGCTCGACCTGACCCACCGCTGCTTCGTCGACGAGGCGTGGATGGACCGCCTGGACACCGGCGGCGCGGTGGCTCGCGGCCTGAACCTGCTCACCCCGTCCTACCGGGCCACCTACCGCCGCGAGCTGGGCATCGCCGGCATGGTCCTGCACGACGCGATCGCGCTGGCCGAGGCCATCTCGCCGGGTCTGCTGGGCACGACGCCGTGCCCGGTGGAGGTGGACTGCTCGCACGGCCCCGGCCGCGGCGCGACGATCATCGACCGGCGCCGCAAGGTCGGCTCCGAGCGGCGGCTGGTCGACGTGGCGTTCGAGGCCGACGTCGACCAGCTGCGGGAGTTCGTGCTCAGCCGCGTCCTGGGCTGGGGGCCAGGTCCAGCGCGGCCTCGCAGTGCAGCGTGGTGGTCGGGAACACCGGCACGTCCAGGTGTTCCTGACCGACGCTGAGCTCCAGCTCGGTGCAGCCGAGCACGATGCCCTCGGCGTCCAGGCCCCGGGCGATGTCGAGCAGCTCATCCCGGGACGACGGCTCGACCCGTCCGACGCACAGCTCGTCGTAGATGATCCGCTGCACCGCGGCCCGCCCGGCCTCGTCCGGGACCACCGTCTCGACCCCGTGCGCGGCGAGCCGGTCGCGGTAGAAGGCCTGCTCCATCGTGTACCTGGTGGCCAGCAGCCCCACCCGGGTCAGGCCGGCCTTGAGCACCGCGGCGGCGGTGACGTCCCCGAGGTGCAGCACGGGAATCGTCACCGCCGCGGCGACCTCGTCGTAGACCTTGTGCATGGTGTTGGTGGCGATGAGCGCGAAGGCCGCACCCGCCGCCTCCAGCGACCGCGCCTCCTGGGCCAGCGCCTCGCCGGCCGCGGCCCAGTCGCCGTCGGCCTGCATGCGCTCGATCGGCGCGAAGTCGACGGTCGCGACCCGCAGCCGGGCCGAGTGCAGCCCGCCGAGCCGGGCCCGCACGCCCTCGTTGAGCAGCCGCAGGTACTGCGCCGTCGACTCCCAGCTCATCCCCCCGATGACCCCGATCAGTTCCATAGCGGCCATTGTCGCCACATGCGCTTCCCATTTGGCGCTGGATGCCACCTAGGAAGCGCACGTGACAAAACGCGGCGTGTGCTTGCCACATGCGCTTCCTACTTGGCGTCTGGGCGCAAGTAGGAAGCGCATGTGGCATCAAGCCGGGTTACTGGGCGTTGGCTCCGGCCACCACGGGCTTGATCTGCAGCGGGGTCTGGTTGGGCACGTGGGCCGAGCAGCCCTGCACGTCGCCGGACAGCGGCACGAAGAGGGCGACGGTGTTGTTCGGCGGGTAGATCCGCAGGCCCCGCACGGTCACCGGCTTGCACTGCGCGGCGTCGTACACGCCGACGTTGGTGATGCTCAGCGAGGCCGAGGCGGCCTGGCCGGGCTGCAGCGTGACGGTGGACGCGCTGGCCGGCACCCGGGTGGCCGGGTCGCCGACCTGATGCCCGTCGTCACCGGCCACAAAGGACACGCCGGGGTAGGCGGCGATGGTGCACGGCTTGGCGCCGGCGTTGGTGAACACGATCGGGATGAACGAGTGCCCGGCGCCCGCGTTGCCGTCGCCGGCGGTGACCTTCAGGTTGCCGCTGACGCACTGGCCGTTGGCCGCGCTCGCGCCGCCGGAGCCGTCGCCACCGGTGCCGGACGCGGTGTTCGTGCCGGTGTCCGCGCTGCTCGTGGCCGGCACGGAGCTGGCGGTGCTGGTGGCCGGCGTCGACGAGGACGTGGTCGAGGTGTCGGACGAGGCAGTGGTGGAACTCGGGCTGCCGCAGGCCGCGGTGAGCAGGCCCACCGCCATGACGCCCGCGACCGCCGCGATGCCGAAAGACCTGGTCATGGACTTCGCCTCCAGTCGTACTCCGCGTTTCGAGTACCCGATCAGAGGACGTGTGACACCTCAGGTGGTTGCGCGCGCCCGGCAGAGCACCGCCGTTGGGGTGTGACCGATCCTCGTGAGCACGACGGTCGCCTCGGCGTCGCCGGCCAGCTTCAATCGGGGACGCAGCGTGTTCGGGTCAACGTTAAGCCCTCGGACGAGTATCTCCAGTCGCCCGATCCGGTGGCGTCGCAGCACCGCGCGCAGCGCCTTCTCACTGTAGTGGCCGTGCTCGATCACTTGGAAGGCCCGGATTCCCGGCGGCGGTGTGTCGCCCGTCAAGTAGGCGATGTGCGGGTCCAGTTGAGCCAAACCGTGCCGGGCCGCGTAGTGGCGGACAAGACCGGCTCGCACCACCGCCCCGTCCGGGTCCACCACCCAGGCGCCGACGGCCGTGACCGGGCAGTCGTCCGGCTCGTCGGAGGTGATCGTCCACTCGGGACCGCTCGTGCGCAGAACCGTTGCCCGCCTTGCCACTGTGGCCAGCGACCGGGTCCACAGGCAGGCCTCGCGCACCTGGCCGTCCAGTGAGACCAGCTCGATCTCGTCGGCCCAGGACGCGGCGTCGAAGTCCATGCCCGGCGAGCACTTCACGGCCAACTCCCGGCCGCGGTAGGCCTCGACGAGGTCGTCCAGCGGCGGCACCAGGTCGACGGCGCGCCACTTCCGCTGCCCCGAGGTGTCCCGCCGCGCCGGGTCGGCGACCACGACCGTGTCCGCGGTGGACGGTCGCAGGGCGTCGGCCCGGATCAGCAACGGCTCAACACCGGCGACGGATGCGTTGTGGCGGGCCATCTTCAGCCGCACAGCGTCCACATCGGACCCGATGCACCGGCGCGCGACGCGGGCCACCACGGTCAGGTCGGCGCCGATCGAGCACGTCACGTCGTGCACGTCGCGATCGCGCAGCCGCCGGGCCCGGTGCTCGGCCACGAGCGACGGCGTCGCCTGCTGCAACGCGGCGTCGGTGAACACCCACTCGTCCGAAGAGGACAGTTTGGCCACGGCCTTTCGGCGCAGCACGGCCGTTTCCAGCACGGCCCCGGCGAAGTCCGGCACGATCTTGCGGGCCGCGGCCACGTCGGCCAGGCGCGAGGCGGCGGTCAGGGGCAGCGCGCCGACCTCGGCCAGCGCGGCCCGGCCCGCCGCCGACGTCAGGAAGTCGACATCGGCGGCGGAGAACTCATACCCCACCCGGCTTGGTCCCGGTCACCAGCACGTTGTAGAACAGCTCCCGCGGCATCACCTTGGCCAGCAGGTTCTCGTCCAGCCAGGACAGCCGCTGCCAGGTCTTGTAGGCGAACATCGCCCAGCCCCAGCCCAGCTTCTCGCGCGGCACCGCCGCCTCGAAGGTCCGCACCGGCCAGCCGAACAGCGCCGCCGACAGCTCCTCGGTGACCGCCTTGACGTTGCGGGCGCCGGCGGCCCGGGCCGTCCGCTCCAGCTCCAGCGGGTCGAACGTGTGCAGGTCGACCACGGCCTCCAGGGCCGCCGCCCGGGAGGACTCGTCCAGCTCCTCCTGCGGCCGCCGCCACGAGTTCAGCGGCTCGAGCTTGGTCACGTTGGTGGTCAGCCACCAGGTGATCTGCCCGAGCTTGCGGGCGTAGAAGTCGCCGATCTTGGTCGGCTCGCCGGCGAACACGAACCGCCCGCCCGGCTTGAGCACCCGCAGCACCTCGGCCAGCGCGGCCTGCACGTCCGGGATGTGGTGCAGCACCGCGTGCCCCACCACCAGGTCGAACGTGTTGTCCTCGTACGGGATGCGCTCGGCGTCGGCGACCCGGCCGTCCACGTCCAGGCCCAGGTTCTCGGCGTTGCGCAGCGCCACCTGCACCATGCCCGGCGACAGGTCGGTCACCGAGCCCTTCTGGGCCACCCCGCCCTGCATCAGGTTCAGCAGGAAGAACCCGGTGCCGCTGCCCAGCTCCAGGGCCCGGCCGTAGGGCCAGCCGCGGTCGCCGGCCACCATCCGGAACCGGTCGGTGGCGTAGTCGATGCAGCGCTGGTCGTAGGAGATGGACCACTTCTCGTCGTAGGTGCCCGCCTCCCAGTCGTGGTAGAGCACGTTGGCCAGCTTGGGGTCGTCCCAGGCGGCCTGCACCTGCTCCTCGGTGGCGTGCGGGTTGGGGGCAGGGTCCTGCACGTCACTTGCCACTGAACTTCGCCTTCCCGGGGCCGTTCTCGATGAATGACTGCATGCCGGCCGCCTGGTCCTCGGTGGCGAACAGGGCCGCGAACAGGTGGCTCTCCAGCTTCAGGCCGCTGGCCAGGTCGCCGTCCAGGCCGCCGTCGATGGCCGCCTTGGCCGCCGCCAGCGCCCGGGCCGGGCCCTCGGCGAACTGCGAGGCCCAGCGCCTGGCCGCCTCGAACACGTCGTCGGGCGCGACGACCTCGTCCACCATGCCGATGGCCAGCGCCTCGTCGGCGGCCACGAACCGGCCGGTGTAGATCAGGTCCTTGGCCTTGCTCGGACCGACCAGCCGGGCCAGCCGCTGGGTGCCGCCCATGCCCGGGATGATGCCGAGCAGGATCTCCGGCTGGCCCACCTTGGCGTTGTCGCCGGCGATCCGGCGGTCGCAGCACAGGGCCAGCTCGAAGCCGCCGCCCAGGGCGTAGCCGGTGATCGCGGCCACCGTCGGCTTGGGGATCTCGGCCACCGCGCCGATGGCCGAGGACAGCTGCTGGGCCCGCTCCGCCATCTCGACGTAGGACAGCGCGGCCATCTCCTTGATGTCCGCGCCGGCCGCGAACACCTTCTGCCCGCCGTAGACGATCACCGCGCGCACGTCGTCACGCTGCGACGCCTCGGCCGCGGCGGCCCGGATCTCGGCCTGGACCTGCATGTTCAGCGCGTTCATCGGCGGCCGCTCCAGGCGGATGACCCCGATCCCGCCGTCCACCTCTAGCCGGACGAACTCAGCCATCTGTCCTCCTCAGACATCCCGACCGGCAGGCTACCCGCCGGTAGGTCCCCCAGTTGTGCCAGGAAGGGGCCTTTCCTGGCGCCCAACGCCAGGAAAGGCCCCTTCCCAGCATCAGGCGACGGTGCGGCGACGGGCGAAGAACCGGTCGCCGGCCTTGTCCAGCTCCAGGTCCTGGCCGAAGGCCGCGGACAGGTTCGGGGCGGTGATCACGTCGTCGATCAGGCCCTGGGCCACGACGCCGCCCTCGCGCAGCAGCAGCGCGTGGGTGAACCCGGGCGGGATCTCCTCCACGTGGTGCGTGACCAGCACCATCGCCGGTGCGTCGGGGTCCATCGCGAACTCGGCCAGCCGGGCCACCAGGTCCTCGCGGCCGCCCAGGTCCAGGCCGGCCGCCGGCTCGTCCAGCAGCAGCATCTCCGGGTCGGTCATCAGGGCCCGGGAGATCAGCGTGCGCTTGCGCTCGCCCTCGGACAGCGTGCCGAACATGCGGTCGGACAGGTGCTTGATGCCCAGCGCGGCCAGCAGCTCCTCGGCCCGCCCGGTGTCCATGGTGTCGTACTGCTCACGCCAGCGGCCGATGACGCCGTAGCCGGCGCTGACCACGACGTCGACCACCTTCTCCTCCGGCGGCACCCGGCCGGCCAGCGCGGCCGAGCAGACGCCGATGCGGGTGCGCAGCTCGAACACGTCGGTGCGGCCCAGCTTCTCGCCGAGCACGTGCACCGTCCCCGTGGTCGGGTGCATCTCGGCGCCGGCCAGCCGCAGCAGGGTGGTCTTGCCGGCCCCGTTCGGGCCGAGCACCACCCACCGCTCGTCCAGCTCGACCCGCCAGTCGATGCCGCGCACCAGGGTGGTCCTGCCGCGCCGCACGCTGACCTTCTCCATCGCCACGACGAGATCGACATCCGCACTGATCGGCTCGGTCACCGGTCCATTGTTCACAACCCGCCGGAAGTGGCCTGGCACGGGGGCACCCGGTCGGGGAAGATCGCGATGTGGTTGCCAACCCTGCGCCGGACCCGATGATGCTGGCCGGACGCCCCTTCCCCCTCGGGTCGCACCCCGAGGCCGGTGGGGTGCGCTTCGCCGTCGCCTCCTCCACGGCCGAGGCGGTGGAGGTCTGCTTAATCGACAACGGGCAGGAAAAGCGCGTTGAGCTCACCGAACGCACTTTCGGGGTGTGGCACGGCGTCGTGCACGGCGTGCTGCCCGGCCAGCTGTACGGCTACCGCGTGCACGGTCCCTACGATCCGGCACGTGGCCTTCGCCACAATCCGGCCAAGCTGCTGGTCGACCCCTATGCGAAACGCATCACCGGGACTGTGACCAGTCTCGAGGCCACGCTCGGCTACGTCGACAACGCCATGACCGGGCCGGCCTCCACCGTGGACTCGCTGGGCAGCGTGCCGCTGTCCGTCGTCACCTCGCTCGGCGGGCCGGCCACCGGCGTGAAGCCCGACGTGCCGTTCGAGGAGTCCGTGTTCTACGAGCTGCACGTGCGCGGCTTCACCAAGCGGCATCCCGACGTGCCCGAGCACCTGCGGGGCACCTATCTGGGGCTGGCCCATCCGTCCGTCGTCGAGCACTTGGTGCGGCTGGGCGTGACCGCCGTCGAGCTGATGCCCGTGCACACCTTTGTGGACGAACCGTCGCTGATCAGCGCCGACCGTCACAACTACTGGGGGTATTCGCCGCTGGGGTTCTTCGCCCCTTATGCCGGGTATGCCAGCGAGCCTGGGCGTGAGGTCGAGGAGTTCCGCACGATGGTGGCGTCGCTGCACGCCGCCGGCATCGAGGTCATCGTCGACGTGGTGTTCAACCACACCTGCGAGTCCGGTTTCGAGGGCCCGACGCTGAGCTTCCGCGGGCTGGACGCCCCGGCCTACTACGCGCACGGCGACAGCGGCCGGGGGCTGGACATCACCGGCTGCGGCAACACCCTGGACGCCGGTTCGCCGACCGTGGTGCGGCTCGTCACCGACTCCCTGCGGTACTGGGCCGGCGAGCTGGGCGTGGACGGCTTCCGCTTCGACCTCGCCTCCGTGCTGGGCCGTCCCGGAGCTGGTCCGTTCGATCCCAACGCCGCGCTGCTGACCGCCATCGCCTGCGACCCGTTGCTGGCCAGCTGCAAGCTGATCGCCGAGCCCTGGGACGCCACCGGCGACGGCTACAAGGTCGGCGCCTTCGGCGTGCAGTGGGCCGAGTGGAACGGGCGGTACCGCGACACCGTCCGCGACTTCTGGCGCGGCGCCGTCGGAGTTCGCGACCTCGCCTACCGCCTCACCGGCTCCAGCGACCTCTACTCCGACGACGGCCGGCGGCCGTGGGCCTCGATCAACTTCATCACCGCGCACGACGGCTTCACCCTGCGCGACATGGTCTCGTACAACGACAAGCACAACGAGGCCAACGGCGAGGACAACCGGGACGGCACCAACGACAACCGGTCGTGGAACTGCGGGGCCGAGGGCGAGACCGCCGAGCCCGACGTGGTCGCGCTGCGGGCTCGCCAGGCCCGGAACCTGATGTCCAGCCTGCTGCTGTCCATGGGCACCCCCATGATCACCGCCGGCGACGAGATGTGGCGGACCCAGGACGGCAACAACAACGCGTACAACCAGGACAACGAGATGTCCTGGGTGGACTGGGATCTCTCCTCGGCCGCCTCCTCGCTGCTCGAGTTCACCGAGCGCCTCGTCGCCCTCCGCGCCGCCTCCCCCGCGCTGCGGCAGCCCCAGTTCTTCGACGGCCGCATCACCCCCAGCGGCGAGCCCGACCTGGTGTGGCTTCGCCCCGACGGCGCCGAGATGGCCGAGACCGACTGGTTCGACGACGACCGCCGCACCCTCGGCGTCTGGATCGACGGCGCCAACTGCCTGTCCCGCACCAAATCCGGCGAGCTCGTCTCCGACCACTCCTGGCTCATCGTCCTGCACGCCGGCGCCGACCCCTGCTCCTTCACCCTCCCCCCAGCCGAATTCGGCCCCCGGTTCGAGCCGGTCCTGGACAGCGGCACCCCCGACGGCACCCCGGTGGATCAGACCCCGTTGGCCTCCGGCAGCCAGATCCAGCTCCCCGGCCGCACAACGCTTCTGCTCCGCGTCCCCCGCAACAGCAAGTAGGCGGGGCCGCCGGGCAGCGACCGCACATGAGTGGCTCACTTGGGGATTCCGCCCCACGTGAGTGGCTCATGTGGGCTCCCCGGTGGCCGGTAAACCCACCTGAGTGGCTCATTTGGCCCCCAGCGCCAACTGAGCCACCCACGTGCACAGCCCTCAACCCCGCCAACTCACAGCCCCGCCCACCCTGGGGGCTGACCCCGTTCCACCCTATCGGCGGTACCCCGAAGTTGACCTTGGACGGGCCTCGCCTGTGGACAACTGCGGGAGCTGCCCACAGGCTGTGGATTGGTCAGAGTTGGCCCAGGTAGAACTGCACGCCCTGGTCGTCGACGCAGTCCGAGGTGATGCCGTAGGGCATCTGCACGGGGTCCGTGGCGGTGCCACCGGCGGCGCGGACGCGGGCGACGGCGGAGGAGATGTCGGAGACGGCGTACATGGGCAGGACACGGGCCTCGGAGTGGCCGCCGTGCAGGCCGAACATGGTGCCAGGGCCCTGGACCTGCCAGCCGTCCGAAACGCTGCCGGGGGTGAAGGTCCAGCCGAAGACGGAGCCGTAGAAGGCGCGGGCGGTCGAGGAGTCCCGCACGTGCATGGTCAGGTAGACGATCTCGCCCTGCGCGAAGGCCGAAGGAGGCGAGGCGGGCGAGGAGAGGTGCAGGGAGAAGGGCAGCCCCTGGTTGTCGACGCATTCGGCGCTGAGCCCGTACGGCTGCTCGACGGCGTCGCCGGCGGTGCCGCCGGCGGCACGGACGCGTGAGATGGCGGCGTCGATGTCGGAGACGGAGTGGCTGAGGTAGGTGGTGCGCCGGGCATCGGACCACAGCCCGAGGTGCTGCCCCAGGCCCTCGACACGACGCCCGTCGGCGGAGATCCGCCACCCGAGCACGGAGCGGTAGAAGGCGGCGGCACGGGCGGCGTCGGGCGACCACACGGACGCGTAGACGACATCGCCCTGAACAGCAGTAGCAGGCATGGCTCCTCCAGACATGGGACGGACAAGGGCGGCCTCGAGCAGGACACGCAGGCTGGCGGCGAACCGCGGGTCCGGGTCCACGGGAACCACCGGCTCGAGCAGGTCCTCGAACGGATCGGTCATCGGGTGCCCTCCTCTCGGCTCTGGTAGTGGGCCCGGAAAGCGCCGCGGGCCCGGACGAGCAGCGCCTCGGTGGCGTGCACGGTCCGGTCCAGGCAGCGAGCCACCTCGGGCACGGGCAGGCCATCGAGGTAGCGCAGGGTGAGCGCCGACCGGTGGGGCGCGGACAGCGAGGCCAGCACCTCGCGGGCGAGCAGGGCGTCGAGCCGCTCATCCCACGGGTCCTCGGCCGCATGGGCGAGCCCGCCGAGCACCCGGAGGCCACGCCGTTCGCGTTCGGCCCGCCGCCAGTGGTCGACGAGTTTGTGCCGGGCGACTCCGATCAGCCAACTAGTGCTGACCTCGGTCACCTTGCCGCGACGGCAGGAGTCCATGGCCGCGAGGAACACCTCGGTGGTCAGGTCCTCGGCCACCGGCCGCTGCCCGCAGCGGGCCAGCAGGTAGCCGTAGACCTGGGGCAGCGCCCGTTCGTACAGGTCGAGCAGGGTGAGCCCCGGGTCCGGCCGCACCCCGGACGGTTGGTTCATGCCTGTCCATCGTTCCAGCCGGCCGAACTCCGACGGAAAAAACCACCCTTCACGGGGAGCGACCATTCGCACACAGCCAGCGCACGATGCTGGCGGCCTCTGACACGATGACGCCATGCAGCAGCCGTGGGGCACCGACCCCGAGCTTCGCGACCACCTGGTCTCGCGGTTCGTGGAGTGGGCCGAGCGCCGCCGAGAGCCGGTGGAGCACGTCGAGGACGCCATCATGGCCCTCGACTGGAGCAGCCTCGGCCCGAACGACGGCGCCTTCCGCTGGACGGTCCGCGACGTCGAGCGGTTCCTGCTGGAGTACCTGCCGGACCGGCTGAACCTGCCGGAGACGGTGTGCGCGAGCGGGGCGCTGACGCTGCGCATGTTGGTGGAGTTCCTCGGCGGCTACGGCATGTTGTCCCCGGACAGCGACCACCCGGACGACGTGGCCGAGCGCTGCGACGGGGTGTGGGAGGCGGCGGAGCACCGGTCGTCCTACGACGTGCGGGCCAAGGCGCTGTTCCACCACGTGCGCGGCGACGAGGAGCTGACGTTCGCGGAGCTGGTGTCCCGGGTGCGCACGATGCCGGCCGACGAGGTGGCCAAGGCGCTGGTGGGCATCGAGCGGCGCACGGTGGGCCCGCTGCGGCTGCCGAACGAGCGGGAGCAGTGGTTCGCGGCGGAGCGGGCTCCGGTGTTCGTATGGTTCGCGCAGCTGCGGCAGGCGTGCGGCGAGGACGGCATCGAGCTGGTGGACAAGCGCGAGCTGCCGGCGGAGATCGCGGTGGTGCTCGGCGTCGACGCCACGGAGCTGCCGCGCGTGATGGCGTGGGCGCTGGCGGCGGGCGCGGTGCGGCGGTTGAAGGGCCGGTTGGTGCGGGTGGCGGCGTGGCGGAAGGTCGAGAAGCATTCGCTGAACCTGATCCGCAAGGTGTTCGAGGCGCACCCGAAGCTGCCCGGCCGCAGCCTGGTGCAGCTGAGTGTCGAGCTGGTGAAGGCGGCGGTCGCGCGCCGATCGCTGGACCTGGCCGAGTTGCCGGTGTCGAGCGAGGTCGTGGACTTCCTGATGGACAGCGGCCTGATGTTCGCGCTGGGCAGCGAGGCGCGGCTGACGGCCTGCGGCACGCCGATCCTGGTGGACCTGGCCGAGCGCAACGGGCTGCTGGTGCGCGTGTTGCCGGACCCGTTGTGGGCCACGGTGGACGAGCTGATCGACGCCATCCCGGCGGCCGGCGACGAGTGGGCCGAGGATGTGCGGGAGTGGAGCCTGGCCGAGCCGGACCAGCACAACCCGCGCGGGTTGATCAGCCGGATCGCGACCCCGGACCGGCCCACGGCCGAGGTGATGCTGGCGATCCGCGCCTGCGGGGACGTGTTCGGCGACCGGGTGACGGTGCCGCCGGTGCGGCTGCTGCTCGGCGGCCCGCACGACGGGCCGGCGCTGCTGTGGTTGTTGCGGCACAAGGCGTTGGACGAGGGCGACGTGCCGGCGGTGCGGGTCGCGGACGCGAATGTCGTTGAGCTGTCGGGATTGCTGGACGCCGGCGGGGTGGCGCGGATGCTGGACGCGGTGGCCGAGCACGGCGGCACGGCCCAGACGATCGAGTTCCTGAACCTGGTGTGGCGGTCGGATCATCCCAGGACGTGCGAGGTGCTGCTGGTGACGGCTGAGCACTACGGCGACGAGACCGTGGCCGCGCATGCCCAGAAGCTGGCCGAACGCCACCGCGGCTGGCACACCCGCGGCTGACCCCGCGAGTCCCGCTCAGCGGCACACCGAATGTGTGAAACGAATTCGTACATTCGGTGTGTCTGAGAGCGGGACTCGCGGGGGTTCGGTTACGTCGGTGATCGACAGAATTTCAACAGGTGGAAGCGGATGCAGGGTCCCGGCCGGCCATGTAAACATGGAGACATGATTCGGCGGCGAACGACCTGGTCAGACCTGGTGGTCGACCTCGTTCGCGTTGCGTCCTGCGGGTGTACCCGGACGCGACGCAGCCGCTGATCGCCCGGTCACAAGCGAGCCGCCGGCCCGTCGCGTAGGCACACGCCCGTCCAGCGCCGCGACCCCAGGAGTAGCCGTGCCCCTCGCCATCGACCTCGACGTCCATCCAGCCCTCGACCTGCCGCTGCTGCGTGACCTGATCCAGCCGGACCGTCCCTTGTGGACGCCGTCGCAGCTGCGGGACCTGACCAGCACGGTCGCCACCGAACTGACCACGCCGCTGCTGGGCGTGCTGCGGTTCGAGGAGCAGCAGCGCTGGTGGGCACGGTTGGCGCTGACCGGCGGCGTGGAGGTGTGGCTGCTGTCGTGGCTGCCGGGGCAGGGCACCGAGCCGCATGATCACGGCGGCGCGTCGGGCTCGTTCACGGTGCTCAAGGGGCAGCTGACCGAGGACTACCGCTACCCGGGCGGCCCGATCCGGACCATGCGGCGCGAACTGGGCGCCGCCGTCGGCTTCAGCGGCGGCCGGGCCCACCAGGTGCGTAACTTGGGAGTCGCGCCGGCCGCGAGCGTGCACGCCTACTCGCCGCCGCTGCTGCCGACCCGCGAGTACGCCAGCCTGGAGGACGTGAAGTGACCGTCGACGACTACCTCGACCAGGCCCGCGCCGAACTGGAGCGCGTGACCCCGGCCGAGGCCGACCGGCTGCGGCGCGAGGGCGCGCTGCTGGTCGACATCCGCCCCATCGCCAACCGGGCCGCCGAGGGCGAGATCCCCGGCTCGGTGCCGGTCGAGCGGATCCACCTGGAGTGGCGGCTGGACCCGAGCAGCGACCACCGGCTGCCGGAGGTCGACCGGGACACCAAGGTGATCGTGCTCTGCAACGAGGGCTACGCGTCCAGCCTGGCCGCGCGGGACCTCCAGCGACTGGGGCTGGAGACGGCGACCGACCTGGTGGGCGGTTTCCGGGCGTGGGCGGCCGCCGGGCTGCCGGTGGTGGCGGGCGGACGGCCGGCGGTGCCGTAGCCCTACTCCGGGCGGTCTTCCTCCGAGAACCGGTTGTCCCTGATCGTGCTGCCGTAGGCCGGCGGGTAGCCGTACTTGCGGAGCTTGGCGTCGTTGGCCTCGGAGGCGTAGCTGAGCGAGTAGTACAGGCCGACGATCATGCCGAGGGCCAGGGCCATCAGGATGATGTAGAGCGGCCCGCCGAACTGGGAGAGCACGACGTAGAGGATGGCCAGCGGGATGAGCAGCCGCAGGAAGGTCCGCAGCAGGTGGCGGACCAGCCAGGTGCGGCTGACGACGTCCCTCAGCACCCACTCGCGGTAGGCCTGTGGCAGGCGCCCGCCGAGCGAGTACCACAGCCACAGTGCGGGGTTGGGACGCGTGACGGCCATGGGTGGAACTTTAGGCGTGTTCGACCGGTCGGCCGGAACCGCCCGATAGGGGGTAGCGTCTGTAGGTTTCGTGCCCCGTGTACGCCCCTGGACGGTGCTGGCCCTCGCCGCGCTGATCGTCGTCGCCGCGCTGGAGCGCGCCCCGGCCGCGGTCCTGGTTGCGCTGCCGGGCCTGCTGGTGGGCGCCCTGATCGGGCTGGCGGCGATGCAGCTGGGAGTGCTGGCCGGCGGCGTGGTGCTGCGACCGAGGATGCCTCGCATCGTGATCGGAGTGGGGCCCCGGCTGCGCGACTGGTCGACCCCTGGTCGGACGATCACGCTACGGGCGGTGCCGATCATGCTGTCGGTGACGATCGGCCCGGGCCGGGCCCCGGTGCGGCCCCGGGTGTGGGGCACCTACCTGGTGTCGACGATCTTCGGCCTGGCGGTCACGGCCACGCTGATCGTCGTCGAGACGGGGCCGTTCTGGCTGGGCACCGCGGTCGGCTGCACGGCGGCGGTGATCTACGTGCTGCTGCCGCGCCGCGACACGGCCGTGACCTCGACCGGCTGGGTGCTGCTGCACTACCTGCGGCTGGAGCCCCGGGAGGCGGCCGAGATCGACGCGGCCCCACTGGTCGCCGCGGTGACCAGGGCGGTGCAGGCCGGCGACCTGCCGGCGGCCCAGGCGGCGTGTGACACGCTGGCCGAGCTCCAGCCGGACGGCCAGTCGGCGACCATGGCCCGGGTGATCGTGCTGGAGGCGCGCGGCCGCTACGCCGAGGCATTGCAGCTGCTGCTGGGCATGCTCACCGAGCCGGAGCTGCCGCAGCGCGACTTCGCCTTGATCTCCGCCGGGCTGGCCGGCCTGGCCGCGGCCGCGGTGGAGGCCGAGCAGCTGGAGCCCGAGCTGGGTCTGGGCTGGGCCGAGCGGGCCATCATCGACGCCGAGCAGCTGGCCTACCCCGCGTACAAGCTGAACGGGGCCAAGGCGCTGGTGGAAGTGTTGCGCGGCAACGTGTCCAAGGCGATCGCACTGGCCAGCACGGCCATCGAGCTGGGCAACGACGCGCTGGGCCGGGCCGACGACCTGGCCACGCTGGCCCGGGCGCACATGGCCGCCGGCGACAACGCCACGGCCCGGCTGACCCTGGTCGAGGCGGAGCGAATCGCGCCCTGGTGGCCCCGGGTGGCCCGCCTCCGGGCCCGTCTCGACGTCTCCTAGCCTGCTGAACACACACGTGAGTGGCTCACTTGACTTC
>Ga0307511_10001244_pt1 | contig 26954 bp, 35 predicted proteins | sample 13_EM_MG_FD_200266 | JGI IMG/M metagenome (GOLD analysis project Ga0307511, IMG submission 200266) | Populus trichocarpa ectomycorrhiza microbial communities from riparian zone in the Pacific Northwest, United States - 13_EM | ecosystem: Host-associated > Plants > Roots > Unclassified | place...
CTAGATCAAGCCCTCTTCTGTAGAACTCGAGTATTCAATGTATTATTCAAATCAGGAGCCGATTTTTCTATTTATCCGTAGTGCTCCATAGTCCCGTATTTCTCAATAGTCCCGTATATATGAGATAATTATATTTAAATATTGTTGTAGCCGTCAGATTGATGGGTGGGCTGGGCCCATTGATGAAGGGCCGGCCATTAGCGCGATTGGTGGGTGGGCCGGCCCAACCATCTTTAGCGGCCCATGATGAATGGGCCGTATTGACGTATGGGTCAGAACAGCCCCACTGGCATGCCGCATATTCCAAGAAGGGCCACTGATGTATGTTTCGTTTCATATCGTCTGGCGTTAAATAGTTGGAGCTAGCTATCAGTTTACCGAAATTGAGGTAAGTCAGGCACACTTCAGCAGCCGTACTGTGACCATTAGGGAAATATGTGTTGAAATGCGTCTTGAAGTATTCCTCCAGTGTATAGTGTACGAATCGGACCGTCAATGTCTCTTCGTCCACTACAACCAACCCTAGGCAGCAGTCTAGCAATCTTTTTGGCTTAGGGATTTGGTCCTCATCGAGGTCGACATTTCCACGCTTGCCTTTCTCTAGCACTACAGCAAGTGCATTCTGTAGCTCCTCTAATTTCAGAGGCCGGGTGGCAAGATGTAGCCACATGAGGACTCTCATTCCTAAATTTGTCAGGTCGCTGGAAGTTTGAATCCTCTGAACTGTCTGTTCATAGGCATCACCAAGCTTTGAGGGTAATATCTCTAATGCTCCTCGTCTTGCTGCTATTGTTGGCTGTTCTAGAGCCATGCCAATATGCAATGCTGGAAATAAAAACCTATGTGCGGTAAATTAGCGAACATTCACTCTATATATTTGCTGCATCTTCAATGGCTGCGAGTGAAGTGCCAATCAGACACTAGCAAATGAATTGGAAGTGCGTCTAGATCTGGTAACTTACATTCCGTCTGATTTACTTAGAATTACGTCCAAAATCGACTGTTTGAGACTCTCATTCATTTCACCGGGATTTATCTCTATATCCTGCTCAATCCCATGGTTCAAATATGCTTTGATATCTCCCCGGTCAGCTGTGATGTGAATTGCATCTTCGGAGTTGTTGACTTCTGTTTGAATATGTGGTCGACCAGTAAGGAATATCCTGGCAGTACTCTGTAGCAATTTTAGGAGTTCCAAACGAACCCGAGGCTCTAGCTCATCCAGTGCATCTATGCAGAGAAAGCATACATCAAGCTGCGATACCACAGATTTTAACATCTGTATGACATTGCTAGTTTCGACTCTTTTTCCTTGAGTTTGGATAGCTTCTAGTTCGTTGATTATCGCTTCTGGCACTGTGTGTATGGCAGCACTTAGGAGCTGCTTAAGAAAGCTGCCCAAAATATGAACGACAGTCTGATTTGTTTGGTCTCGATAATCGCAATAGATATAGGCAACCTGTCGTTCACCGTGCTGAGATATCAGGTGATCAACCACAGCCGAGCTAAGGAAAGATTTAGCAAATGAATTTGAGTACTTGTTCAGATTAGCCCATATATTGGTTCACAAACCTGATTATAGTCTTTCCAGCGCCTGGCATCCCATAACAGCAGATAACCTGCTTGCCCGGGCCTGCTTGTGCTTGGTCGTTCCAAAGCCGGAATCGCTCACATTGTAGGAACCAACCACCGGTGCCAGCATAGCGCTTGGCTCGCATATCCTGATGTCGTTTTGGGGACTCCAGTGGGGAAAGTATTTCTAGGAGCTTTTGTATTCTTCCATCTGCCAGCAGCCGTTAAAACTTGGCTATGATGTCGAACGAGATACAAACCGTTAATCTTTTTCAAGGGAACCACCATTGACTCAATTTGGCTTATCAGACCGTGCATTTGCTCGAGATGCTTCGAACTCTCTACAATAAGCCGTTAGCGGAGCCCTACTGGCTTTTGCAATCACTCTGGGACTAACTCATGGTCCTTTCCATGGTTGCCATATCGGCGCACCCTCGAACACGAACCTCCTTCTCAGATATATCTTGAATGAATGGCTGCAATTCGACAGCAAAGGGCTTGAGTATGTTTCCTATTTTCTTTCTTACTGAATAACACATTGTGAGCAGACAGTTTCCAAGACGAATTTGAGAGTTATGGTTTCCCACCATTGGAGGGAACAAGATACTGGCGTGCCTTCACTGAGAACACTAAGACAGCTGCATAAAACTCAGGTAATGCTAAGTCCAAGGTTTTCCGGAGATCGTTGGTCAGTTGTGTAGAAGACAATTCAGTCTTCAACGTCTCCCCATAAACACTGCTATAGAACTCGCACACGGCCATCTTCGCAACAAGGGTATCCGTCATAGCTTCAAGACATTCCACAGTCTCCACACAATTCAAGGAAACCTACCGGTGACAACGGTCAGCTTCCTGCTACTGCCCATAACTTTCAGGGGGTCTTGCCACGCCTTAGGCTGAACTGCGAGTACAGATGTAAACAATAGAAAAACATTTTCAGAGGGGAGCGGACCTGTACTATTCCTCCCAGACCAGCGAGGAAAACTGTGGATTATGCTGAATTGCGGTACCGACAATCTTTGCATACTTTTCCACAATTCTCAGGATTTTCCCCAATCGTTCAACCCCAGCGCCTCTCTCACTATCCGTTTTGGTAGTGTTTTGCAAATCACCTATCGTGGGGTTGATGACATTATTGGCCGTCTGAGATTTTTGGTCGTCAAGCGAGAGAGGAGGTAGATTCTTTTCCGATAACTTCTCTTGAGCTATTTGAATTGATCGCTGCCAAACCACAGCAAGGGCTTGGTTGGGGGAGGTCGGTGTACCTGCATTGAGCACCTGGTGGGCCTGTTGAGTCAACACAGTTGAAGATGCGGAAGCCTTTGAATGTCGGAAAATTCCGCTGAACACTCCTTTCACCTTCTCTCTTTTGCCCATCATGAATGAACTATAGTTGTGGTTGGTTACCTTAGGAGATTTGCACCTAATCGCGCTACTAATGGCCGAAAGTTGAGCTTGCCATGTTGCAGCTGCGACATCGACATCGTCAGCCAATAGAATCGACCCAGAAATATGTTACATGCATCGCCATATAATTCCCGGTGCGTGAGGTTTTCTTGTACATGTTCGAATTGCACCAGCTGCAGCTAGGCAGTTAAATACTGTACTTATACTTGCTCTAGCCATAGCCACTTGCGCAGATCTAGAGACTGGATAATAAAATACAAGACCCTGTTTGGGGATGGATGTACCCGATGTGGTCCCAGCTGGAGGGATAACTTACTCTCTGCACAAATTACACTTGGCCACATGCAGAAAATCTTTGTGTCCTAATATATTGTATATATCTCTAGTCTTGCAAATAACTTGTAGATCGTATCAGCGCCACAAGCTCAGTTCAGGGTAATCCCCACCCCATCTCAAATCAGTATCAACTGTTCATAGAAATTTCTTTTTTTTCTCTTTCGGTAACTCAGTACTGGTATTCAGACTATCTAGTCTATGGTGAGGCATAGTATCCCCCAGCATTACCCAACCCCTGGGCCGCTCCCCGCCTCATATTTCCCTGGAACTGTGAAATGACTAATCAAATACAAATACGATAAGAAGATATCAAGACTACCTGCCTCCACAACCGCTCCACACCCGTTTTGGTCCTCATAAGCTTCCTTCATCGCCCTTCTCTACCTGTCCGCTACTCTTGATTTAATCACTGAGAAAGTGTTATTAAGACTATGTCTAAGGAAATTACAACATCTTCATTGTCTATAAGGGGGGTATGAGGTTTGGCGTTGAGAAGGATGCTGGGGTACAGGGGAAGTTGAAGTCGAAGGAGGCACAGGCACAACAATAACAACCAGCTCCTTCTTCTTTGTGGGGTAAGAGGGTTCTAGCAGCAGCGAGATTCTCTATGAGAGGTAGAAGGGAGTCTGCGAAATAAAGACAGAGTATGGGAACATTTGGATGCACAGAAGTGGAAAGGCAATATTGGAGCATAAACTGGCGGAAGTTAGTGCTTGATCGAATAGAGGAATTTCTGGGGCCTCTGGCGGGGCAATTGATAAGTGTGTATGTGTGTGGGGGGGAGGGGCTTATGCTATGGGTTTGGGTGGTCTCCTGGCACATCGGATTGGCAATGTACATACCTATCTATACCTGATGGAGTTCTTTTGAAAATTTTGATCCTACGATGTACCAGGACCGTGGTATGAAGTGTACTTTAAATGTGCTACACGTAGAGTGACTACTGGTATACCTGAAGTTTAGGATTAGTGGAGGGGCCCTACTCCATGGTCACGATATCGGTATCATATGACCAGGCAGTTTCTGATAGTTCCTACGTCTGAGAACTGTAATCAGACAGAGTTGTTTTTTACTCTAAGCCATGTATTATTTTATTAATCCTGTGAATATCACTAATATATTATCGAGATCTAGTACTGGGCCCCAGAGAGCCGTTTGGTATTCACTTACCTCAGTTAATGCAAATGTTAGCTACATTCTTCATCTTTTTATGTCTAGTGGAAAAGTGAACATATATATCATTACACTTGAAGACGAATACCCATGGCCCGCGCTGGGTTGTTCCTAGTCTGGCCTGTTTTGGGTGTTCCCTAATCTACCAGCCTGAAGGGGTAACTCCTACTCTCTCTGCAAAGCTTCCGCCAAGTAGCCATAGAATACGGGAAACATTCTTTTCCTCGCAATGTTTTTCCCTAGTCTCTTTCTATCTAAACGCGTGGAGGGTGCCAATTCCGAGTGGCTCGTTATACATCACCTATTGGTGTGCATATGAGTAATGCGACAAAATAAATAAATAAATAGATCATGAATGTCACGTGCAATACAAACCCAGTTCAGGGTAACACTCCACCATATAGGATCGGAGAGCACAAAAAGCTGCACACTAGTACAGGCTGGCTACACTAGTATCCCCAGATCTTTTCCATCGGGGAATTTGAGCGCGTAGGTGGTGCTCTTTCCAAGGTGAAATGCGATCACTGGGTGCTCGGTTTGTCTAGACACCGATGGTATATTGTATACTAACACCTTCCCACAAACCGCACAATCAACAATTACTGCTCCTGGTAAGCTCCTCAGGGCTAATAAGCTTAAAAACAAACTACAGCCGAGGTCTATATCAATATAAATAACCATTTAAAACCCTTCCTTTTGCCCCAGTGCTCTCTCAGGGAATCGTCCATGTAACCGCTAGGACAAAACGTGATCACGGGGTAAGAGGCACCGATGCGATTTGATTTATTTTAAAGTTGCGATAGCCACGTGATGGAGCTACACTCAGGCAACTGTTACACAACTCGAATACATGACTAAATCACCGGACTCCGATAACGGAAACTAAATAACTTTTGAAGGGACTCGATACAGGTCTTGCCTAAAGTGCCGAAAGTGGTAATGCACCCATGGGTGGAAACCCGGTGAGCGCATTAGAAGAGGGTGTTGAAGTTACATGTACTCATACCCCTTACAACAGTCACCCAACATTTGGGTTCTGTCTATAGAGTAAAACCTTAGCGGTTGATGTCTGTGGGAACCTTTTTTGATAGAAAAATGATTACTGCCACAGGCTTTATAATTGAATACCCTGTGAAGGCATAGATTGAAATGTAATGTATGGTGGCTTTCCTACTTTCCAGTCAAACGGTATCACCAGCTTGCTGATGCTCCTCAAAAAGGATTGGCTATGTTAAATCTACATGGATGTATCATTACTTGATCTGATATCCTCTCTAACAGAAAAAGTTTGCACCATACCACCTTAGTAGTCTCGTTTCCTAAGTACCGAAGCTATACCTAGTCTGTAATTTGTTCGGACTCGCTCTAACTATTGGCGGTAGTTTTTTCTCGTACCTAATTTAAACTCTAGTACTTCCTGCAATTTTTATAGCCCCGGGGAATCTGTCAGTTGTCAGACTTTATTAGTCTGGTTACAGAATTTATATACAGCGGCATAAGCAACTTGATAATAATTTTTGGGTATTTGGAATCTGTCATGTGATTTGGCTGTGGAACTTAATCGATGTGGACTTCGCCTTCTCACATCACACTTGGAAGAACGGGGATTCTTGGCGGTAACGCTCCACCCACATGCGAGGCTTGAGGATAAACCTTAGCCGGGGAAGACAGACTTCCTCCTCCATCATCATCAGACAAGCATACATTCATACATACGTTATCACAGCCATAACCCTATCTCCCTCACCGTGAACTGATACCTAAACTCATAACATTCTCAACACTCATGTCATTTAAGTTATTCTTTATATTGTTATATTTCTCTCTCTAGAGCATTGGCAAGCGTTGCACACGATCCTTTCAGAGCCTTTCCTCTTCACGCACACAGCACTTCCCAATGTCAACGAGCTTCAGAGCTACTGGAGTGTTGACAAATCTAGAATTGTGCCGAGTATTCCTTGTCTGGAGTAAAATCGGTATTTCACAACCTAATTACCTTCTCCCGAAAACGTTTCAATTTATAATAAGCGTCAAGTGCGTATAGTATCCAGAGCCAAAGAGCATACTAGCATCTAGGTTCCTTCCCTAATGAAGCTACTCAAGTACTGACAAATTAGGAAATTGGGGCATGAGGCTACACTCTCCACCTCCATCCCCCTCTACCTAGCCTCTCGCTCTCCACCCCGCTTCATTCCTGTTCTCACTCTCCACACAGCTTCGTTCCCGCTCTTACGCTATCTGTGACCGATATCCTGGATCCCTGGATCAGCTCGCAACAATATGTAGAATTATATCTCGCCCGCTATTTTTTAACAGTGATCAACAATTAGATTCACTGAAAGTTATTAGAAGCAAACTTGAAAACCTCTCCGGGGCTTCTGGTATAATCATATATTCTTTCGTATCTCGAATTATTAGGCTGACATTTCTAGAAGACTTCGAAATATATCTCTCCTCATGCTTCGGTATCCTCTGGGCGATAGAAGCTACAAATGCTTTAAAGTCTCGCTACTCAGAAGACACTCTCGCGAGTGACCTAAGGGTCCTTGTGCATTCGAAACACTATAGCCCTACAAAGGCCCTGGCAAAATTTCTCTATTTGATTTTATCCCGCGAGTCGAGTGACGACAAGGTCTGGGTAGCCGTTCTAAGTTTGCAGCACAGGCCCGTCAGGAATTGGATAAATTGCAACAGAATGCTGCAAGTGGGAGCGTCATTCCCTCGACTCAGTGCGATATCAGCGATACCCTCCAGAACGTATATCGTCACTGGAACACGAAGTTTTGTGGTCATGCGAAGCTTGCCTTGCAGGAGAAGCTGCTTGAATACGAGAACTCCATTCAGCATTACCACCAGATTGCCCGCACAAAGATCATTCCGATTATTCAGTCCTCAGGCATGGGAAAATCCCGGTTAATAGATGAAATCTCAAAAAGCCATCTTACAATACTGTTCACTTTTCGCAAAAATGGTGAATCCGGTTTCCCCCTTGGAGATCCTGAGATCACACACTTTGTGGATAAAGCATTGTCATGGAAGAGCGATAAATCGCAAGGGTCTCAAGAAGAAGTGATGATGGCACATAGCTATGCATTGGCTCTGATTCTGGGAGCCTTGCGCACACTCTCCAAGTGGCTTAAGAGACGGAGTGCTAAGACGAACAAGGGTATCCTTCCCCAGGGTGACATCGCTCGTGAGTGGTACCAACGCATGGTTCCGAGTTGTAAGGATGTTGAAATCAATACAAGTCTGTTGTCTGATATGATTGCGATTACGAGATCAAAGCAGAAAATTAAGTTTTGCCATGAGACTATTCAAGAAACCGAGAGGGTTCTCAGAAAGCTCACTATAGACAAGGAGTGGCAGACCTTCTTTCTCCCGGAGGTTAGTACCAGTTCTTTCCCATCCTTAAAACACTGCTAACGTTTCAGACTGGATTTTGAGGGTCTGCAAGGTCTCAAGTATGCCCAGAAGTTACAATCGAGGGTAAATCGGATTTTCACCCACCTAGAATCCAAGCCGCATATACTCGAGCCACCTCGTTTGTTTCTTGATTTTGATGAAGCTAGCTACCTACTTGGTGTGAATGGTAGGGGCTGCTTCTTTCCAGCCTTGAGAAGGATTTTGCAAGTGCTCAGGCAACAACCAATCTGGACATTTCTCCTGTCCACCAACTCAGTAATGGGTCTTCTTGCCAAACCATCATACAATGAGCAGTCGCAACGCCTTGTGGCACAACACCTGCAAATATATGATCCTTTCATTGCACTCCAACTCGATCTTAGTATGGTTTAGAAAATGAGCACTTGCAAAGAACACGTGCTCCGTACACCTCTGAATACCTTTTCCACCCCGGAACATATGGCGATATTTGGGCGCCCGCTCTGGTCGATACATGACAAGTGCACAATTGACATTATCCATACTTTTGCTTTAGCCAAGATATTCGATTCGGATGGGAGCTATGATTCTGCGAACAAGGACCATGTGTTTGCAGCGATGGCCTATCGGCTGTCTCTGGACCCGGCTATGAGTACCACAGACTCATCAGCGAAGAACCTGGCGCGGCCGGCAGTGAGCGCACATTTGCGAATTGTGGTTCAAATGGACTCGCCACGGGAACATTTGCAACCACCACTCCCTCCGAGCCTATAGCTGCCGACTCCCTTGCGATGATGTTGTGCCTTCGGATTATGTGGGGTGGCCCAACATTTTGGCAAGCATCACTGGATACACTTACATCTGCGCTCCTTAAGCCTGGGAATGTTGGGAAAGGAGAGACAGGCGGGCTGTATTTCCGGACTCTCTTTAACCTGAATCGCGACCTTTTTCTTTCTGGACTTATACCAAGAGCACCTAAGGGTCAAATGCCTTATTCTCGGCCATTCAAGTTGCCTGATTTCCTTAAATACATGCTCGCCGAGGGTAAATACAAAGCAGTCTCCGAAATGTTTGCGAGACAGGCAACCCGAAGTTCAGAGCGAGTGAAGCAGCAAGGATTGGTCGCACCGAGAAAACTCTCGGAGGTCTTCCAAACCGCCCTGTGCAATTTTTCTCACCTTGTGTCTACTAATCAACCTCTGACAATGGATTCGGAATCCACCAGCAACCTTGAGCTTATGCACGGTTTGATGATGCAGCAGGCAGCACTTCAATGCTCGACTGGTCAGTACCTCTTCAACTTTGTGATTCCAATATATCTTGGTGATCTAAATGTAGACTTTGACCAGCAGCATCTCTCCGCTCTGCTAGTTCAGGTGAATAATACCAACAAAGAACATACACTTGACCTCAAGAGTCACAAAAGTGACTACCGCAAGTACTTCCAAAGCGGCATCACCGGATTCAACCGCCCACTATTGAGCATCCTATTGAGTTCTGGAGCAGAGAAACACTACTTTGAGTTGGCCGATTCGTTTAATCACACCGTCTTTGGGTTCACCCTTGGTGGATGGGACGCAAATGCCTATAGAGTGTTTCAAACGGAACCAGAGCTCGGAAAGGCATGCAATAGTATGTTGCAGCTACTCCCAAAGGATCCCGAAAGCAACCTACACGCACAGCTCTGCCGCAGTAACAAGAGGTTTGATTCGCACATTCTTGAAGGCCGGTTCCTCCACATAGACAACAGTATGCAAAATTTAGAGAGTTCTAGCAATGAGGAGTCTCCCCGAAAGAAACAAATGGTGGAACAGACTCCAAAAAGGGAGTGAGAGGCCAGATAGATGTGCTAGAGACAGGATGCACAAAAAGTTTAGTCCTAGCTACTAACTCATGGCTATGGTTCTGTGTATGTACGAAGCTTGTATTTTCAAAATTCTATCTAAGCTCAACCTAACATATGACCTGGTGAGTCACACTACTGATATGCATCTAATCTAAGCTATGCTATGCATTACCAACGCCATGCTGAGCTATGTGGTATGCTATACGACATCATGCGAGTGAGTCCATACAAGGAGAAATCTTAACTTTGATACTTTGCCAAGCCACTGCCAAAATTGGGTTACTATTCATTGAGCTTAACAAAGTATTAGGCAATAGTTGTTAGGCAGCGGAATGGTGCAATAGCCGGTGAGCAAGTAGGCAGTGTGGATCTGAGCGCTACGTGGGAGCAGAGCTTGTAGATAGTAATATACAAGCGATGCGGTAAAGGGGAGAGTTCATTAGAGATAGGTAGTGGACGATGCGGGAGTGAAGGCTTGTATCAACAAAAAAAATAGAAGCAAGAATGTAGGAAATTTTTTGATTGATTGATTGTAGTCATTTCTCACACGGACCATGGTGAGCTCCCCGGAAGCCCGGGAGGATTCAAGCGCAGTATGTGCAAAATTAGAAGCAGAGACAACCTCGTAGCCTAACCTATTCCTCCGAAAAAGAGAAAACACCCCTGCATGTAGAAACGGCGCTATAGCCTCTAGCCTCTGGTTAAAGAAGAGATTGAGGTACAGAAAGAAATCCTCCACGGCGTCATGGCGATCCCTCGTGCGGCACCATGTTAGGATTTTTTTTTTTTTCCCCCGGAGTCTATATAAGCGGAGGTTTGAGGGTAACGCCAGATAGGGATGTGAATATCCAGCCAATGAGAATTAAGACAACAGAACAGAAGAACGCTATGAACTACTGAAGAGCTGAATGGCTGAACAGTTGAACGGAGTTAAGGAAGTGGCCTAGAACAAGGAGATAAGAACAGGTGGACATGGGAAATAAGTGACCGAATGTGCCAGCGGGTTCAGGGTAACTTGGGTAGCTCTACCTAGCGGGTGGTGGTACCCGAGTAGTCCACAGCCAGGTGGGATAACCTATGACGAGGTAGGGTGCCCCCCAGCCCTAGGCCGCTCCCAGCCCCATTATTCCCTTGGAAGTGTAGAGTGACTTAACTAAATACAAATACGATAAGGAGATACTGTATCAATCAAGCCTGCACTGCCTCCACAACCGCTCTGCATCAGTCCATAGACTTCCTCTATCATCCTTCCCTTCCTATCCCCACTCTTGGGCGGTGCAGTAGGTGTGCTGCGTTGTGTGCAATCTCGCAAACGAAAATTGGGTGCTCCATTGTTCGTAGTTTTAATCACTAAGAGAATGTTATTAGGATTACAATACCTTGATTGTCTAGAGGCGGGGATGAGGTTTGATGTTGAGAAGAATATTGAGGCACGGAGGCGCAGGCACAACAGTCAGCTCCTTCTTCTCTGCGGAGTAAGAAGGTCCTAGCGGTGGTAAGATTCCCTATGGGAGGCCAGAAGCAGGGAGAGACGAGAAGGAGGCCTGGGAAATAAAGACGGAGTATATATAGGAACACTTGGATGAGCCGAGGTATAGTACAAGGGAAGGCAATATTGGAACAAAAACTGGCGGAAGTTAGTGTTTGGAATATCTGGGGCTCCTGATGGGATGATTGACAAGTGTGTATGTATGTGGATGGGGGGGGGGGCGGTTATGCTATAAGCTTTGGTGGTCTCTACTTCTGATTGATTGGAGATAATTGTATTGCGAATTGGCACTTATCTATACCTGATGGAGTTCTTTTGAAAGTTTGGGTCCTAAGTGTTTTGCTGACTATGGTACTTTAAATGTGCCATAAAGAATGATTATCAGTATACCTGAAGTTTAGAATATATTTGTGGAGGAATTCCACTCTCTGGCCTCGGTATCGGTATCATATTGCTTCTGATTGTTCCTCCATCCGGAAGGAACATTGATGTTGTACAAGTGATAGGATACTTTCCTCCAAGCTATGGAGCCTTTGTAATGCGAATTGTAACCACACAGAGTTGTTTTTTACTCTAAGCTATGCGGCGTATTTATAGTCCTGTGCTTATCACTAATATTTCTCGAGAGCTAGTACTGGACCCTAGATAATTCACTTACCTGCTTAATGCAACTGTCAGCTACACTCTCTCACGTGACTGGCACTATCCGATGGGTTATTTCATTTTCGAAAGCAAAGCTGCAATATAATATGGGCGATTTTGATTCTTCATCTCTTCATGTGTAGTGGGAAAGTTAACATATATCATGCCATTACACTTCACGACGGGTATGTACCCATGACCAGCACCGGTTTGTGAATGAATGTACCCGATGTGATTCCCAACCTACCAGTCGGGAGGGGTAGCTCCTACTCTCTCTGCAAAGCTTCCGCCAGGTGGCCATAGCATGGGAAATATTTTTTTGTATATCCTCAGTCTTGCAGAGTAATTGTAGATCATGGACGTCACGTGCAGTGTAAATTTAGTTCAGGGTAACACCCCACCGTTTCAAATCGAAGAACGAACTGAGGAATCAATTAAGACTTGTTCGTAGTGTAATCACTGAGAATGACCGTGCCAAATCCAAATTTCCTGAGCAGTGTGATTGAATGTCCGGCACATAAATATACCGTAACTGTTCGGGTTATCCACCGTATCTACCCTAACATATAAGTACCACCCGAGAATCTGAAATAAACAACCGATTAAACAACCGATGTCAACCGTCACCGCAAATAGGAGCGTCTAGCATGGGAAGTAAGTTCGAGGTGTGTTTTTTGGAACCTGAAAGTCTACTTTGTTAGTAAAGTGATTGTTGATTATATGGCGGATTATACATTACATACTTGAGCTACATTTACATGAAATCGTCTGAGTCAGAATCAGGGTCCATATCAACGAGTGAACGTGTATCCACGGCACCGTGTTGCTTGAGGAGGTTCTCGATAGACCCATACCGACTCCGGACTGCCCAGGTCAGTGGGGTGTAACCATGTTCATTTTTTGAGTTGACATCCACATCCTCTCGCTCCAGAAGCAGGCGCACTACAGCCTCATGCCCGTTCCCAGCTGCACATGCCAGTGGGGTGTGGCCATCTTCGTCTTTTGAGTTGACATCCACATCCTCCCGCTCCAGGAGTAGCCGCACTACGGCCTCATGCCCGTTACTAGCTGCACATGCTAGTGGAGTGTAGCCATATGTATCCTTTGAGTTGATACCCACATCCTCCCGCTCCAGAAGCAGGCGCACTACAGCCTCATGCCCATTACTAGCTGCCCATGCCAATGGGGTGTAGCCACGTTCATTTTTTGAGTTGACATCCACATCCTCCCGCCCCAGAAGCAGGCGCACTACAGCCTCATGCCCGTTACTAGCTGCCCATGCCAATGGGGTGTAGCTACATTCATCTTTTGAGTTGACATCCACATCCTCCCGCCCCAGAAGCAGGCGCACCATAGCCTCATGCCCTTTTCTAGCTGCCAGGGCTAATGGGGCGTGGTCACTTTCAGTTTTTGAGTTGACATCCAGATCCTCCCGCTCCAGAAGCAGGCACACTACAGCCTCATGCTCATTCCTAGCTGCACATACCAGTGGGGTGCAGCCATATTTATCCTTTGAGTTGATATTCACATCTTCCCGCTCCAGAAGCAGCCGCACTATAGCCTCATGCCCTTCTATAGCTGCCTGGGCTAGTGGGGTGTAGCCATCTTCATTTTTGGGGTTGACATCCACACCCTCCCACTCCAGAAGCAGCCATACTACGGCCTCATGCCCGTTCATAGCTGCACATGCCAGTGGGGTGTCGCCATCTTCGTCTTTTGAGTTAACATCCACATTCTCCCGCTCCAGAAGCAGCCGCACTATAGCCTCATGCCCTTCTATAGCTGCCTGGGCTAGTGGGGTGTAGCCATATTTATCCTTTGAATTAATATCCACATCCTCTCGCTCCATAAGCAGTCGCACTACAGCCTCATAACCCTCTGTAGCCGCAACTGCTATGGGTGTCCTGCCTGCAATGTCTTTTTTGTTCCAATTTTCGTCATTGGCAAGAGTAGTTACATAGGCGTCTAAACCAAAGTAGGCTACTGCATGAGCATCTAGAAATAGAGACCTCCCATCCCAGGGATATGGCTCCCATACGGTATAATGAAACAGTGTTTCAAGCGCAATATGAGGCAGTTGTTCACTAACTTTCTGGCGTAGCTTCAAGAAATATTCCATCACCCGAGAATTGCTTTGGCGTCGAGCATAGTGGCCCCACTGGCATGCCGCATATTCCAAGAAGGGCCACTGCTCTATTCTTTGTTTCATATCATCTGGTGTTAAACAGTTGGAGCTGGCTGTCAGTTTATCGAAGTTGAGGTAGGTCAGGCACACTTCAGCAGCCGTACTGTGACCATTAGGGAAATACATGTCGAAATTCGTCTTGAAGTATTCCTCCAATGTATAGTGTACGAATCGGACCGTCAATGTCTCTTCATCCACAATAACCAATCCTAGGCAGCAGTCCAGTATTCTTTTTGGCTTAGGAATTTGGTCCTCATCAAGGTCGACATTTCCACGCTTGCCTTGCACCAGGACCACAGCAAGTGCGTGCTGTAGTTCAGCTAATTTCAGCGGGTGGGTCGCAAGATGTAGCCACATGAAGACTCTCACTCCCAAATTTGCCAGGCTACTGGAAGTTTGTATTCTCTGAATTGTCTGTCCATAAGCATCATCAAGCTCGGAGGGCAATACCTCTAATGCTCCTCGTCTTGCCGCTATTGTTGGCTGTTCTAGAACCATGCTGATATGTAATGCCGGAAGTAAAAACCTACATGGGGTCAATTGGCGAACATCCATTTTATATATATGCGGCACCTTCAATGGCCGCAGGTGAATATCGGAAGTACGCCCAGATCTGGTAACTTACATTCCGTCCGCTTTACTTAGAATTGCCTTCAAAATCTCGTGTTTGAGACTTTCATTCATTTCATCGGGGTTGATCTCCGTATCCAGCTCTATCTCATGGTTCAAATATGCTTTGATATCTCTCTGGTCAGCAGTGATGTGGATTGCATCTTCTAAGTTAAATTGAAAAACTCTATTAACTTCTGATTGAATATGTGGTCGTCCGGTAAGGAATATCCGAGCAGCACCAAACTCGAATTCGCTGTGAAGCAATTTTAGGAATTCCATACGAACCCGAGGCTCTAGCTCATCCAGTGCATCTATGCAGAGAAAGCATACATCAAGCTGCGATACCACAGATTTTAACATCTGTATGACTTCGCTAGTTTCGACTCTTTTTCCTTTCGTTTGGATAGCTTCCAGTTCGTTGATTATCGCTTCTGGCACTGTGTGTATGGCAGCACTTAGGAGCTGCTTAAGAAAGCTGCCCAAGATATGAACGACAGTCTGATTTTTTTGGTCTCGATAATCGCAGTAGATATAGGCAACCTGTCGTTCACCGTGCTGAGATATCAGGTGATCAACCACAGCCGAGCTAAGGAAAGATTTAGCAAATGTACCTTTGAGTACTTGCTCAGACTAGCCCATATATTGGTTCACAAACCTGATTATAGTCTTTCCAGCGCCTGGCATCCCATAACAGCAGATAGCCTGCTTGCCCGGGCCTGCTTGTGCTTGGTCGTTCCAAAGCCGGAATCGCTCACATTGTAGGAACCAACGACCGGTGCCAGCATAGCGCTTGGCTCGCATATCCTGATGTCGTTTTGGGGACTCCAGTGGGGAAAGCATTTCTAGGAGCTTTTGTATTCTTCCATCTGCCAGCAGCCGTTAATACTTGGTCCTGTCATTCATATACCCTACCAAATATACCTTCTGCTTTCGATGTGAACATAGCGACCTCTTTTGCCTTTGTTAGCCATCATAATCCTGTGGTCATAATATGAGTGAGATACAAACCGTTAAGGCTTTTCAAAGGAACCACCATTGACTCAATTTGGCTTAGCAGGCCATGCATTTGTTCAAGTTGCTTTGAGTGCCCTACAACTAGTTGTTAGCGCAGTCCTACTGACTGTTGTAATCACAGTTCCGGAACTAACTCATGATCCTTTCCATGGTTGCCATATCGGCGCATTCCCGAACACGAACCTCCTTCTCAGATATATCTTGAATGAACGGCTGCAACTCGACAGCGAAGGGCTTGAGTATGTTTCCTAATTTCTTCATAACTGAATATATTGTGAGCAGGCAGCTTTCTAGGTGGATTTGGAAACTCTGGTTTCCTACCATTGGAGGGAACAAGATACTGGCGTGCCTTCACTGAGAACACTAAGACAGCTGCATAAAACTCGGGCAAAGTTAAGTCCAAGGTTTTCCGGAGATCGTCAGTGAGTTGAATAGAAGACAATTCAATCTTCAACGCCTCCCCATACACACTGCTATAGAACTCGCACACAGCCATCTTCGCAACAAGGGTATCTGTTACAGCTGCAAGGCTTTCCACAACTTCCACATAATTCAAGGAAACCTGCCGGTGGCAACCGTCAGCTTGCTACGAGCGCCCATACCTTATGGAGGGGAACAGACTTGTACTATTGCCCGAATCCCCGCCCAGATTAGCGAAGAATACTGTGGATTATGCTGAATTGCAGTATCCACAATCTTTGCATACTTTTCCACAGTTCTCAGAATTTTCCCTAATCGTTCAACCCCAGCACCTCCCTCATCATACTTCTTGATAATGCTTTGCAACTCACTTATCGTGAGCTCAATGGTGTTGTGGGTCGTCTGGCAATTTTGGTCGTCAAGCGAGAGAGGTGGTAGATTCTTTTCTGATAACTTCTTCTGGGCTATCTGAATTGATCGCTGCCAAACACCTCTATTGACCACCTGGTGGACTGGTTGGGCCGATCCCTGGATAGCTGATACCACTACAACTCCTTGTACGGGTGTAGTCTGCTTGCATTGTACCAGCGATGTTTCTGTTAAGCCTTTAGCAAGGTCTACTACTTGTGTTAAGGGTGAATTCGTGGAACTGGACGCCAGTGGGGTAATGGGTGCGGTCTGTGGAGCCGCGGCCGGCGAGCTCATGGCTAACGGCAAACTCCTGGGGCTCGGGGCTCGGGGCTCCGATGGCGGGAGACTGGGCTTTGAGGATCGGGGATTAGAAAAGTTTGCACCGGAATTTGACTTGTTCTGTGGGCTGACGGGAGCGGTCAAGAATTGTTCTCCGTCCAATACATGTGGCGGGGTCGAGTCCTTTGTATGCCGGAAAATTCCGCTGAATACTCCTTTCATCTTCTCTCTTTTTCCCATCGTGATGAACTATATAGTTATGTTTGTTATAATTCTACCGAGTCGCTCTGGTGATGGTTGAAGAAGTTTGGGAGTTGAGCATGCCATAGCCATTGTAGTCGCATGAATTCATTCCCGAGTGAGCTGCAGTCTGCAGATCTGTTGCATCGCCACCATGCATAACCATGTACCTACATACTGTAGGTACAGCTTCCTGGGTACGCGTTAGGTACTGTCAGACCGACTGAGCCAAAAGGGAATCGTGCTCTATGGCCACTTGCAATAGTCCGGTTACTTGCAAATACCCTATAGATCTAGGCTGCGCAGATCTAGGGCTTAATAATTGAAGTCCCAAATTGCCTAAATAGATTGAACTGGAAGCAAGCAGTGTGCCTCCCCAAAGAGAGTCGGATCGAAAACACAATATATTTTAAATTTTGATCCTTCATCTCTCGTTCACGTCTAGTGGTAAAGTGGACATATATGCTCCGATATGATCCCTAATCTATCATGACCCGAAAGCATAACTTAAGCTCTCTCTATAAAGATTACACCAGGTGGCATATAGGAAAAATTAGTGCCCTCCAAATATACTGCACATATCTCCAGTCTTGCAAATGACTTGTAGATAGTCAGGCGTTACAAACTCAGTTCAGGGTAACGCCCAGCCATCTCGCATCGGTCAGAGCATGATGGTTAGTAGTCTTTTTTTTGGGGGGGAACTCAGTACTCGTATTCAGACTATCTGGCATATGACGAGACAGCGCATCCCCGAGTGTGCTCGGAGGATTATCTAATCCCTGGGCCCTTTCCTGCTGTGAATATGAAATGACTAACTACTAAATGAAAATTAGGATAAAGGATATCAATTAAGATTGCACTGCCTCACATCGTTCATCCGCTACTCTTGGGCAGCGCACTAGGTGTGCTGCATTGTGTTCAAACCCGCAAGGCAAAAGTGTGCTCCGTTTTCCGTCGTTTAACCATTGAGATAGTGTTGTTAAGACTAAGCATATCTAGGGAAATTACAATGTCTTAATTGTCTAGATATCCCCTACATTCTTCCAACGCAACATAAATGTAGACTCAGTGTTTTCCGTGTCAAGTTCTAGTTTCATGAACAGTAAAAATGAATACCCAGCACATGAATATAACGTAACTATTCAAGCTGGCAGAGCAATCCTGAGCGGACCGCACCTGCCCCAACACCTACAAATCGAGAATCTGAGATAAAACAACCGATATATATAAACCGTCTACGAAAAGAAAACCAGTTTATAACCGGTACCCATATCAACGTGTCAACGTGTATCCACACCACCGTGCTGCATGAGGAGCCGCACGATGGCCTCATGTCTTCTCCGGGCTGCATGCGGCAGTGGGGTGTAGCCATATTTATCCTTTAAGTTGATACCCACATTCTCCCACTCCTCTCACCATTCTTTTTGATCATGCTTTGCAAATCACCTATTGTGAGCTTGATGATATTGTTGGCTTCCTGAGGTATTTGGTCATCAAGCGAGAGAGGTGGTAAATTCTTTTCTAATAGCTTCTCTTGAGCTATCTGAATTGATCGCCCAAACCACAGCAAGGGCTTGGCTGGAGGAAGTCGACACACTTGCACTGAGCACTGGGTAGACCTGTTGGGTCGATCTCTGTATAGCTACTAGCGCTGATGCCACTCCTTGTACGGGTATAGTCTGCTTGCATTGTACCAGCGATGTTCCCGTTGAGTCTTCTACCAGTGTTGACGGTAAATTTGCAGAACTGGTCGCTAGGGGTGCAACGGTTCGCGATCGGGGCTTCAATGGGGTGAGACTGGGCTTTGAGAATCGGTAACTAGAGTTGACTTGGGGGGCTGATGGGAGCAGCCACGAATTGTTCTCCATCCGATACAAGTAACAACATTGAGGGTGTGGAAGGCTTTGTATGCCGGAAAATTCCGTTGGGCGTTCCTTTCATCTTATCTCTTTACTCATTGTAAATAAACTATATAGTTATGTTTTTTTTTGTTATTCTGGGAGACTTGTATCTAGTCTCTCCGCTGATGGCCGATGACGTTTGAAAGTTGAAGCCTGCCATTGCACAACGAACGAAGTTTGTAGCCTCAGTCCCGAAGTTTGAAAGTTGAGGCTGCCATTGCAGCTGCAATTAGAATCTGCGCTGCCGCCGTGCCCCCATGGTGCACATCTGGGGGACACATTGCACTAGCTGCAGCCAGCTGGGCACTTAAGTACTTATACTTGCTATAGTTAGTTACCGGTATAGCCACTTGGGATAGGCCTAGAGTAACTGAAGTCCCAAAATACCTAGATAGGTTAGGCTGGGGGTAACATATGTATCAGCTATTTACCTTAGGTGGGTTATCAGTTTGCTTTTGCAAAGGCCAAGTAAAGTAGTCTGGGATACCAAGGATTCAAGGCTGTACTCGCTGTTACTCTGCGAGAGTCTAGTTGCATGGAGCGCGCTAGAATACCCAGAAAACAAGAAAAAGTAAATCTTGCAAGCCCGAAGGATAGCGAAGGACGCGTTACCCTGATTTCAGTCTCGTGACTGGGGGCCTATATCCGTGGTTTAGCCTATAATCAGGTGACTTCCATAGTTTATCTTGAACCCCTATCGTGCACGGGCCACAGAAGATAAGTAGACCAATAATAGAACATTTCGCTCAGCTCACCTCAGCCCCCAATACTTTAACCGGCTCTTGTACTGGACACCGAACTTAGCCTCAATAATATTGTGGGCAACTCATGATCCCCCGCATACTCAGCCCTGCCAACCAGGCTGTACCTATGTACCTTCAACCAAGAATGGTGGGTGCCGGGGTTACATCGTCGCAAAAGTTACATACTGCCCACGCCGTACACAGTGCATCAACTAAAAAGTACAAGGTCATAGAGGGGATATCAAATAATAGTGTCCAACCCAGTTTCTGGTTCTCTTTAGGCATTGAGGCCTCCATTCAATACTCGATACCGCCAACGTTTGTATGGTGCTGTCGACACTCTGTTTTATGCTTTGGTTGAAACCTGCGTGCATATCGAGCGATTCAGAAACGCACGAAAAAGAGTCAAATCAGAGTGAATAATCCACAGCTGATACATTCTAGGTTTTCTCTCAACTCCTCGCTCACCCACTTGGCGAGATAGTTTGCCGAGTGCAACCAGATATCTCTGACCTCTACTGGGATCTCCGCCATGTTGTTCTCCAATACAGCCCGCCTTCCCCACCTCCTCCTCTCTACCCTCCTCATACTCCAACAACCCCTCCAATCACAAGCAAACTACGACGCCAAAGCATGTAACAACTCTCCACACCTCTGCAACCTCTCCTATGGTGCCATAACATACTTAGGGGCACACAACTCCCCCTTCCTCCGGGACCAATCGACAAGTTTTTCAACCTCAGGAAATCAGTTCTTCAATGTCACAGTGCAGCTGGATGCGGGGGTACGGTTGCTCCAGGGGCAGTTACACAAAGATTCCGATGGGGGCGAACCAAGGTTGTGCCATTCGACTTGCTCATTGATGGATGGGGGAACTTTGGGGGATTGGTTGTCCCAAATCAAGGCATGGATGGATCAGCATACTAGCGAGGGTATGTCAAGCAAACTGGCTCGTCAGTTACTTCAAAGAAGAAGTAGTGCTGATATCTTTTTGGCTTTATAGTGGTTACCCTGTTGATTGTCAACGAAGATAGAATTGATGCCAGTGGTCTCCTACCGTCGTTCACAAACAGCGGAACAGCTTCATTGGCTTTTGCCCCCTCGCCAGCGGGGACCAGGATCCCTAATTTCCCAACACTACAGACAATGATCAAGGATAATAAGCGATTAGTTGTATTCGTTACAGCAGGCGGAGGTGATACTAGTGCCCCGTTCTTGCTTAATGAATGGGATTATATTTGGGAGACAAAGTGGGAGAATACTGATGCAAAGGCTTGGAGCTGTGCTGTGGATAGACCAGGGAGGTTGAGAGGCGAAGAGGGGATAGAAAGAGCACAATCAGAGGGGGTGGTACCACTGATGAATTGGTACTTGTATACAGAAATGGGCCTAGGCTTAATGAAGCCATATGAGGAAGTGGTACTTGCAGACTTCTTTCCTAACCGTTTAAAAAGTGGAGACCGTTCTGACAATATCCTATAGGTCGATGATACCAATGGTCCCTCTCTAACCACTGGCCTAAAGACATGCAGAGACTCAGACGATTGGGAGGACCTTCTACCGCCCCGAGTGCCAACCTTTGTTCTTGTCGACTTTTTCAATAAAGGCAATCCAATCGCCACCATTGACACCCTGAACAATGTTACGGATCCAGTCAATCGTGTGGCACCCCCACAGACCCCAACGCAGACTACAAGTGAATCGGCGGGCATCAAAGGAAAGTCCGGAGGTGAGCGAGTCCTGAATGAGCTATTATACCGGATTGATACCGGTAGCATGTCTCCAAAATGGGGAGATTGGATTCTTGCAGGTGGTGATTGGGCAAACCTTTGGACATGATTGTTTTGTTGTTTTATAAATTGTTATTGCGTGTTTGCTTCAGCTCAAAGTTAGAGACAAGGAATTGATATTATACCCTGGGAAAGGCTCTTTTGCTTGATCCGTCTTCAGTGATGTATGTACAGAGATATTACTTGGCCGAATTCCTCGGGACTTAAGTTCAACACACATCAACCGGGAAGGCTGCGTGAGACGCCCCAAACCCAACCGTCTCGTCCTCTTCCTCAAACTAGGGCACCCGAGAAAAACAAAAGAAAAGTAGGCAGTGGAATCTGTGAGCGGAGAAGAAAAAAACTCGCTAGAGGTGTGACTAACTCCCCGCCTTTGGAAGCTTCAAATGGGCTTGGCGCTATCAGAAGTTATCTAAGTGATAAGCTTTCCCGCCCCAAAACTGCCCCAGAGTTTCTTCCACTGCGCTGGATATATATATATATATATTATATACCCACCATTCCCTTCAGCAAAGAAATTGGTGTTTGAAGCCCGTTCCTTACCAGCAGCCAATTTATATATACCCAGATAGACTTTTCCCTCGTTTTGCCCACAATGCCTATGATTCCAGTTACCTCCGATTCGCAGAAGAAAAAGTGCGGTAAGTTTCATTTCCTTTTGCAATTTGGACAATTGCAAATCACAGTGACTCACTCATACAAAGAGTTAATTGATTTTACGAGGGAATAATCTACTGAACGTTTTCAATAAAAAAAATGTAGGTGTTCTTGGATGTACCGGGTCCGTCGGTCAGAGGTTCATCCTCCTCCTCTCGCAACACCCCACTTTTGTCCTGCACGCCATTGGCGCCAGTTCTCGCTCCGCGGGGAAGAAGTACTCCCAGGCGACGAGATGGAAGCAGGCGCATGCCATGCCGGAGGAGGTCAAGGATATGGTTGTGCGGGAATGCAAGGCGGGGAACTTTGAGGACTGTGATGTCGTCTTTTCTGGTCTTGATGCGGATGTTGCGGGGGAAATTGGTTAGTTTTTTTTTACAATAACATAAAATTACCATTCCAAGTACCCAGGAAAAAAAAATTGAGCTGACGAGAGAGAAAAGAGATGGAATTCCTCAAGCACAACCTTGTTGTCTTCTCCAACGCCAAAAACTACCGCCGCGAGCCCCTCGTCCCACTCATCGTGCCCCTCGTCAACATCAACCACTTCTCCGTGATCCCACACCAACGCAAGACATACTCCCTATCCAAGGGCTTCATCATCACCAACGCAAACTGCTCCACCACGGGGCTCGTCGTCCCACTCAAGGCACTGCAGGATGCATTCGGGGCCATCTCCACCGTAGTCGTCACTACGCTGCAAGCCATCTCCGGGGGCGGCTACCCCGGCGTCCCAAGCATGGACATCCTCGACAACGTCGTCCCGCACATTGGCGGCGAGGAAGAGAAAATCGAGTGGGAAACAAGCAAGATCCTAGGCGGAGTAAACTCTGACGCTACAGGCTTCACCATGCTCGACACCATCACCGTATCCGCGCACTGCAACCGCGTGGCTGTCATGGACGGCCATACCGCCTGCGTATCCCTCAAATTTGCAACCTCCCCCCCGCCCACCGTCGACCAGGTCAAGGCAGCCCTGAGGAACTATGTCTCGGAACCGCAAAAGTTGGGCTGTGCCAGTGCGCCCAGAAAGGCCATTTATGTGTTTGACGAGGAGGATAGGCCCCAGCCGAGGCTGGATAGGGATCTTGATGGGGGCTATGCGGTCAGTGTGGGACGGGTGAGAACGGATAATGTCTTTGATTTGAAGTTTGTGGCGTTGTCGCATAATAGTGAGTTTTTTTTTTAGTTTTTTTTCTCCCTAGATCACCACCTATGAAGGATAGTGCTAATAATCTTGGTTGTGGAAAAATAGCGGTCATTGGTGCGGCGGGATCGAGTATATTGAATGCCGAGGCGGCTGTCATTCAGGGACTCTTGTAATGCTTGAATGAGTGAGGGCTGGGCACTGTTTATATTTGAAATACAACAGCAAAAAAAGTCTTTGGGAGTCGGGTTATGGAGGCCCATAGAAATACTAGTCTGGTTTTTGGCACTTTTGTAGAAAGCTACCTACTTGACACTGCATTCATGTTGTAGAAGGGGTGTCCTCATATATCCATGGGAGAGTTTTATTTGATAAGGAGATTTTTTGGCAATGTTTTCTTGTACAATATCCCCCACCACCCTCTGATTAGCGCCATTATAGCAATCCGCCTTGTAATTATTGATGCTTTAAACTTCCCACCTCAGATGGAGCACCATCAGCTGCTGTCCCCCGTATCCAATACTCGCCTCTCACCGCCCCTTCAAACATTTCCCCCATCACAATCTCCCAACCTCACTTATCCACCACAAACTGCCACCACTGATCGACCCTCTCCCAAAACGCCACCAAATTCACCCTCATCTCAACCCCCCTCCTCAACCCACCGGCCCAATCCTCCTCCCACCCTCCCGTCAGAATAACATGTAGATACGCAAACACCGCTGCATCCAGCAACCCCGGAACCTTTCCATTAAAGAACCAAGTATCCGCCCCGAGGAGCTTGCTCAGAGCCTCGAGAGCAGCGTCTGCATCCGCAAAGATTGTATCCCTATCAAGTGTGCCTGGGTGTCTACGTTTGAGGTGGCTGAGGGCTCCTGTGCGGAGTTGTGACGAGAGGAAAGGGTGGATGAGGGTGGTTGTGGTGGCTATGGGGCAGTATAGTGGGGTGGTGAGGTTGTGCAGGTTAGGTGGGTGGATGTGTGTGGTGTAGATCTTTTTTTTTTTTTTGAGTGCTGGTTAGTTTACAAATATGAAACTGCAAAAAAACTGGAAATTGAAAAAAACCTTACAACTGCATCATGGACTTCATTCTCCAAGAGCTCTAAAAAGGCTTGTACATCCCCACGCTCGAAATCCCCTTCGTCTTCATCCCCACCATCAATCCTATGCTTGCTGCGCTGGCCATGGTCCCGTGCCCACTGTGCTAGCTTTGACGCCGGTATCGGTACCGGTGATGATGGTGGTGATGATGATGTAGATGGGGATTGTGATGATGGTGATGGCTCTGTAGCTGTAGTCGGTGGTTGTGGTGGAGGAGGCGGTATTAGGAAAGGTAGACAACTACTGCTACTAGGACAGGCATGGTTATTGCTTGAAATAGTCATGAATTTCGCTCCGCAGAACCGAAGATACGTCTAGACATTGGCCGACCCTGCGCCAGAACCACTCTCCCGCGCACACACTAGATCAGCCTCTCTCTTTCGATCGTTCTTCCCAACGTCAACAGCAACTCAACCACCCAGCTTGTCCAAAAACAATCGAAAAAAAATAAACAAGAGTAAAAAAGTTAGAAGGTAGTTTAAACCCACCTGCCACTTGAGACACTCTGGGTCAAAGCTATACCCACCCCCAGGCTTCCGGGCTTCGTCGGCGGTCGTCCATGCGTAGAGGCGTGCACGGGTGGTGGGCTTGGGGCAGCGGGCCGGTGCGGGATACGCAGGGTAGGTGATGAGTGGGAAGGTGTCGAAGAGTGTTTTGATTAGAGGTGGGATCGTGAAGATGCTCTTTTGCTGTGGGGTGGTGGTGGTGGTGGTGGTGGTGGTAGTAGACATTGCGGCGATTGTGGTGGAGGCATGGGGGTTGCTCACCCCAAAAATGAAGATTAGAATTGGGTTTGGTGAGGGAGGTGGTGCCAAGGGATCGGTGGTGGGGTAGATGTGTAACAATTTTACTACTGGACCCCCAGCTCCCTCAGCTCCCTCAGCTCCCTCAGCTCTGGACTCACTCGTTCTATTTCCAGCCCCCCCGTTTGCAGGCAGGGGAATACAGGCTGTGGTACACGTGTAGGTACCGGTAATACTACAGTAACATAAATTCAGAGCATCCCATCCTGCCTGTTTTTTCCCACGCGAGCATTAACTGTCAGCGTATTTCAAATTCATACATGCATCTGCCAAGCCCCCGCACACTGACAAATATGTATGTAGACGTCATGGCAGACGCTGATCCAACAAACTATTTGAAATAACTCGCATCACGGCATCTCCTCAATCAACGTGCCCAACAGCCTATATAAGGCCCAGTCACTGATGCCATTCCCCCGTTTCCTATCTCCACATACCCATCTTCTTCCTCGCACCACTACCACTGCCACTACTGCCACCATCACCACCACTCCATCCTCCCGCCTCATCTCCACGACCTCTACCACCGCCCCCTCCCCCATTCGCACCCATCTCCCCCGCTCCACCTTCCAATTCCACGGCCTCGGCACCCGCTCCTACAGTTTTCGCAGATCCGGCGGCGTACGTGGTCTCATTTCCAAGCGGGGCTTCGGGCTCAACAGCACCTCTGGGCTACTGCACCTCCCTCCAAGGCGGAGTCCTCCATCGCAGAAAAACATAATCCGAGCGGGACTATTCTCGTCCATCCTCGGTGCATTGTCCACTACATCCACAGCAAAGACAAAGTCAGCACAATTAGAAGCCATGAGCACCAACCCAACCACCTACCCCATCAGCAAATCCGATGAGGAATGGCAAGCCATCCTCTCCCCACAGCAATTCCGTATCCTACGAAAACAAGGCACCGAGGCACCCGGGTCGGGGGAATACAACCAGCACCATGCCTCAGCGGGGGTGTACACCTGCGCGGGGTGCAACACGCCACTGTACAAGGCGACGACGAAGTTTAAATCTGGGTGTGGATGGCCGGCGTTTTATGAGAATCTGCCGGGCAAGGTTCTAAGAAGGGAGGATAAGGCTCTTGGGATGACAAGGACGGAGATTGTTTGTGCGAATTGTGGGGGGCATTTGGGCCATGTGTTTAAGGGGGAGGGGTTTGATACCCCGACGGATGAGAGGCATTGTGTGAACAGTGTTAGCTTGACGTTTGTGGATGAGGAGGGGGAGGCAAAGGCGTGATTGTGATGCGTGATGGAGTACGATGGGTATTGAAGTTGGTATTTGAGTCTGTAGTGTGTTTTCATTTTATTTTAAGGGAGCACCTATATTTTCAGTTGCAGCTTCACAGGATTATTTGGTTTTTTTGTAGTGATTTTTTTCCTTTTATTCTCTACTCATGAAGGGAATCGTTATGGTGCACGAGCTGTGGTAATTCTCAGATATATAGCTGTATGTCAAATCAAAACCAAAACTTTTTATCAATCAAATAATATCACTTATCACTGCCTCTGAGTTTCTGTAGGAAATACTCTCCGCCAATGCAAAGCGATGATCACGATGAGCTGGAAATAGACAGTTTGAATTCTGCGGGTAGTAGAAACCAGAATTACGGAATTAGGACGGTCTGCAGAAAAGGATAAAAAGCACTAAAGTTCGCTGGCAAAATGGACGAGAACAGAGCAGCACAGGAACTCATAGCATACAAGTCTATAGCGATGGACTCCGTTGAATATACTCGAAGTTTTTTTTACTTGTCTCCTACCACGATTCATTCCCCCTACTCATAGGTAGCCTCGTAGGCTTAC
>Ga0307511_10001245_pt1 | contig 26926 bp, 26 predicted proteins | sample 13_EM_MG_FD_200266 | JGI IMG/M metagenome (GOLD analysis project Ga0307511, IMG submission 200266) | Populus trichocarpa ectomycorrhiza microbial communities from riparian zone in the Pacific Northwest, United States - 13_EM | ecosystem: Host-associated > Plants > Roots > Unclassified | place...
CGGAGTTTGGAGGGGGTGAAGGAGGGGGTGGCCGCAAAGTGGCCGCAGATGGCACTTCAGAAGTTTCCTTGATATATTTATTTATGTGTGTCTGGGCAGAGGGTTTTCATTTGGGTATAGATAAAAGTTGCTCTACGGGATGGTTGTCATTTATTCCGTAGATACGGCGTTGATTGGGTGGTTTTCGCATCATGTATTTCTTCAAGTAGACGATAATCTAGATGCATCGGAGCCTAGCCTGGGACCCTCCGCCTCGAGGGTTGGGTACAAATCCTATTTGTTTTAAACGTGTGGCTTTTCTCAGGATGCATTCCAATTGGGGTTGACTTCCCACTTAATTAATCTGTCGGGGATTCTCTGGGCCGAGAACTATCCCTTGTATATCATGCAAATCTATACCGGACTCCGCATCTTCTCCCATTTGGCCAAGAAGTTTAGCCACAAGCCGCTCGAAGAGCAAAGAAATTAGCATACAGTACAAGGCCAAAACATGATTCTGCACGCCCACCTCTCTTGGCGCTGCGGCTTCCGTCATACGCCCCCTACGGAGATTATGCATACGTTTTTAATCAAAAAAATATATATAAAACGGCAATGGTAGATCAGGGTAACTCCATAATGTACAAATCCTCGCTTACCCTGAACTAGCAATATAGGAAAAGCCGAAATGTCACTATTGTAAAGTCTCATTAACAAGCATGAAAATTAGATTAACTCTAACGTTATAATTCAAGCCCAAAGGCGTGTATATATTACCAATTAACCCAGTTTAAGCTAAAACTACTTGCTACCTAACCCTGGGAACAAAGAAAAATCGCTAGATATTCTCATAGACCACAGACCCAACAAGGCTCTGTATATAGCATGAAAAAGAAAAAAAATCTCAAGGAAATTCGCATATTTCGTCAAGTAGGGATCAAAGTAACCGAATCCCATCATCTTCTTGATGACGACCCCTTTTTGCTTGATTTACTTGCCGACTTCGATTTCGCGTGTGGTATCTGGGCTTCCAAATCAGCGCCGTATGCTCCATTATTTGCACCCTTCATAGTCGGTGGGGGGTGGTGTGCTGACCCTCCTGGTCCTCCTGCTCCCTGATATCGTGGTGGTGGTCCACTCGGCTGCGGAGAAGCCCCTCCAACAGCGCCATATAGCTCTGGTTGTTGGTCATACTCCTCTGGTAGGGATAGGTCTGGCGGTGCGGGGTCCCCGGATCTACGGATATTCTCTTGACCACGCTGGCGGAGGTAGTTCTCGAGGACGACGGCGTTGCGGGTATTGCATTTGTAGGCGGCGTCGGCGAGGTCGCCGAGAAAGGGAACAAGGCCGATGAGGAAGTCGAGGGTGATGTTGAAAAGCATTTTTGCACGGATGGAGGAGGGGAGGGAGGCTTCGGAAGCGGCGCGGACGACCATAAGCGCGAGGAAGAGGTCGAGGACGTCGCCGATGCTGTTGGTACTCATGTTAGCTTCTGAATTTTGAATTGTGTGTGTGCAGGATGGGCTTACGCAGGAACCAAACCAATGACACTCGACCAACCGAAGCGAAGCCCACACAGACTGAAGAGGGACATGTCGAGCATATATGCACGCCGTTTGACCTTGACAAGGATCTCTTGTTCGGCCTCGGTAAGCCCCGGGGGAAGGGCCTTGCGGAGCTTCTTCTTGTTGGAGGTGAATTTTATGTTTGTGTGGTTCATCTTTCTTGCGGGGGTTCGCTCGAAGGGGCCATCTTGCTTGCCGAATTTGTTTTCGGCGGTTTCTTTGAGGATTTTTTTGACGACGAATTTGCCTATTAGGTTGGCCATCGTGACGCTCTCGTGGCCGGGGACCCAAGAGATTGTGAGGTTCTGGCTTGCTGGTGCCTGGTTTTATACCCCTAAGACCAAGTATCGAGATGCAGGACGAGAACAGCTAAAATGATAGATGTGATTGCCTGCCTTTATATATGAGCTCACCAATTAAAGACAAGCGGACGTTGAGGGGGCCATTGACTAGAGAGACATCTTGGAAGAACAAGCTCCGTTAGCAGGCGTAGATCAATACTATTGATCTCGTTGAATGACGCTCAGCGTGCCAACAATCCCCACTTAAAACATAGCCCCCAGCACGCTGCATGCCTCGCAAAAGCTTGAGTTTGTCGTGGATCCCAGTTCTTCTGCCAGGTGTGAATTCTTTCAGCTCCTAGCAAAATACCCCAGTGGCCAAATATCGATCTGGGGTCGTCTGTATCGTTGCGTCACTGCTGCTTGGCCTACCGGTATGCCGTATGGGGAGCCACAGTGCTGGCTGAGCCACGCCGCCACAGTTCCTTCTTTCCGTCCCGTGTGCGACCGCACCCGCTCGCTTCCAGCTCAATGCTTCGGGCCTGCGGCTCCATTCGTAGGCAACCCCGGATTGGTCGATATCCTCCTGCTTTCTCCACCTCCTACTCTCCTTTTGCCTCATCCCCTCGCTCAATACCGGTTCTTTGATTTATCCCGCATACCTTAACTCTCTAGCCACATATTCGCCTGTCGTCTCTCTAGCCTGTTATTGCCATCAAACGCGCAAACCCCGGCACTTCCATTTGGTCGCAACTCCATCAGCTCCTCTCGCCGAAATACGCCCCACGTCCCCCCCTCCTCTATCTTATCTTCTTTCTCCCATCTTTAGAGCATCGTCAGCCGGAACTTACTCCGGTGAAGCGGCGCAGAATGGTTACACAAACCTCTTCTCATGTTTGTTTCCTCTCTCTCACATACTTGCTGGTCCATAGGCTATACATATATATATATATATATATATATAACTGCGTTTTCGGGGATGCTGTGGAGGTTATCTCAATGACAGAAGAACTTCTTACTGATTACAACCGCTCAATTTGCTTGCGCCGGAAATTTTAGGTCTTTAGCAACTCAACTCTCGTCCAGATATTAGACGATTTATGCGTGAGGTATGGGCCGAGTGGTTGTTATTTGCTCGGGAGCTGTGGATAATAGAGAAAGGTGCGGTAGTATTGATTGTAGATGTGTTACTGTTGCAGATTCATCATAAATCTTCCTACGGAGGAGATGCACTCGGTGGAGGTTCGTTTGCTCTCAATCAGCGATTGCCAGTATGAAGTAGACTGACAAGCCCGTTTGCTGTTTTATTACAGAGAGTTTGCTTCCAGATAGAAGAAGCACAATGGTACTACGAAGACTTTGTTCGTGGTCACAACCCATCCTTACCATCCCTGAACCTTCGCAACTTTGCCTCAAAGATATTCCAGCATTGCCCAAGCCTGCATGAGTGGAGGGACTCTCATGAACAGGCAATGAATCAATTTATAGCATATAAGAGCAGAGTCCCAGTTCGAGGGGCGATTTTACTCAATTACGATCTCGACCAATGTGTGCTTGTGAGAGGCATGAAGTCCTCAGCCAGCTGGAGTTTCCCAAGGGGAAAGATAAATCAAGATGAGATGGATGATGTCTGCGCAGTGAGGGAGGTGTTAGAAGAAACAGGATATGATGCATCAGAATCAATCAATCCCGAGTGGTACATTGAGCAGTCTATTCGCAGCCAGAATATTCGGCTTTATATTGTACCAGGGGTTCCTTTGGACACCCAATTTGCTCCGAGGACGAGGAATGAGATTGGGGTATGTACTTTTCAATGCACTCTCATGACTGATCACTAACTTAAAAGTTAGACTATTCAATGGCACCATCTGTCAGACCTGCCTACTTTTTCTAAGAAGAAAACAAGCGGTGAAGCGCCAAAAATGGGGAAGTTTTATATGGTGGCCCCTTTTTTACCTCAGCTACGAAAATGGATACAGACGGATGGTGCTCAATGGAAACATGAGCAAGGGGCCCAGGCAGTGGAGGATATCTCACCAACAGATGACGAACAAAATGAGCAGAATGGTGTCATTTTGGGTGATGCATATTCAAACAATGATCCCTCCATCTACCAGGACTCCTCGGCGTCTTTGCGGTCCTTACTGGGGATACATGCGGAATCTGCGGTCGACCCAGTGACCAGTCAGGCGGATGCAGCGGCAAAGCTTAAGTGCCTGTTGAGCATTAGTCCAGCCACGGAGTCCGCCCAACCGTCGAACATCTCCGCAAATGGGCAGATCCTCCTCTCCCTCCTCCAGAGCGGATCAACACCCAAAAAGGCAGAACCGCAATCCCGAGCCAACCCCCCTATGATGCAAGCCCCAGTGACACCGACCCGAGCAAATGTCGCACCTGCCGCATCCCCTCATTCCACAGTTTCACACCGAAGTGGTGTTTCCCGCAAGCCGTTGACCCCTCTATACGATACCCCGCTTGCACAGCCGCCAGCTGTATATGCTAGTCCTAGCTACAAGGCCAGCAACGCTCCAGCGGCTCCTCCCCCGGCATCAGGCCCAGCCAAGGCTACGGGTCCTTATGCTCAGGCTACAGCCCCTGCCAACGCTCTGTTGACCGGCCTACAGTCTCAGGCCAAACCAGTGGCCATGACTCAGCAGGCTAGCGCCCTGTTAAAGACGTTGACCTCGGCAAACTCTCCCCCAAGGCAGCCCCAAGCAGCGCCTGTGCCATCTCCCCTCGACGCCCTTTTCCCGCAAATGGCTAAGCCGGCCCCAGATACCCAGCAGAAGCTCTCCCTTCTGTCCATCCTGAAAGGGGAGAGCCTGCCTGCTCCGGCAACTGCGTCGGTACAGCAAGTACAAGAAGAGAAATTGGCCCCAGTGACACCAGCGACGCCAGTAGCACAAAATCAGGCGTCACAGCATCAACCACCGCTTCCACCACCCCAGCGACATCAGACTCCTCCAGCGACCGCCGTTCCCAAGAATACATCCCGTTCCCCGGCCACTCGGCCCCCAGCGACGAGGCGTGAGAAGCAGCAACATCGCACTACTCATACTTCACCAAGAGGCCCCCGGGCCCAGCGAGCAGCGAGAAATGGTGATATTCCTAAGCCAGCACCTTCTGGACGCCCTCTACCAGTCGCACCAACGAAGGAGGCTCCCCCGGTACTTCAAGTCCCGCCAAAGCGAATAACGCCTCCCCTTGAACCATACATGAACAGTCCTGTCAACCGTACTGCTGGAGTTTCCTTAAATGGAATTTCACCTGTGCTTGCACGCGCGACAACCGATCCAATGTTCGATAGACGAGAAACCGCTAACCAAGAACAACAGCAGACCCTTTTGGCCCTGTTCAAGAAGCCGAGTGTGAGCACGCTGAAGCAGGAGGTTAAAGTGACACCAGCTGCTACTAGTGTGAGCTCACCCATGACGGAGAGTAGTGTGTCTGCGACGGCGAGACTACAGGCTGCGGTTAGGAAAGTGCAGAGCCAGCAGGTACCGCCGATGAAGACTGGTGGTGGGGTCAGTTTGGGACAGAGTAGTGGAGAGCGTGCGGCTACATCGCCACGAAGCCCGCTCGTCCCAGGTGGTGCAGAGGCGTTCGCGAAGGACGCGTTTTTGATGAGTTATTTGGAAGGAGTCGCGAAGGGGGCTGGAAAGTAGACACGGTTTGAGAGAGTGTTCTTGTGGGGCGTGGAAATAGGAGGCACAATAGCTCGTTTGAGGGAAAGCGTGGTTTGGGATAATTTCGGGCTAATTGGAACTAGAGCAACTGCCATGGGTTTGGGACCGAACGAGTGTAAGGGAAGGACTGTCATGGGTTATGTATCACCACCGGTTTTATACATTAGGGTTTGTATTCGTCCTCTTCAAATTTTCATTTCATTAGTGAGGCAGGAGTATCTATATTCTTCTTTCTTGTCTATCCTTGCTTTGCGTCATTTGATTAGGAGTGTGGTCATTTCTGTTCATGGTCTATCGTTCTGCTGTAATTGATTGTGATTACTGTTATATTATTTGGCGACGGGGTCTTCCTTTTTCATTGCTGTGTTCGTTTGACATCTGAGATTAATGAGGAAAACAAAAGGCGATTTGGTGTGGTGTATTTGATTGTTTTAAAAATATTATATTGCAATGATAATGTGCCATGATCAACGATGGGGCGTTTGCAGGCCTGTTTCTTTGGTTTATGGGTTACCCTCAACAAGTACTTGCCTGTCTATACAAATAAGTCTAGGGAACATATGCTGTTGTTTTGCTGCATTGGGTGTAAAAATTTAGGAATATGGGATACCCAAGTAAGGGCCTGTTGATGTGGTTTTATTAAAATGGAGTATTGATACCTACAGCATATATACTATTTAAGGGCCATGTGGAGGAGGCCATTGCAATATCGATGTTGATATCTTCTTAGCACTCTAGTTGGATAACTTGACATGGCAATAAGCTTATGCCAGGGAATCACCCACCGGGAAACAGGGACAGGGGACCTTAAATATTAGATGCACGATGGGATGGCATGCACTATAAATGGAAACAAACAAACCCCGGAATTGTTCTTCTTGGGGAGTATGACGTGGTGCTAGGTATAAACCTTGGAGGAGGAACCGACAGGGTTTGTGAGGGGGTCTACTCTGGAGATGTGAGCTGATCAAACTGTATGTTTTTGTAACCATGGGACGGTAGCGGTTCCATCTATTGGAAGTATATTATTCGAAGGGCCCTTTCACCTCTGGCAGTCAATGTGCATAACCTGCTCCCTTACACCGAAATACTCATCTGAAAGGAGTCATGCAGTAAGATAAATGCGGCTGTACTTTGTGAGTCCATTGCTTACATACATACATACATACATCAGTCCCAGCAGTACCGGTAAGCTTTGTTCCCAGTGAAGGGCATGGGTGCTCTCAAATTGTGAATCAAAATGTATTTGAATTGCTGCAGGTGTGTGTGCAAATAATTCAAAAAATCCCATGACTAAGCACCAATAAACGTTCTTGGAACGCGGAAGGTATGCAGATGCACCTGACATTATCGACCCTGAAGGCGAGAACGATCAACTCCCTCCATCAACCGCCACACTACATAAATTACATTGACTGCAATACTGTCCCATCGCCATCCTTCTACGAACATTGCATCTCAGTGAACACCTCTCATGGCGTCAGAATTCATCGGTCTTACAGTGCTAATCACACTGAAGGATCCTGCCAATACCAAACTTCTCGGGACAATTGTTAACATCATAAATAAAGATCTAGTCCTCGCCAGCGGTAAGCTACCTCTCCCTCGGATCGATATAGACCTTAAACTAATGGGGATACCTTGTAGTCACTTTCCTAAACAATGGATACCAAATTCCAACGTATACTGTGCAGGGACCTATGATTGAGGGCCTCGATGTGGTCCCGGCCAATTATCCCCAGGAAGAAGAGGAGAATATCCCACCAACACAGGCACAGCAGGTGGCTCCTCCGGCCCCTGCACAAGCATTCCAACCACAGCCCACCCCACCTGCTGTCAAGCATGCAGCTCCTACATCGGCTTCACAATTTATCGATCCGGCAATTCTCTCCTTCACGAGGGCCCCGGCACCAGTATCGGCACCAGCATTGGCACCAGCAGCTCGCCCACCTGTTGCACAGGTATCGACCCAGAGCCCACTCCCACTGAACTATATTGCACCTCCTCCTCAAGTAGCACCAGCAGCGGCAGTAGCGACACCAGCACCACCGCCACGCTCAACTGACAGTGGGCCCACTTCATTACGTTCACATCAATCTGTTCCTGCATCCAGGCAAAGCCCGAAGGTGGTTTTGAGACAACAAGAGCTTGAATCACGCCCTCCCCAGCCCCCCGCTGCCCTCCAGAGTGTAGTTAGGAAATTATTCACAGCACCACAGCGGGGGCCGACACTGTTGAAACCTGCTTTCCAGGAATTGTCGCTGAGGGATGTAGCTGGGGAATCAAGCGCATTTGATGAGACTGATGATGCACTAAGTGCATTGCCAAACCAACAAGCCGCATTTAGTGGAAAGCGGAGCCGTAGGGGTGGCAAGGGGCGACGGGATTCAAGCCAGGACAGCATTGGTGCTACTGGTCCACGTTCAATGCCTTTGGGATATGGGACGGGCAAATCGGGAAATGGCAAACATCAAAGGAAGCATTCGAAGAACGGGCATTATCAAAATGGCAACGACGAGGAAGGATGGGCGACAGAGGATGTCAATGATATCAGAGAGACCGAGTTTGATTTTCAGGGTAATCTAGACAGGTTCGACAAAAAGACGGTATTCAGCCAGATTAGGGTATGTATCTATTTCTCATTGTTTACAAACAAGGTTAGGAGATTCTGATGAATCTATTTGTTATAGGCTGAGGATACTACTGCCGATGAAGCTCGCTTGGTATCGTTCAACAGACTGCCCCAGCGAAAGGACAAAGTACAACCACCCCGGAAGAACTACAGGAATACAGAAAATGTCATTGGCACATATGCTAATGGGCAACCCCTCGAAGACCGGGACATATGGAATTCCCTAGTCGCTGAGGAAGAGGACTCTTCAGAATCTGGTGATTTTGGGGGGCGAGGCAGGGATGGTGCGGTCAATAGTGGTAGAAGCAGCCGCAGGGCTATGTCTCGAAGTGTTCCTCGGAGGCCCTCTACTAAGCAAGGGTCTGCCACTACATCTGCGTTAATGACCCAAGGCGCATCGTCCAGCGGCGGAGGACCAGTCAACAGTAATGCACAAGACCTGAAGTCCAGGGGTTCAATACGGATATCATCTAATACTCGACCCGGTCAAGCCATGAACCCATTAGACGCCGAAAGGAACCGGGTATGCCCTATCGTTTCACCACTACAGATGCTCGATGTGGAGAGGATCGCTGAGACAGAAATGGGGCTGGAGGAGATCCTGATGACTGAGAATGCGGCACGGGGTATTGCAAGCGTTGCCATTCAGGCATTTGGCACGAGGTTAAGCAGTCAGAATCACAACCCTCTCCCAGTAGTCTTGGTTTTCGCAGGGAATAATAAGACTGGGGCCAGGGCAATTGCTGCAGGAAGGCATCTGAAGAATCACCATGTTAGGGTTATGGTGTGCGTCGTTGGCCTTGACCGCGAGAATGAGCTTTTGGAGAATGTCAGACGACAATTGAACATCTTCCGGAATGCGGGGGGAAGAGTTGCGAGGTTATCTGAGCTGGCCACGAGCCTGAAATCTATCGATGCGCCACCGGAACTTATCATTGATGGGCTATTGGGGATTCATATTGCCTTTGAGGATCTCAGGACAGATGACCAAGCCACTGCATACGAATTGGTCAATTTTGCAAATAAGTCCTCAGCAAGCGTTTTGTCTGTTGATGTGCCCAGTGGGATTGATGGGCACACCGGGGAGCTAGCGATGCTGGATAGTGATTCGGGTGATAGGGGGCACGGGCAGGGGGGGTTCTGCGTTAGGGCTAGGTGGGTTGTCAGTCTGGGTGCGCCGAAGACGGGGTTGTTGAGCGCATTGGATAGGGGGTTGGGCCAGGGGTGGAAGTTGTTTGTGGCAGATGTGGGGATTCCCAGTGCGGCATGGAGGAAGTATGGGAGTAGGAGGAGGCATGGAGTGGAGTTTGGTGCGGAGTGGGTCGTGCCGGTGGAGCATGGAGTGGGGCATTGACTACGGCACACATGTTCTCATTATCATAGTGGTACAGGAGGGTGTGCTTGGGGGTTTACCCTGATACATTAATTTTGTTGCACGTTTGCTTCTAAGGGTTTGGCTAATGCTATTTGCTCGGTTTCATGGTGGTTCATGGTCTGTGTCCTTTTTTTTTACTTACAGGCTGGCTGTATATATCCTCTCAGTATACCGGATAGATAGTCTTATCGGCTTTGGGTGGCTAATTGGATTCCGGTTTCGTTTGGTTGTTCTTTGTTATTAGGACGCCCCCAGTTGTGTTTTCATTTGGTATATATAGGGGAAATATTGATATCTTTCTGGAGAAATGCGGCATTGCCGCGCCAGGCATAGTTTTGCTATATACAATGTGCCAATCCTCTCGGCTTTAGTCTTTGACTGATAAATATGAACATGTCATCATGGGCACGAGAACAACTATAAGCATAATTTACCCACTTAAGAAATAAATATCATTTTATACTCCCAGGACGTGGAAGTTTAATTGTAGAGTGTAGGTACATGTACACTGTACGTATTCCTCAATTATAATCACAGGTTATGACCCACTCAAGTGCCTACCGAGTCTGACACCGTCCCACATGCTATAGTTACATGACTCTAAACTATATATTTGTGTCAGATTTACTGTATGACGAAAATAAGAGCTTAGAGTTTTAGCGCTTTCCCCTTCTATTTCTTTTGTTTTACTTGTTATGATATAGAATTGAATATAGCTCTGGCCATGTATGACGAGTTGAGGATACTCATGACGTCCGAAGCAACTTATATCACAAGGAAAGCTTAAGATGGTCTGCTACCCGAAACCCCCGGATAATAGAACTAAACTCACACCATAATCACCTCACAACAACATACTAAGTATGTAATGTACTTTGATTATAATTCTTCAGCCTTTTTTTTTTTTTTGGGGGGGGGGAACCCTGCATCATACGATTTCATTTCTTTGTTAGTTTATAGAGAGAAGAGAAAAAAAAAAAGAAAAAGAAAAAACGTACCACGTGATAAGAATGGGGAAATCAAAACCACCTCGGGCTCGTTAACGTTACGGAATTTAGAAGTCTAGAAAGTGTTACCGGCGCGTGTGTAGTTCTAGCGTGGATAAGAGAATTACAGAGTGAAATATATCCAAGATCTCGATGAATATAATTTCGTTTACACCCGTACCGGCCAGATCGAAGATGTTACCCACACACAGGGGCACAGGCGCACTCACTCACCATTAGCATCTCTACAGCGAATAAATCTCCGGAATTCAGCACAAAACACCGCAAACACATTAACTATAATCTAGCCTGCAGTGTCAAGATTACAGTGATGTGATGATGGTATCTTTATTTACTCAATTATTCTATGTATGTATTTATGTATGAATGTATGGAACCCCCACCCGCGGCCGGGAACTTAAGCCGGGATCGGATAGCTGAAACAGCTCCCTTCTCCGACCTCCCTTCCCCCGACAGTCACCTCCTCCTCCGGTGTCAGCTTACACACGTACACATGCATCCACACATCGATCCCGATTGCTTCCTTTCTTTTTGCACTACACAGCAAAGCAAGGCAAACCGGTTCCCCAAAAGCAAGATCATCGCTAAACGAACCAGCACCAACCGGGTGAAAAAAATGTAAATGTCTAAATGAAAAGTACAGCCAGAAAAAAGGAAAAAAGGAAAAGAGAAAATGGTTTAATACCAAATGCCGCCCCATCGATCGCAACAGAAAATGAAAATGGTGTCGTTTCCCCATGTGATAATGCATCAAAATCATATGCGGTACAAACCCGTACTATACATATCAACTTTTTTCTAGAGTTCAATGTGCGAGGTATCTAGGAAATGATGTGATGTGAGGCGAGGAATGTTTATGTGGTGTGGTAACTGTTTGTTGTTGTTGGGTGTTGGTATATATAGGTGGTACCCGCCTCGCTGTGCAATGCACTGTTGCTCGCTGGCTTCGCTCAAAACTTATTCTCTAGAAACATCACGACCAAAGATCTTAACCTTGATCCAGTCCATGATAACAAGGATGCGGTTACGAGCTGCAACGCACGGTTAGCTGCTGCTGACAATACCTCACAATTTTCAGATCCCGACCGGATGTGTCAGGACTGCAGAAAATGGGGAGTTGAAGAAAATGGAAAAATGAAAGGGAACATACTGCTGAAACACATGGAAATATACGCCGACCTCCAGAACAAATACGTCAACCCACCACCACCAGTTGCAAAGTTACCATTGAACCAAGTGATATCAGCAACTGCCCTGTCCATACCGATATACGCCAAGGATCCCTGGTGAGAGTACTCGAAGGGGCTGAGTTGCTTGACTCTCCTAAGTGATTTTGCCTTCTTCTGGATCTCCTTACCGAGTGTCTCGCGATCTCCTGTATGTGCTGCTGCTTGCGTCTGCAGGTCCTCAAGCTTCTTCAAATCACTCTCGAGCTCCTGGGTGTGGGCCATGGAGTTCAATAGCCTTGCAAGGAATGCACCCTGTTGAGAAGCAACTTGTGCGGTTGGGGCATACTTGGTAGCGGAACAGTCTCCGAGAGCCCAGACGCCATCAGTACCGTCAACAACAAGGTACTCATTCACGGCAAGACCACGGCGGGAGCTGGCCTGTTGGGGAATTTGTGCCATAAGGTCACGGACGACTGGTCTAACTGCGTTACCGGTGGCCCAGACGAGGGCTCCGTAAGGAAGGATTTGCTTCTCCTTAGTTCCATCAGGCTTGGTCACCTCACATTCGATGTTCTTGTCCGTGACTTTCTTGACCATGGTCTTGGTTCGGACGGAGATCTTCTCATCCTTGAAAGTACTTTCAGTATACTCAATGAGAGTCTTGCTGAACATGGGGAGGACCTGAATCGGGTATTAGCAAGCGGCTCCCGTTGTGCTTGGAACCATGCCTTACATTTGGAAGAGCCTCGACTAAGGTCACGTGGAACTTGTCAGCAATGTCGGGTATCCACTTCTTGAGATCCTCCTCAAAGAAGTCCTGTAATTCTGCGGCAAACTCTACACCAGTGGGACCACCTCCAACGACAACCATGTGTAGAAGGCGCTCCTTCTCCGCCTCGGTTTGGTCCTTGAACATGGCAGTCTCAATACAGTCCATGACCTTGGTCCTAATCTTCTGGGCATCAGTGATCTCCTTCAAAAAGCAAGCATGCTCCTTGACACCAGGAATACCTATGTCAAGTCAGCTCTTCTTCCCGACAGTTCATAGTACCAACAGCGCATACCGAAAGTAGCATTCTCAGCACCAACACCAACGACCAAATAGTCGTAAGGGACCTCGGTCTCACTGACTTCGCCCTTGACGTCGGAGAGGTCTGCAAGCTTCACTATTCGTCGCGCATGGTCAATCTTGGTCGCTTCGGCTTCATAGTACTTCACTGAGGACTGTTTATGTCGAATGATATAGCGCAATGGTTCCATGATACTTCGATGTTCAATTGTTCCAGTTGGGCAACTTGGTAGTAATGGAGTGAACAAGAAGAAGTTCCTAGGAGATACGACGATGACATTGTAATTGGAAGTATCCAGCTTCTTCAACAGGGACACACTTCCCCATCCACTGCCTATACCATCCCCAATTGACTGTTAGCATTATAGTCTTGCTCGGGGTCCGGGGGATTAGGCCTCACCGAGAATAACAAGAGTCTTCTTTGATGGATCAGGCTCAAGTTGGTCGTTAGGATGCCTGCTATCATAAATCGAGTATCCAAGGTATGCAACACCTCCAATTGCAGACAGATATGTCGCCCCCCAAAGATATCTTAACGCCCTGGACTTCGGCTTTGGAGCTCCCGCACTACCACTACTCGCGTATCCACGTCTCTGGACGGTTTGCAAGGTATTGCGGGGAGCCTGAGGTCTGGCATTAACCAGATTGCGCGGAGCCACCGTTCGAAGGCCTAATCGTGGTGCAAAACCCCCCCGAACCATGGGTAATCGAAGGATTGAGTATGCCATTCTAGATGTTGTTCTTCAATTGACTATCGCACGGAAGAGGTTTGCTGGCGACGAAGATCCTTTTGCTGTCTTCCTGTCTCTTGTTTATCTCCAATGAGTCAGCCACACACAAAAATATTTTGATAGTAATAAACTCTAATCAAGCCTCACCATATGAAAAAAGACGCACGTACTAAATCCCGGTACCCTAGCGGACGACTGAAAAGAAACACCTTGGTAGCAGAACTGGCCCTCTTATTGATCGTTTATCGGCGAAAGTAGCTGGATACCTCTTCCTTTTTTTCTTTTCTTGAGCCCAGCCTCATCGGGGACTTGTTTTTGTCGGTGTATCCTCGTTGTGGCATGCCCTCAAGATAACGAACAACGGCGTCCCCTGACGTAACGTCGCCGCAATATTTCTTGAAAAAAACAGGGGAGCAAAAAACCATGGTATGTGATTAGACAGTAATAATGTGATTGGTTGTCCGGAGTTCGGATGATCGTATTTCCAGGGGTATTCCAACTCCCACTATTCAGGGCCCAGATGCACGACAACTAGTAACAATAATACCTTTAGTGCTCAATTTCTATTCCTTGAAAGAAACACTGGTTTTAACATAGAATACGTACGTAATTCAAGACCTTCCATTGTGCAACCTCAGGTGCTTGCTATGTTATACCATGATGAATCAATGACATTCATATTATAACCTCGGAGGCTAACGGCATAACTAAGTTGTAAGCCTGCGGTAATTCATGGTATCACATTTGTAGAGCAAATGAGAATAGCGTAGAAGGCTGTACCACCAGTCAACACACACGGGTGCCAATCGCAAGACAAGCCAGCTGTTGAATCGAACAAAAAACTTAATAAAGAAGATTTTGATAGGCAGGCATCAAATTTGTAGGTGGGTATGAGATGAATCAAAATCTGAAAAATAATTACCTTCACCTCTGTATCAGTGTCCCCCCTCAATTATAATCCATCCATTCCATTCATCCGCCCCACCCTTTGGCCCAGATAATGCTGCACTGCACTGTTTCACCACATTCCACCACTTTGAATTGCCAGACTGGGTATGTTTGTCGCGAAGGCGATGCCGGGTGGGGGCGCCAGGTAGAAAAACTCAGCCACGAGAATTTGGTGAACGAACCTCATCAACAACGGCAGCAGCCAACGGTACCGTATTAGTTACCTTAGCCAACGACAATTGTCTCTCTGCCTTCCCGGACCTTACTCCACCTTACAACCTTTGAGTAGGGCCTGAATGAAAACGCCATAGCACCAAACCATGCAACCAAGCAGCTGTGGCACCGCATTAAGGCAATGAACTCATTCAGACAGGATTGGGCCTTCGGGAAACGTCAAAAGCAAGAAGCACAGAAGGTAGAATGAATGGAAACGCCCAGGCCCCTGGCCCGCCCAATGGAAATCCATAACCCTGACCAACAAATAACAAGCACCACAGAGCTGTGCTGTGGGATCGATCTATGGCATACCATTCCCTTCAGCTTCTTTCAACAAAGCTGATCGATATGACATGATGCAAGGAACAACGTGAGGCAAAATCATGTATACGGATATACATACCCGCGGATAAGAAAAAGTCCCTCCATTCAGCTGTCTGTTTCGATGCCTTGGAATATTCTTTCATTGACTGGTCGCCGTGGAGAGCTTTGAGTTAACATTTCCGGAATGATACGGTATTGGTTGGCTCTAAGCTCTGTCCATCTGATTACCCGTTCCGGCAATCATACCTCTGCCAAGATACACACTCATTCACCCACATTTGAGAAAGTGTTTAAGTTAGACTACCTCATGTTGTTTCGCCCCCCCTAGTCCGGCCATTTATTTTCTCCCGAATATCGTTTGTATTATTCGGCACACGTGCCACCCGGCAATCTTCACAGGCTCAAAAAGTGACCCCGTAGTGCCACACCCCCCATGTAAATAAAGTCGGTGTCAAGGCCCCCCCAAAACTATCGTTAGCCCGTCCAAGCTAATGTACAAAATATACATATTCCTTAATGTGAAAAAAAGCAACCTAACTCCAAACCTTGATGCCATCGATTTCTCTTGATAGGAAGTAGAAGCGTGAAAAAAAAGCATGAGGAAATAAAACAACGTGGAAGAGAAAGCATATGATCACCCACCATGGATATATCAAGCAAGTCTAACAATGAGAACAATATAATAATATCAAAAAACAATGGAAGAGGCTACTATGTGCATAAAAAAATTTAAAAAAAGGTCGTAAGAAAAATGCAAATCACAATCAAAGTGATATTGAACAGCCAGAACGCCAAGCCGAATAGATTTATAGTGTAGGACGGTGTGTAGAGGGTCCCCAAGCCAGCTCTGTAGACATATATGGCAAAACACCATTCCTGTACTGACTCCGTGCCTTTGCGAGAGGCTGATATTGGATTTGATCTATGTTCATTGGGGGAGGCGCAGGCGCCTGAGTCTGAGGAATTAACAGGCTCTGAACCCCCCTGACAGGTCGGTAAGGAGAAGACCTATTTCCAAGGAAATATGATGGCGAAAGATGCTGTGGCTGCTGTGGGGGATATACAGAGCTTGGAGACGAAGTATTGGACCCTTGGTGCAGGTAAGGTGACGAAGTCCGCGATTGTGAGCTTACACTCGGAATAGTTATATTGTGGGTCAGAGGGTAAATGGGGACCGGTGCTGACGTCTGAACACCCGCTTGCACCTGGTTAGGAAAAACCATCGACATGGCTCGGCTTCCAGGTTCTGGCAGTGTAAGGCCAAAACTCATTGACGGGATTGATGGGATCGGCAACGATGATGCACTAGACGTTATTGGCGCTAGTGGTGGGGACTCCCTTTGTGCATATCGCTCAGAAGCTGGGGCAGTGAGTGATGTGATTGGCATCGGGAACTGGGGGGTTGGGACCGAGATATTCGGTTTCATCGATCGTGATACCCGCTTCATCGGAGGCTCCATTACAAAGTTTCCATCATACGATCGTTTTCTACCAAGTTCCACTGGAGGGAGTTGACCAACAGTTGTCGCGTCAGGGGTTGGGTTAGTATATGTTCGAACCAGGGGTTGCGTATATCCAATGAATCCAGGAGATTGTGTTTGTGAGATGGGAGGTGATGGTAGAGCGGGGCTGACAGGCCCAGAGGTTCTCGGAGACACATCGAACGTTGTCTGAGAAGCCATCTCCCAAAAACTCCAGAAGCGGTAAAGCTTCACCTGCCACTCCCTCCACATAACTTCCGACGTGAACAAGTTATACTTCATGTTTTGCAGAAATTCTACCTCCATGATATGTATCTCCTGCACCGTAATTCCCGAGACCTCCGCCCATGTCTTGTTGGTGTATGTGTTGTCATCCAAGACTACAAAAGTCAGCCTCTCTCTAAACATAAAACTGCACAAGCAACACCTACATTTATTTCCCAACATCAACGCAACAGTAATGAGCCTGAATTCACTCCCAGTCTTGCCCTTCACAGATGGATTCAATTTTTTTAGCCTATAAATAAATAATAATGCCAAGAGCACGACATTTTGCGAGACCTGTGTCGTTGATAGGATCGTGGCAAGCCACTTTCGAAAGCCTGGTGTAGGAATAGCATCCTTTGCTAGGGGTGCCTGCACTGATGGTAATATTGTGGACTCTTCGATTCGATGGAGAACATATGACGATTCAAACCAAAGAAAGCATGTGATCTAAAACCCGTCAGTAATTGGCCCTTATTCATGACCATTTGGAGAGATCAAATATACCTGAGCAGCAAACTCTGGCAAACTAAGCCTCTGCCCATTGACTATTGGTGGTATCTGCATCCCGGCACTGCTTGTTAAACTATTGTGCCTGCTCCTGTGCTTCAACTGAGATAGACTGTGGGAGGTTGATGAGGTATGAGATTTGGTGCTTGGAGGATGTGAATAAGTGCTGTTATGTACTGAGGATCTTCTGGATGGTGGACTGTCGAAGATTTTATGAGGTTGATATAACTGTTGCGAAGATCGAAAGGTGTCCAGCATCTTTGGAACATTCGACTGGTTGAGCACAGGTGGCTCGAATTGGGTTAATAGAGGACCACACATCTGGGGCTGCATTGAAATGGACTCGTGTCTTCGCTCTGGAGGTGGTGTACGGAGCCCACTGTTGGGGGTCGTTCGAAAGAAGTTATCGAAAGGTCTGTCGATGTTGGTAAGACGGGAAGTTTGACAACTATTCTTTGCATCTGTGTAGGACGAGCTGTGATAAGCCTCCCGCCGACCACCAAACCTTGGAGAAAATGAATGCATAGGGCGGGCAACAGCAAGGGCCACCATGGGCATTATATTGACTGGATACGGCAGTTGGTAGAGGAGGTAGTGGGCGTCTGTCGGCCTGGGGGGGGGGGTAGGGAGGGGGGTAGATTCTGCAAGTGCTCGTGGGAGGTAGTGGGAGGTACCCAGGTTTCTATAGTGCTTTATACCCCACAGAGTCTGGGAAGAGTATGTAGGCACCAAGTCGGGTCTTGAGGTCACTTAATATTGTTGCAAGCGGCAGCACACAGCGGAATGGGACGGTTGATAAACGCTTTGGCCCACGGATGGTTGAATTGAGATGCCACGAACAGTATGGGGTGTAATCAGGGCTTAGATATTCCTAGCTGAGATATTTGGGGAAAGCGGGATTGTTCCTGAAGCAGGAGGGTACGCAGCCCAGAGCAGTATTGAAGTAGAGGAGAAATAGTAATAGTGTCATGCCGCCATGCCATGTCTTATTGGGGGGTAAGGAGGAACCGTGGCAGGTAGCGGTAGTGAGTTGCAAGCACTACGGAAAAAAGGCTGGGTTGAGAATCGTTCGAACCCTTGATGTAATTGAGTTGAGCCATTGCCACTTTTTTTTCAATGTAGGCGGCGCGTGCCAGGCGGAGTGCGAGGGCATGCGCGTTCCGGAAAAGTGAATGTGAAAGTGAGTGTGTGGGGTGGGGGAGCTTAAAGGAGGTGTGAGTCTCGTAAGTGTAGAGTCGGCAGAGTTGGGTTCATTGAGGTACAAGCTAGTGACTTACCACTGTTCTCCCAAAGACCGTGGTCAAGGTTTGGGTGATGTGTGTGATTAGATTAAGCCGATGGGATAGTCTTCCTAAGGTAAAGGGTGCGAACCTTGTATGTATGCGGTATGGCGCGGACGATGATGGAGTGTTGTGATGGTTGCACTGGCATGTGTGGTTGTAATGCAGCTTTGCTCCAGGCGATTGCGCCCGGGGTGTGACCAAGATGTGTGCGCCGCCCGCACACGAATGCTGTCCCTTCTTACTCTGAGTAGCTACACTACGGACTTACATATTTTGATGTAGGAAACCGGAAGTGATTGGGTGGGACGGGGCCTGGGACTTGCATGTGTAAAGTAGGCAACTGCGGTCGCACTGGCTGGCTGGGCAAGGGCAGGCACGACAACATGGGTGGATAAGGGTAAGGGAGCCTGTTGGTGCCGCTCGTACACAGCAGTAAAGTGCTCCTCAGGAGCATAAATAACACTAACAGAGTGTCACTGCTCCAAGGTCTGATCCATCCGAGCTGGGGACGGGCTGGCCAGGATCGATGCGTTTGATTTTCTTCACCTTAGTGGTAAATACATTCAGGCCGGAGACGATGCACCAGCGCTGGTGGGGAAGGGAAGGCCAGTCTAAGAAAGGGCAATGAGGGCAATGAGGGCAGTGTTAATGGAAGTTGGCTGGGGGGATTGGGGGCCAGTGACGACCTGGCATGGCGGTTCTTGATCCCAGCCAGGCTTATTCGAAGGCCAAATCCCGAATGGAGGACGGTGAGGAGTGACTCGAAAAATAGCTTACATACCAGTATCGCCAGTGCAACCTCGCTTCAATCTATAAATGTAATGCACTGCCATTTGAATGAAGCAAGCGTCAGAGCTGGTGTTTCCATCAGGAAAGGAAAGCCGTGATTATATGTACGATAAATGACAGTTATACCAACAGCATGGCAATGTATCTCAGGTGAGAATTTGAAACTCTGAGCCTGTTAGCCCGCGTGGTATAGCGCCCAAAGCTGGATCTCCTTCCACGGAGCATAGACGCTACTTTTTATGATCATTCGTCCACTCAACAAACGGGGACAGAATGGTAACGCAAAGCATCCTTCCACACTTTTCAGATAGTGTTTGGTGTGCAACGATGAACTATGCTCCTGTCGACGAGGTGGGGATAGTAGGTGAGTAATGCCTCGGTGGAGTACTTCGGTTTAAGCCCCGCTCAGCGACTTGGTCTCTGGTCAATATCCACCAATGTATACTAGAGCAGAGTGAAGAAAAAAGGACAACCAAGACAAATTACCAGGGGAGACTTAACTAAACCGTAACGAGACAAGAGAAACTTGATGGCATCTAAATAGCATGACAGTGTGGGTAATACCAAGACGGCGAGTCTCATTTTTTCTTCCAATGGGTCGAGTAGGAATCGTCAGGCTGTTTCTTCACCTCCGCTATTAAAGCGGAACGTGACTTTCACCGATACGGGGCCGGAAACATGAGGCGGGAGAGGAAATGTAAGGATGCTGAGGACGAAAAGAAGATGCAGGGAAGCAAGGCCCTGTTCATTACTGCACGAATTTGCGACAGGCTGATCGGTAACAGCCATCCATCACACATTTCGGGATTCCTCAAATTTCATTGGCTCAGAAAGCTCGAGCACAGTAACTTATTGAAACGCACAAAGCGAAATTCTTGTAAGACTAGCAGGAGCGTGGGCAACATGGTACTCTTCCCATTCATAGCAGCGATTTTGATTAATGCTGGTGTTACATAATTTGCGGTGTAGAGTGTTCAGCGTGAGCAAATAAACGACGCACTCCTATCAGGTGTGAAATAGACAGAAAAGAAACTACACACGCAAATTCAGCAATCGCATCTACCATGTCATGGGCGTATCGCGAGACGACGCAAATATCACCGATCATATGAGAGATAAGCAGCGCTAGGTTATCTAAAATAGTACTGCAAAGCCGTCGTGACCAATTACTGGCAATCCGAGCGAACAAGGCTGGAGTGGGATCAACTTACTAGAGATGCAGCATTTGAACCTGTAAAAGTTGGACAAAAAAAACAAAGCAAGCTTGATTTTGCTTTGATCAAGAATTTGCCAGAGAATTAAGTACCCATAGTCTAGATCTTCAGTCCAAGTATTTTCATAATATTGTCAAGGGTTCCTTGTTCGGGGAAATGTAGGAGTCTCAGGTAAGCATTGAATACATGGACGACCGAGATTGCAGTTATTAACCGCGAGCAATAATAAAATGCCTATTTGGCTCAGCGTTTGAGCCTACGCCATGTGATCTTCAATAAGATGTGGTACCGCCCACAGTGGAAACGGCAATGTTTCTATGTCCTTGCATGGCAGAGCACTTCTAGCTTTAGTGGCGGGATTTGGTGATTCAAAACCCTCCTGATTTTTGCATTCACCTTGGCAAATTAACTCTACGAGGGAGGAAGCCGAATGAGAGCTCCACAAAGTTCGGTGGAGCAAGACGATATATGCAGTCCTGCCGACGCTGTTAGATTTGTTAGTCTCACAAGACGTTAATCACCGACAAGCCAAGGATGTGACTGGGCAGTATAGAATACGAAAACGGGAAGGTTATGGAGCAACAGACTGAAGATGATCACTTGTCAGTCATGGAGATCCACCCCAACCAAGCCTTAGGCCTGCAAGGCCATCTAAATTGTTGCACTTATATGATTGGCTAATAGCTGCTGGCGTAAAGAACAACTTACGCTGAAATTGATGACGACTAAGTTGGGGCTTTGTCCAATCTAGTTGTGCATGGTTTAGTAGGTCATTTGATGAAGTAACCGGATGCTGACTTTATACCCACCTTCGATAATAACACTTGACCCTAAAACCAAGATGGTCAGGGAACTGCCGAAGGCAACATATTGCGGGGCCTTCATCGGATGAAATGGCCCGCGGGAACGTGGCCGTAAAGTACCGGTATCCATCCACACATCAGTGGTATCTTCCATCCTCGGTATGATTCAGACTTTAATGAGAGATGTGAATTTAACGATTCCAAGTTAATAATAAGGACTTCCATGAGACTGCCGATTCGATGCTCCTTTCAGCTGTGGCGGCAGTAGCATCGGCCAAAGAGTCGAGGCAAAACCAACGGGAAGGTCTCGCATCGTGGCTGAGGCCCTTCACCTAGAAGTGACAAGTGGTTTGGTGTACGACTTCCATGCCTTCTGCAGGGCCAGGCTAGTGGAACGTACTGGCTAAAAGCAGTCAGGAGCACAGTACATGCAAGACCTGATAAAGTGCCCTAGCGCAAGCGAGCCATTTCAACCACTCTTTGTTATGTGGGTAATGGAGACTGGAAAAGTGGTAAATTTATCTATTCTCTGCCCAAGCAAGCGGCCCTCGATAGCTAAACCACAGGCATGGTTCGTGGGCCAAAGTAGGTTGTCTCTTCTCTAGACTGGAAGCTTCAGTGTATCCCCTGCAATCCCTAGTGCTACTGGTGGGTAACCTAGATCATAGTCCATTACTTATCAATGCTCAGAAGTTATAATCCCTGTTATTCGGCATTCTGATATATATCAGTCTCACAATGACAGCACATCAAATTGTCGACGTCTATTTAGTTATGACTGAGTCCGAGAGAATTGAGTTGTTACTTGGAGGAAGTTAGCCTGGGTTCAACGGAGGAAAGCAATTATCTCACTTATGCATCTTAACAGTATACCAGCTCCTGCCTAGCGATTATGACAAAGGGTGGTGGCAATCTATGCCTAGCTCTTGACACCAAACTCGAATGCAAGCTACTTTGGTCTGGCCCATGTTGCAATTTGATCCTTGACCAGGAGACCCAATGTTGTGGGAACTGGTGCAGCCGAGGCTACGAAATACTTAGTATGTATATGATGAACCGGCTAAATCTATTCGCTATGTTCCTTCCCAACATTGTTTGAAGTGATACGAATTTAGATTGGCCTATCAATTTGAGTGCCTAGTGGTCACTCTTAATTAGCATCAAAAGGTGAAGTAGTACGTGATGCCTTGCATGAATGACGGAAGTGAATTTTGCCTACCGTAAATAACCATGATTATTTGAGCACAAGGGGCGCTGGTCGTGGCCCAGCTGCTGTAAAACATAGCACATCACATCACGTGATTTCCATGACATGTAGCCGAGAAAAAAATCTGAACTCCGTATGTACTCGAGTACTCTCAGTATGTATGTACCCTAGTCCCGATGTACTTACCTAGTCGTGCAACTAGACTACTAAAGTGTCTAGTCTGATTATTATGCCTCAAGCCTGCCGCTGTGTATGCAAGACTAGTCTGGCTCGCATTTGGGACGAAATATAATTACAAATGTGCTTATTCGGTATATAGCCACATAAGCAAAGCAATTGAGCCCACAAGTGCACTAAAATTGGCACACACCTCCGGACAGTTGGAATACCTCGGAAGTAATGAGACGTCATATGCCAAATTGGGGTTTCCATTCAAGGACGAGTTCTTGTCGACCGAGACTGCTGGTCTTTCCAGGGGGGTGAAACCCTTATGAAAGAGCCTCGCTCAAAGACAATCTACAATATCACGGTGTAATAGACCAAGAATTAGCGTTTTGCTTCCAGTAAAGCTTCTGATTATATGTATATGGGGCTGGTGTAAGGAACATTCACCCGCCTGGCAGATTATCATAACTACAGTAGGGAGCTTGATAAGGATACCTTCTCGCCCCTTCCCTTAGGTGGATTTATGGGCCTGTTCCTAATCATATCTCCACATTTTCGGAAGTCGTATGGCCACAGTGGGGCTACAGTGGACTGATCAGATATGCAGAGATTTAGAGCACTTGCAACAGCGCTGCCCCGCTTGACAATACAATAGAACCCATGTATGGAATTAATGATGAGATCCAATTGCCTCCGGAGCTGTACTTGGTGCTGACATCCTCCGGGAAGAAACTGCTTCGGCATCTTGCACAACCTGAATTGAGTTTTGGGTGTGTCGTAATGTGTGGTCCCAGAATTCATGCTTGTCAGAACGACATCAGTTGTAACTCTCGCTGCCTACCCCACGTAGATTCAGCAAAACACCTGATTGGATGGGCATTTACAGGCCAAGGTTTGGCCACTTATCGTTGGTCTTATAGATGAGAGTCAAAGCGATGTGTTTTGGTGTACTGGGGCATGGGGGAATGGGTATCGGTGAGATAAACGTAAGGAGGCTAACTCAAAGCCCTACTGGTACCCAAGACGGCATTACCTAGATGTGGGAGTGTGCATTAGTATGAAGCGGATTCGAGAAAGTATGTGGATCAACTTGATTAGTTAATACGGGGTTGATATTGAACAGGACGATGCATATGTGAAGCTTGACCACATTGTGGCTAATGCACAATATGCATATAGGTGTCAATCGCGGGGGCAGAAGTCTGGTTAAGAAGTAGGTATACCCCTACTTAGCGATAAAACGTAGTCTGGTTGGCACAAGACAAGATGGAACATCTACGTATATATGTAACCTAAGTCGTCTGAAGGGCTTCTGATGACAAAGACAGGCCAAGAAAGAAATATGACTAGTCTCAATACCGTATGACCTTCAAACCCAACCACCAAGCTGCAGCCAATCGCCTCAGGCTGGTCGGAAAAAACAGCTACAATCACCAACCCCCTTTTGAACTTGCATCGCCTGGCTCTCCAGTCTCTCGCTTGACTTGCTGACGCTGTGGGCTAGTTGCTTTTTACCATTTCCCTTCTCGCTGCACTCGTTATCAGCGTTACCCGGCTTCATCTTTTCAGCTCCAGCAGCCTAACGGCCCGCGCTTCAAGCAACTTTTCCGGCTTCGGACCCACGGTCACAGGTTTCGGCTTGGTATAACGGTAGGATGGGGTTTGGAAGCTTTCAGTCGCTATGCGAGAACGCGCCACTGCCATTATGCCCTTTGGTCGGGCCATATGATGGTGGTACTGGAAGGGGGATCGAGCCAGTATGCTATGCTAGGAGCATAGATTTTGCGAATACGATCATCTTTCAAGGAGCGAACAGCTTCGTACACATACTGGCATTGATTATGACCATTATAATGGTTCTCCATGTGCGGTCAAAATTCACAGCTGTTGGTAGGTGGTATCTCACTTTCAGCTTTGGTGCGGCCTTGGGGGCTAACATACAACCAGGGCGCAAGGAAATCACTACATTCTTCTATCTGTTCATGGTTTTAACTGTCCTATCGCTATGTCTTGATGCCGGAGTTATTCCGATTGGGTCAGCGCCATATGCCTACTTTGTCGCAGTGCAGTCAGGCTTGACGTCGGCACTATGCACATGCCTTCTCATCAACGGGTTTATAGGTTATCAAGTTTATGAAGATGGCACGGCATTGTCTGTATGGCTTCTGCGGGTTGTTTCCGTTATCATGTTCATCATCACTGGTGGTGTTGCTATCTGCACCTTCCAGTCGTGGATTGGGCTGTCACCAAGCAATACCCTGCCGCTCTTCATTTTGCTTTACGTCATCAACGCCCTATTTCTGTTCGTATACATCTGTGCACAGATATTCTTAGTTGTGGGGACGTTGGAGGACCGTTGGCCATTAGGGGACATAGCATTCGGTGTATTCTTTTTCGTCATTGGCCAAGTCCTCTTTAATGCCTTCAGTGCTAAGGTTTGTGAGCAAGTGGCGCATTATTTTGACGGACTATTCTTCGCTACAATATGCAATCTTTTGGGAGTTATGATGGTATACAAGGTTGGTAGCCTGATTCTGCAAGTTGAGATTACAATGCTTACGTATGTTATAGTACTGGGACTCTATCACCCGGGAGGACCTCGAGTTCAGTGTGGGGATGAAGACCAATGTTTGGGAAGTCAAGGAGCTACTACCAGAGGAAGACCGAAGGCATACCATATACACCCACGAGGGGCCTACCAGTGATTATGCAGGAAGCACCTACCACGGGAATAGGATGAGTGGCTATGGATATTACTGAGTGGCCAAAAACACGAAACTAGAGGACAATTTTCTTAGAGTATCTTACGTTTCACTGTTCTTTGGGTTCAGCCAAAAATATTTACGGTTTTCAGCGACGAAGGCTCGGCTCATTTCTTTCGGCGCCCGCACACACTCCTGGAATAAACATGACTGGGGATTTTCTTATACGCAGCACCCTTTTAAATTCTCCAATGGGGTTGGAATTTCCTCTATTTATGGTTTGGCGCCTTCTTCTTTACCTTCTTTACACTCTGTATTTTGCTCATGTCGAATCTTTTGACATTCGCATCACCCTTAAAGCGTCGGCCTACAATACCAATTTTAATACATGTGCCGTGGCTTTAAGCTCTATTCATCCTTTCTTCATTTTTAAATTCCATGATGTCGCTTTTTTTTTACTTGCTTGTTTATTCAACAGGAGTTTACTTGGCCTGTTTCTCCTGGTGCTATATTGCTATATTTTACTTAGTCCGGGTGCGAGGGGTAGTGCAACCAGTTTCCAGTGTCCTAAATAGGGAGGTGTTCCGGGTGCGATTTGAGGTGACTATCACTAAGAGGGCGTCTTATGAGTGTACGAATGGTTCTTTTTCTCTCTTTTTCCCCTGCTTTTCAAAGCTCCACAAGGCATACAAGGAGCTCGTTTCGTTTGCAATCAATCGGATGTTTATCCCTGTGATATCACCAAATCCTAATGTTGTCCCAGGACATCAAAGCTAGTGCTCACCAAAATTGGTTGTGTTATCCTGATTACTGGCAATTGTTATCTAATTCCAGACACAGGATCAAGTATCACTTGCCCAAAGTTGGGCTTGCGCCAAGACTCTTCAGATCAAGAACACCCTAATGCGGTAGTCACCTAAATCGGGTAATATTAATATATACTGATAATTTAAAAGGTAAAAATAAAGTTGTCAATGACAATTTGTACATGCAAATGTCAGAAACTATGATTGTGGTAATGTATGACATTAGGTTAGTTATTTAGCACGCAATTATATACTTTATTATATACAGTTGCAAAATAGCAATCAATGGTTCAACTCTATCTTTTGTCTTTTGTCTTTTGTCTTTTTTTTTGTAATCAATAGCATTCTATACGATATACTCTGGGGACTCAGTGTTGGGCATTAAATCTTATTGTATAGCTGAGATAGTACAAATAACGTCTTTTCTAGGCTCTTCAACATAACCGAGGAGCATGGCATGTACATTGTTGGTTTTATACAGCCTGGGCTAGTATCTACTACTTTTCCCTACTCTACACCCCCTTTCCCCCCAAAAAAAAAAAAAAAAAAAGAGGTTCACATGGGGATTAAGAATAAGAGGATAAGAAGATGAGAAGGATGAGAAGTACTAGTAGATAGAGAGAGAGAGAGAGAGAGAGAGAGAGAGAAGGATTTATTCTTTTTTTACTTGCTCTTGATTAATCGCTAGGTTGGAAAGGTTTAGGATTTAAAAGATTTGGG